>Ga0255055_10001288_pt1 | contig 18678 bp, 12 predicted proteins | sample JV7_2_27_MG_FD_188633 | JGI IMG/M metagenome (GOLD analysis project Ga0255055, IMG submission 188633) | Seawater microbial communities from Jervis Inlet, British Columbia, Canada - JV7_2_27 | ecosystem: Environmental > Aquatic > Marine > Inlet | place: Canada: British Columbia | collected... | reverse complement strand
ATAAGCTTCCTGAATAGTGCAATCCAGGGCCGTAGCCCCACGGTATTCAATATGCCCTTTGGTTGTGTCGAAATGGGCATTGCCCGGGACGATGTCACCCTCTTTTACCAGTACCGAGAACAGCACATTTTCGGCAGCCCTTCCCTGGTGGACAGGCAGGAAATAGGCTAATCCAAACAGGTCCTGTATGCTTTGCTTAAGCTTGTAGTAGCTGCTGGATCCTGCATAAGTTTCATCCCCCAACATCATTTCTGACCATTGTTGCTGGCTCATGGCAGAGGTTCCTGAATCAGTCAGCAGGTCGATATAGACCTGCTCGCTTCTCAGATTGAAAATGTTGTAACGGGCTTCCCTTATCCACCTGGTCCGTTGTTCCCGTGTACTCCTGAAGACAGGCTCGACCATTTTGATCTTGAATGATTCTGCAAAAGGTTCTTCCATGGGATTCTCCTGGCTTTGTTCCTGTATAAATTTAGGAAGGAGCCCTCAGCAATAAGGGGGGATTTGAATGTTTGTGAACATGTATGCTATCAAACATACAGGCTCTTACTGTTCAATATCCCGGAGGTGTTTCCGGTGATATTTTAAAAAGAGGCCCTGCCGGAAAGATTCTGCCTCTTCCAAACGGTCATGATAGGCTTCCCGGCTTTCACCTTTTCTGCGGGGTTCGAATAAGCCTGATGCAGACATTTCCTTTTCCATCTCGTCGTAGTAATAATATTCGGCTATAAACCGGGCCGACATTTCATAGATCATGACGGTCCCGTCATTAGAACAGGTAACGATCCCGCTCCCGTCAGGAAGGAAATCCGCTGCATACAGGGCATCTTCATGCGCAATGAATGTATATATGCATTGGCCGGTGGCCACTTCCCATAGTTTGGCAGTCCCATCATAAGATGCACTGATAAGATAGCGGGCATCCGGACTGAACCGGACCGATACGACGGCATAGTTATGGCCTGTGAATAGCTTATGGATCCTGCCTGAATCAACATCCCAGGTCTTTATATTCTCATCCATTGAACAACTGGCCAGGAGTTTGCTGTCCGGACTGAAATCCAGTGAGAATATATTTCCCCCATGGGCTGACATGGTATGCACCGGGGTATGCCTTTCGGCATCCCAGATGATCACTGTCTGGTCAAGTGAACCGCTGGCAATCCACCTGTTATCTGGACTGAAGGCTGCGGCCAGTGCTGTTTTCGAATGGGCTTCAAAGGTATGGATCACCTTTCCTTCCTCTCGGTCCCATAAATAAAAACTGTTCTTCAGGCTGGTGCTCAGAAATTGTGTGGCATCCTGGTTGAAATCGAGGTTGTATACATGTGTCACATGTTTCTTGTAAATTTTCCAGGTACCATCAGTAAGGTTCCATATCCGTATTTCCGGACCTCCTGCTCCCAGCAGGTATCTTCCGTCTCTTGAGAATGTCAGGTATTTTACCGCTTGCCGGTATCCTTCCAGAGTAGAAATTATCTCGCCGCTGTTTTTATCCCATAGATGGATCACCAGGTCCTCGCCGCTGCTGGCAATGGTTTTTCCATCGGGACTGATGGCTATGGCATAAACGGGGCCCTTGTGTTTTTTAAATGTAAGCACCAGGCTCTCATCTTCCTGGGCAAGGCATAAGGGCCAGGACGGAAACAGTACAAAGGCGAGCAATACAGTGATTGAAATATTCAGAGGCTTCATGGGTTTACTTTTGTTAAAGGTACAACGGAAAAAAATAAAAATGAGGTATACCTGCGTTGCAACCCTGTAAATTTTCACCTGTCTCTTATAGCAAAGCCACTAAAATCACATGACTACAATGAAACCATTACCATTTTTTTTATGTCTTACATTCTTCCTGATTTTTGCAGGATCAACCAGGGCGGGATCCGCCTGGGGACCGGGCAACGAACCGGTTTCAGAACCTGCGGTCAAAGAATCCACCGGTACTGGCCAGCCCAGATCCAGCATAAGGGGGATCATACTGGATGCCGATACCCGGATCCCCCTGATCGGCGTGAGTATCGTCATCGCAGGCAGTGATCCGCTGATGGGAACTGTAAGCGATACCACGGGAGCCTTCCGTTTTCATGATCTGCCGGTGGGCCGCTATGACCTGAAGGTATATTATCTGGGCTATGAGCCATGGACTGTAAATAATATCTTGCTGACATCAGGCAAGGAAGAGGTGGTCCGGGTCGAATTAACCGAGTCCCTGATCGAACTTGAGGAAGTGACCGTCAGGGCCAGCCAGCATAAAGGTGAGCCGCTTAACCACCTGGCTACGGTTTCGGCCCGGTCCTTCACCATGGAGGAAACGAAGCGTTACGCGGGAAGTTTCCATGATCCTGCCAGGATGGCTGCATCCTATGCCGGGGTCAGTGCCGATCCGGGTGGTGGCAATGAGATCATTATCCGCGGGAATTCGCCTCGTGGATTACAATGGCGCCTGGAAGGGATTGAGATCCCCAATCCCAATCATTTTTCAGAGGAGGGGGCAACCGGGGGACCCATTTCCATCCTGAACAGTACTACCCTGGATAATTCTGATTTCCTGACGGGTGCCTTCCCGGCCGACTACGGCAATGCCCTGTCCGGGGTTTTTGACCTCAACCTGCGAAAAGGGAATAATGAAAAAAGGGAGTACAAATTGCAGGTGGGACTGATTGGTTTTGAAGGGGCGGCGGAAGGACCCATAATCAAAGGAGCTGATGCCTCCTTCCTGGTGAACTACCGTTATTCCACCCTGGCCATGTTCAATGCGGTTGGCATCAAGATCGTAGGGGATGCAGTACCCGAGTTCCAGGACCTTACATTCCAGCTGAACTTTCCCACTAAAAGAGCGGGGACATTTAGTGTATTCGGACTGGGAGGGATCAGTCATATCTATGAGGAATACGGTAGCTGGAGAAATGATTTCGAAACAGATATGAGTGTTTTCGGTGTAAAATACCTCCATATCATCAACGATAGAACATATATCAATACCACACTGGCTACTACGGTGTCCAGGAATATATGGTGGCATGAACGGAAACTTGACTCCGATGCCTATGAGCTCACCAACCGGGAGAATTTTTTATACAATAATTACCTTGGCAACATCACCCTGAACCATAAGTTCAGTCCAAAACATTTCCTGAAGGCAGGGTTCAGTTATACCGGCAGCATGTTCGACCTGTTCACGGATTACTATGATGAAGAGCAAAGCGATATGGTCCGGGAGGTTGACCAGGATGGGAGGACTTCCTACTGGCAGGCATTCGGTAATTGGCGTTACAGGATCACCGAGGACCTGACATTTAATACCGGACTCCATGTCCTCTATTTTAACCTGAACGGGAATTACTCTCTGGAACCCAGGGGCGGGCTGAAATGGCAGTTCCTTCCGGGGCACGCCCTGAGTGCCGGTGCCGGTATACACAGCCGGCTGGAAACCCTCACCAACTACCTGGCCGAGCGGGAGGAGGAAGATGGGACCATTATCCTGCCCAACAAGGACCTGGAGATATCCAAGGCACTTCATTATGTGATCGGCTATCAGAACAATACCCTCCCGAACCTCATGATCAAGGGGGAGCTTTATTACCAGGACCTGTATGATGTGCCGGTCGAAGATGATCCTGGCAGCAGCTTTTCAGCACTGAACTACGCGTACGGGATCACGACGGAAATCCTCAGCAACGGAGGCACCGGCAGTAATTACGGTGCTGAACTCACCCTGGAGAAGTTCTTCTCCCGGAAATACTATTTCCTTATGACATCTTCCCTCTACCAGTCAAAATATAGGGCCGGTGACGGGATAGAAAGAGATACCCGTTATAATGGCAATTATGTCTTCAACCTGCTGGGTGGCAAGGAATTTACACTGGGTAAGGGACATTATCCGTGGACCCTCAGCATGAGTGGACGGATCATCTGGGCCGGTGGACAGAGACATACCCCCATCGACCTGGAGGCCTCTCGCGAAGCCGGTTACACAGTGTGGAAACAGGAACTTGCCTGTAGCGAGCAATATGATGATTTCATCCGGTTTGATTGCAAGGCCAGCTTTATTAAGAACCGCAAAAAAAGCACCCATACCATTGAACTGGATATTCAGAATGCAAGCAACAGGCTGAATACCATGGGAGCCTACTATGATCCGGATGAGGATATGATAGATACCTGGACCCAGATGGGCATCATTCCTACCCTCATATACCGGGTTGAATTTTGAGCATCCGGAGGATCATTGGTCCGGGCGGTACCTTGGCAGCTCCAGCGTGAATATGCTCCCCTTTCCGGGTTTACTGCTGGCAGTCAGAGTCCCACTGTTTTTCCTGGCAAACTCCATGCTGAGGATCAATCCAAGTCCGGTTCCCTCTTCATTGGCTGTGCCTGTCCGGATAACCTGTTCATCGATCCGGAATAATTTTTCGGCCAGATCCTCCGGGATACCGATGCCATTGTCTGTCACAAGGATTTGAATTTTATTCCTGGATGATTTTGTACTGACTGTGATCTTACCTTTTGGCCTGGTAAATTTTATGGCATTGGAAATGAGATTCCGTAAGATGGTGCTTACCATAATCTGGTCTCCGTACACCATGGTACCCTGGCTCACATGGTTATGCAGATGCAGGTTCTTTTCATGTGCATTCAGCTTATACAGCTTGAATACAGATTTTACAACCTTACAAACATCGATGCCGGTTGGCTCAAATCTGATCCGGTCTGTCTGCGACCTTGACCAGTCCAGTAAGTTGTTAAGCAGGTTCTGTGCCTGTCTGGATGCCCCATGGATCATTTTTACAAAGGTGAGCACTTCCTCCTGGTCATAGGAGGAATAATCTTTTAAAAGCAGGTCAGAGAAACCCTGGATGGAGCTCAGGGGATTTTTAAGATCATGGGCGATGATGGAGATAAACTTGTCCCTGGCTGATTTGCTTTCCTGGGTTTCCCACCCTGTCATATCCCTGAAAACAGCAAAAGTTCCGGAAAATTCACCATCTACATACTGCGGGGTAGCAGTAACAAGGATCTGTCTTTTTTCCTTATCAGGAAGGATGATCTCAAGCTCATAGGTGTTTTCAGCTCCTTTTTTTCGCAGATCTGTCTGATCCCTGATGAATTTCCTGTTTTCGGGGGAAAGGAAATCAAAGACGGTTTTGCCAACCAGTTTACCCGCGGGCATACCGAATATTTCTTCTGCCTTGGGGTTTACGAAAATAAATTGATCTTCCGGATCGACCATGCCAATACCTTCGCCCTGGTTGTCAATAAGCAGCCTGTACTTCTGTTCGCTCCTGTAAAGCTCCTCCAGTGTATTCTTATAGTCTGTTATATCCCTTGATATGGATGCTACAGCGAGCAGTTTGTTCTGTTCATCATAAATTGGGAATTTTTTGACCAGGGAATGGATCTTCCTGCCATCCGGGTACACGAAAACCTGTTCGGTCACAAGGGTTTCGCCATGCTTCAGTTGCATGGCCTTCCGGTCATCTTCCATGTATTGCCTCACATGATCAAAATCTCCGTAAATCTCCAGATCAGTTTTACCGATCAACTGGTCTGCCGTCTTTTTGCCGGCAGCAGCCGTATTGGCCCTGTTTGAAGCAATGACTTTCATGTCAGTATCCTTGATCACGGCATGGTCCTCTACATTTTCGACAATGGCAGCCAGCAGGTCCTTTTCGTGCTGGGATTTTTTCCGCTGGGTTATGTCCTGGGCCGTCCCGATGGAGAGGGAAGGCTTATTGCGGTCATCCCGGATGACAAAGGACCTCACCCATATCTGCTTTTCATTTCCGGACGGATCAATGATACGGTATTCCAAATCCAGACCGCAGCCTTTCTCTATTTTTTTGTAGGCTTTTTTAACATAATCCCGGTCGTCCTGGTGGACCGATTTCAGGAAGGATCCGGGGTTCTGGTAGAGGCTTTCGGCCGTTCGTCCGAAGACCAGTTCATACTTTGAACTGATAAAGAGCAATTGGTCAGCCTTCAGATCATGTGTCCAGAAAACTTCCTCAATGGTGTCCACCAGGAGCTTTAAGATCTCATCCTGCTTCCGCAGTTCTTCCTCTGCTGCAAATTTCTTCGTTACATCATGGGCAATTCCTTCCACACCGGTGGCCCTGCCATTCTCATCGTAGATCGGCAGCTCGGTATTGTAAAATATCCGGGTAGATCCATCGATATGATACAGTTCGTTCATGAATGGAGGCTGGACCAATCCTTTCAGGCTGGCCCTGGAATGGTTCAGCGCCTTCTCGTTCATCTCATGATCGGTCAGGAATTCCCGGTAGTTTCTCATCGATTCTTCCTGGGAATAGCCCAGGATCTTGGTGATGGACGGACTCACATAGGTGACCATGCCGGCACTGTCATGTGAGTAGAAAATGTATTCTTCACTCAGGCTCTCAACCAGCCTTTTATATTTCTCTTCAAGCTGCCTGAGTTCAGTCTCCTGCTTCAGTTGTTCTTCAAGCCTGGCTATCTGTTGTTCCAGCTGTACGATTATGCTGGCCAATTCATCGTATGTGGGCTGATCATTCAAGTTTCATGAAGATATTCCTGCAAAATTTATCTAAAAACTGTGAATTTCCAAGGTTAATGTGCAAAAAAAGCCTGGCTGCCCAATTGGCAGCCAGGCTTGAAAAGGCTTAGTGGTTAAGGTGTTTAGGTTTGTATCATCATTCTGCTAACACGGATAAAGGTAAATATTTTTTCTTTATATGCAAGTCCCATTCCATGATGGGTGCCCGCCTGCGTGTGATTCAGGAAAAATCAAGATGGTCAGATTAAGCGGTTCTATTGCATGAGATGCTGCCGGTAAATCTGCTCGTTTTCATGATCAAAAATGCAAAAGATCAGCCTTTCAACATGTTTGGCTGTTTTAAGGAATGCAGAGGCAGTTGAAATGGCGATGCCGGCAGCCAGTTCTTTGGGAAACCCATAAACGCCCGTACTGATGTTGGGGAAGGCAATTGATCGGAGTTTGGTATTATCAGCGATCCATAGGGCATGCCTGTAGGCATCGGCCAGCAGCTTTTCCTCATTTTTTTTTCCCCCTTTCCAAACGGGACCAACAGCGTGGATGATGAATTTGGATGGCAGGTTATAGGCGCTGGTGATTTTGGCATTCCCGGTGAGGCATCCGCCCAGAGTACGGCACTCCTCGAGCAGGCCGGGACCGGCTGCCCTGTGAATGGCACCGTCAACACCGCCTCCGCCAAGCAGAGTTGTGTTTGCTGCATTTACGATGGCATCGACTTCAAGCCGCGTTATATCACCATCGATGATCTCTATTTTAGGATTCATGTTGCCTGTCTGATGCTGGCTTCGATTTGTTTTTCAAGGTTCACCTGTATCCGGTTCATGATCTTGTCGATCTCGGTGTCTGTCAGGGTCCTGGATTCATCCTGAAGGACAATTCCCACGGCATATGATTTCTTGCCTTTTTCCAGCTTTTCACTTTCATAAACGTCGAAAAGCGTGACTGATTTGACCATTTCCTTACCGGATTTCAGGGCAATGTCCCTGATCCTGGCGAAGGGGACGGTCTTATCAATGATCATAGAAAGGTCACGCCTGACCTCCGGGTACTTCGGAATCTCTTTCATGGTGATCTGAAAGCCTTTTATTGCCTTCATCATCCCGGACCAGTCAAAATCCGCAAAATAAACGGTGGCTGGGATGTCAAATCGCCCGGTGAGGGAGCTGTCAAGTATACCCATCTCAGCGATTTTTGTCCCCTTAACCGAGTAGGCCAGTCCATCGCTAAAATACCAGGCATCCACCTCCTGGGTCTGAAGCCCCCCTGTATCCAGTCCCACGCGTCCCATGATACCTTCAACATATGATTTTAACTCATAGAAGTTACCGGGCTGTTCCTTTTCGATCCAGTTACCGGTATTTCTGGGACCTGTGGCAAAGAGGGCAAGCCTTTCGGTTTCCCGGTAGCCTTCAGGTGTTTCCAAATCAGCCCCGGCCAGGACCTGGTAGCAGTTACCAAATTCATAAAGCCTCAGGTTGGGGCGTTTCCGGTTGATATTAAAAAGAATGGTTTCGAGTCCCCCGTATACCAAGCTTTTCCTCATCCGGTTCAGGTCAGAGCTGAGTGGGTTGAACAGTTCCACAGCTGCCGGATCATCCCTGTAATAGGCTTCCCTGGATAGGGAGTTGCACATGATCTCGTTGAATCCATTCCCACTGAGGTAATCGGAGATAATCTGGGTGACCTTCTCCTTATCCGGTTTTGTAGTATAGGTCAGAACGGAGGTCAGGGTGTCAGGATAACCAACATTGTTATAACCGTATATCCTCAGGATCTCTTCGATTACATCGGCTTCCCGCCTGACATCCACGCGGTAGGCCGGGACCGTCAGGACCAGGCCATCCCTGCTTTCAGATTCAATGGATATTTCCAGCGATTCAAGAATTCGCCTGATCCTATCCCGATCTATTTTTTTTCCGACCAGCCTGTCTACATGGGCATACTTAATCTTCACACTGAATGGCTCGATCCGGTTTGGATATTCATCGACAATGTCGGAAGAGATCTTACCTCCCGCTATATCCCTGATCATATTGGCTGACCTTTTGAGGGCAAGCAGGGTCATTTCCGGATCAGCACCACGTTCAAAACGAAAACTGGCATCCGTATTTAATCCATGCCGTTTGGATGTCCGCCTCACATACACAGGATCGAAATAGGCACTTTCCAGGAAAATATTCCTGGTTTTCGCGGTGACCCCTGAACGTATGCCGCCGAATACACCGGCAATACACATGCCCCCTTCGCTGTTGCATATCATCAGGTCATCTTCTGAGAGGGTTCTTTCCACCTCATCAAGAGTGGTGAACTTCGCTCCTTTTTTCAAGGTTCTGACCACAACAGTCCGGCCTGTGATCTCATCAGCATCAAAAGCATGCAGTGGTTGTCCCAGTTCATAAAGCACAAAATTCGTAATGTCGACCACATTATTGATGGGGTTCAACCCAACAGCATTAAGCCTGGTTTTCAGCCAGTCCGGTGATTCTCCTACCCGGATATCAGTGAGTGTGATGCCGGCATACCGCTTACATGCCTGGTTGTTCTCTATCCTTACCTTTATCTGGAGGTCATGGTTGTCGACTCGGAAGTCCCCGGCTGATGGTTTGGTCAAAGTTACCGGTCCGCCGAGCTCCAGGAAAGCTGCCAGGTCGCGCGCCACCCCGTAATGCGATGCACCGTCAATGCGGTTTGGTGTGAGCCCGATTTCGAAAACACTGTCTGTCCGGATACCAAAGTACTCACTGGCCGGAGTACCTGCCACAGCATCATCTTCCAGCACCAGGATTCCCTCGTGGCTATTCCCGAGGCCGATTTCATCTTCTGCACATATCATGCCCTCGGAGATCTCCCCCCGGATCTTTACTTTTTTAAGCGTCAGACTCTCATCCCCTTTGTAGAGGGTTGTTCCTACAGGGGCAACCACAACCATCTGTCCCGATTCAACATTGGGTGCCCCACAAACAATGTCCAGATCCCTCTCACCTCCAATATCCACTTTTGTCAGGCTAAGTTTATCAGCATCCGGATGTTTTTCGCAGGACTTCACCCTGCCAATGACGCATCCCTTTAAGCCACCCCTGACAGATTCAATTTCCTCTATACCTTCCACTTCCAGTCCGATATTGGTCAGGATATCCCCGAGCTCAGCCGGGGACTGGCTTATGCTGATATAATCCTTCAGCCAGTTATAAGAAATTTTCATAGATGAAATCCTTGGGATACAATATCCGGCAAAAGTAGGTAAAAAAACGATTTATGTTATATTTGTAGGCTGATTAAGCACGCCCGTATGACTGCTAAAAAGGATAAGTTATTTCTGATCACAAATGATGATGGGATACATGCCAGGGGACTGGAGGCACTGATAGAACTGGTGCGACCATATGGTAGAGTAATGGTAATTGCCCCTGAGGACGGCCAGTCGGGCATGTCACATGCCATCACGGTGAAATATCCCATCCGGCTGAAAAAACTTGACGAGCAGAAAAATCTGGTGGTCTACAGCAGCAACGGTACACCGGTGGATTGTGTCAAGCTGGCATTGAGCAAGCTGCTTGACAGGAAACCCGATATGATCCTGGCCGGTATCAACCACGGATCTAACTCATCCTCCAGCATCATTTATTCAGGTACCATGGCTGCCGCCATTGAGGGTTGCATAAACGGGATCCCGTCCATTGGATTTTCCCTGCTTGATTACTCACCGGAGGCCAATTTCAGATCCATCGTCAAATATGCAAAGATCATTCTGGATAACGCACTGGAAAAAGGTGTTCCGCTGGATACCTGTCTGAATGTCAATTTCCCGGTGAATACCTACCAGAAGATAAAGGGGATCAGGATCTGCCGCCAGAATAAGGGTGTATGGAAAGAGGAATTCGAACAGCGTCTTGATCCCATGCAAAGAGATTATTTCTGGCTGACCGGGGAATTTCATAACCTGGAACCGAAGGCAAAGGATACTGATGAGTGGGCCCTGCATCATAATTATATAAGCATCGTCCCGGTACACGTTGACCTGACCGATTACAGGGCGATGGACCATTTGCGCGACTGGACCATTGAATCAGGATAATACCATACAGACACGGCTAAACACCATTACTTTCGGGCTCATTGCCGGAATGCTCTTTCCTTTGCTGGCCCTTATCATTATCTATCTGATATCATCTCCCGATGTATCATTTTCCGAATTCGTGGAGTTCATCGTATCCAGGAAGAAACTCAGCTCCCTCATCAGCCTTTCCGTGGTTCCTGATCTGCTTGTATTTTTTATTTTTATCCGGCTGAATTATCTTTATTCTGCCAGAGGTGTGCTGGCTGCTGTATTTTTATTTGCCCTGATTGTGGTGTTGACAAAATTCCTGATATGAAGTATTATCTGATAGCAGGCGAAGCATCTGGTGATCTGCACGGCAGCAAGTTGATGCAGGGACTGAAAACATCGGACCCGGAGGCGGAATTCCGCTATTTCGGAGGGGACCTGATGGCTGCAGAAGGTGGTACCCTGGTGAGGCATTACAGGCAGACAGCTGTAATGGGATTGTTCAAGGTCATTTTCAACCTTCGGAAGATATCCGGCAATATGCGGTTCTGTAAAAAGGATATTGAAGCATACCAGCCCGATGCCCTGATACTCATTGATTATTCCGGTTTCAACCTGAGGATTGCAAAATTTGCCAGGCCTGCAGGGTTCCGGGTGATCTACTACATTTCTCCAAAAGTGTGGGTGTGGGACAGGAAGCGGGTGTACACGATCAGGGAGAATGTCGATAGGATGTACGTCATCCTTCCCTTCGAGGTTGATTTTTACCTGCAGTACAATTACCCCGTAGAATATGTCGGGAACCCCATCGTTGATGCCGTGGAAGAAGGCAGGGCACATGATGCGGGGCGAACCGAATTTTGCTCCCGCAACGGCCTGGATGACAGTCCCATAATAGCTCTGCTAGCTGGCAGCCGGAAGGAAGAGATCAAACACTGCCTGCCTGAAATGCTGACCGTTATAAATCAGTTTCCCGGCTACCGTTTCGTTATTGCCGGGGCACCGGCTATCTCCCCGGAGTATTATGCCAGGTTTACAGGGGAAAGTGATGTGGATATCGTATTTGACCAAACCTATGACCTGTTGATGAATGCTGTTGCGGCGGTAGTTACTTCGGGGACAGCCACCCTGGAAACGGCTCTTTTCGGGGTTCCGGAAGTGGTGATCTATAAAATGGGTGAGCTGACTTACCAGATCGGCAGGCATTTTGTCAAACCAAAGTATTTCAGCCTGGTCAACCTGATCCTCGACAGGGAGGTGGTAAAGGAATTGTTGCAATACAGGCTCAGGAAAAAAATTGGCGATGAACTGCACCGTATCCTGGAGGATGAAACATACAGGATGGTCATGCTGGATAATTACCGTAAATTGAGGAGCAGGCTTGGAGAGCCGGGGGCTTACCACAGGCTTGCCGGAAGTATTGTGACTTTTATCGGACAGGAAAAACAATCGGGATGATGTTTACTGGAAAATTGAAAAATTGGTTCCTTGTTATCTTCCTTTTGGTCCCGGCCGGCCAATCATTTTCACAGGATATCAGGATAGGCATCTTTCATGAACACCTGGTGAATGCCTTCCTGTTCACATCCGGGGAAGGGGATTATCGAATTGAGACAGACCGGATACTCCTTGGTATTTGTCCCACAGGAGAGAGCTGGTACGTGATCCGGCAAAAGGATTCCCTGTTCATACGGGACCATAAAGGTCGCTGGCACCAGGGCATGAATCTCCATTTTTCAGCGCCTGATGAATATGCCTATTTCAGATTAAAACCGGCTTTGCCGGTGCTGGAATCAAGGCAATACCTGGCTGATCTGCAGGTGGAGATCTCCATGAACAGCCTGTTGATGATCAATGAGATTGATATGGAGATATATATCATGGGGGTAATTGAAACAGAGGCTGGCAGCCGGTGTGAACTGGAGTATTACAAGGTCCAGGCCATCCTGAGCAGGACATATGCTTTCAAAAACCTGCCCCGGCATGAGACGGAAGGATTTCATCTTTGCGATGCAGTACATTGCCAGGCATACAAGGGAAGGAATATCTGGAATGAGGATGTGGAAATAGGAACAGAGGTGACAGACGGATTGGTCCTGGCAGATAGAGATTCGGTCCTGCTCAATCCCGCCTACCATGCAAACAGCGGAGGAGAGACCAGGGGGGCTGAGGATGTGTGGCTGACCGGGAAGCATTACCTGCGTCCTGTCCTGGATCCTTTCAGCCTCAACCAGCCCGGCACAAAGTGGGAAAAATCTATTCCTGCAGGTGATTGGGTAAGGTATCTGCAATCAAAAGGCGTATTTGTCGGAGAACTGCTGGATACCTCTGTGCTTGAAATGCCCTTAAAACAACGGCAGGATTATTACCTGTTCGGGCAGGACTCACTGCTGCTCTCGGTAATCCGGGATGACTATCAGCTCAGGTCGGATTTCTTTGGTGTAGAACCTAAAGGAGACCAGGTTGTACTGGATGGAAGGGGATATGGTCACGGTGTTGGATTGAGCCAGGAAGGGGCGATGGAAATGGCCCGAAGGGGTTATCGTTATACGGCGATCCTCAACTACTATTATCACCAGATACAGATCTTACATTACATGTCCCTCCTCGAGGCAGGCAAGCTGGCCGTTGATATCATTAATTTGCCGTAAATCGAAAAAGCGTTACTTTCGCACTTTGTTGTTATCCGGCATGTTAACTGTATTCCGTAAAGAAATAAGCACTTTTTTCAGTACCCTGACCGGGTATGTCGTAATCATCGTTTTCCTGGTTGTCAATTCCCTGTTCATGTGGATATTTAAGGGGAACCTGAATGTGCTTGATAACGGGCATGCTAACCTGGACACGCTCTTCATCATGGCACCCTGGATATTCCTTTTCCTTGTACCTGCCATTACCATGCGGATATTTGCTGAGGAGAAACGCAGCGGCACCCTGGAATTATTATTGACCCAGCCCATATCCGATGGGCAGATCGTCCTGGCCAAATACCTGGCTGCCCTGGTGCTGATCTTATTTTCCCTGCTTCCCACGATGGTTTATTTCTACTCGGTCCACCGGCTTGGGAGTCCCCCGGGCAACCTGGACACGGGGGGGATATGGGGATCTTATGTGGGACTCTTCTTCCTGGCGGCTGTCTATGCTTCCGTGGGGATATTCATATCCTCCCTGACGGATAACCAGATTATTTCATTTATCGTGGCAGTGGTGATCTCATTTTTCCTGTATACAGGATTTGACCTGATCACCAGTATGGACCTGTTCGGAAACCTTGACAACCTGTTGTTGAAACTCGGTATCAATGAACACTATAAATCCATACGCCGCGGGGTGATCGATACGAGGGACATGGTATATTTCCTGAGTGTGATCAGCATTTTCCTGATCGGCACCCGGATTGTTTTACAGAGCAGGAAACGGATACATCTTATTCAGCCGGGCATTGCGCTGGTCATGGTTGTACTGATTAATTTCATTGCATCACTGCTCTTTTACCGAATTGACCTGACCACGGAGAAAAGATATTCCCTCTCGGAAGATACACGTGTGATATTGAGGGATCTCGATGAGATCGTCTATGTCCGTGTATACCTTGAGGGTGATCTGCCCGTGGGTTTTACCAGGCTGAATTCGGCCATCAGGGAATTGCTGGATGAATTCAGGGTATATGCCCCACAGAACCTGCAGTATGAATTCATAGATCCGGTAGCGGATCCTGATCCCCAGATCCGCCGGAATCTTTTCAACCAGTTGTACAGCACAGGCTTGCAGCCTACCAATGTGCAGGTCCGGACCAAGGACGGGAGCACCACCCAGAAGATCGTATTCCCGGGAGCCATCCTCTCTTTTGAGGAAGCGGATGTGGCAGTGAACCTCCTGAAGAACAATCCAGGATTGCCAGGGGAGGTGAACCTGCATCAATCCATACAAACACTTGAGTATGAGTTTATCAGCATGATCAGGACCCTGAGCAGTGATACCATCGCCAGGGTAGCTTTCCTGGAGGGGCACGGCGAACTGGATGCCTACCAGGTTGGGGATATCACCAAGGACCTGGCCAATTTTTATCAGGTTGACAGGGGAGAGATCAATGGCAGGTACGGAAGCCTGGATGCTTACCAGGCCGTGATCATTGCCAAGCCGGTAAAGGCCTTCTCAGAAGCTGATAAATTTGTGATCGACCAGTATATCATGCAGGGAGGAAAGGTCCTCTGGTTGCTGGACCCGGTACAGGTATCGATGGACAGCCTTTTCATGGGTACGACCTTCGCCCTCTACCATCCAATAAATATTGAGGACCAGCTATTCCGGTATGGTGTACGCCTGAACCCGCATCTTGTGAAGGACATCCAGTGCCATGTGATCCCTGTAAACAAGGGTCTGGCGGGGGCACAAGCCCAATGGGAGTTCAGTCCCTGGTATTATTTTCCCCTGATATCACCTGGTAATGATCATCCGGTGACCCGTTCCCTTAATATGATCAAGATTGAATTTGGAAGTGATATAGATACGGTAGGTGAGGATCCTGCCATTAAGAAGACAGTCCTTCTTGCCACTTCTCCTTACTCCAGGGTGGTGGCCGCACCTGCTGAAATCAGCCTGCGGGAAACCGGACAGCAGCCTTCCCAGGCAGCATACAACCGGGCTCACCTGCCACTGGCGATCCTGCTGGAAGGAAACTTTGAATCGGTATTCACCAACCGTTCCATACCTGATGTGCAGTCCCACGAACCCATCCAGGTTTCCAGGATAAGCCAGTCCACCAGTATGATCGTAATGGCAGATGGTGATATCATACGGAACGAGGTTATAGATTCCCCGGACGGGCCGGTCATGGCCCCCCTTGGCTTTGACCAGTATACTTCGCAGAGCTTCGGGAACAAAGAGTTCATCCTGAATGCTGTGAATTACCTGACAGACGAAACCGGATTGATCAGCCTCAGGGGCCGTGAATTCCGGATGCGGCTGCTTGACCGGCAACGTTTACAGGAAGAAAGTGATAAGTGGAAAATCATCAATACGGCAGTCCCCGTTTTCCTGGTCATATTCTTTGGCGCAGGCCTGGGTGTATATCGCAGAAGGAGATTCCGTTAAATGAACAGAAACAAAATAAGCCTGGTTTTACTGGTATTGCTGGTGGCCGTGTCAGCCTGGCTGCTACTGTCCAGACGTTCCGGTACCTATGCCAGGTCTGCTGTTGAGTTTGCCGTAACAGACACGAATCTTATCAGAAGTGTGGAGATCCTGGGAAGGAGAGGGAAGGTGATGCTTGTAAAACATGAGCATACCTGGCGGGTAAATGGAAGCTTGCCGGTCCGGAAAGACCGCATGAGCGGCATGCTGGTATTACTGTCCAGGCTGGAAGTTATATCCCCGGTATCCCGTTCCCGCTCCGGGGAGGTTTCCAGGCAACTTCAGAACGAAGGCAAGCAAGTTATTATAACCCTGGACAAGGCGAAGTCCAGGGAATATTTAGTCTTCCATGATACCACAGAAACCAATGCCACCTATATGATGCTGAAGGATGCAAATACCCCGTTCCGGATGGGGGTAAGGGGCTATAAGCGCCGGGATCTGGCATCATTGTACGAGACGGATGAAAGGTACTGGAGAGATAACCTGTTGCTGCATTACCTGCCTGAACAGATTCAATATATATCACTTCAGTATAAGCGGGAACCTGCCTGGACATTTCATCTGGCCAGGAATGAAGCCGGGGAATTTGAGATGTCGACCGGGATGGTGCCGGGGGATTGGTTCGAACCGGAACCAGCAAGGCTTAATCAATACCTGGGTTATTTCTACGGGATCAGGTTCGATGCATATGCAGATCTCGGTCAGGATGCACCTTTGGAATATGAGTACAGTGATGATCCGGATTTTGTACTGGAGGTGGGCAATAGCACAGGCATCCGGACAAGCCTCAGTTTGTTCCCGGTTTTTACAGTTGATCCGGCAGGAATTAAAAAAATGAATCTCAATGTGTTATATGCCAGGATCGATGATTGGGACGGGATGGTCGTTTTGAAGTATCTGGAAATTGATCCGCTTTTGAAAGATCCGGGCTATTTTCAAGGCAAATGAAAAAATGGAATCTGGTGCCAAGCTTCTGGTAAATTTTTCGTATAATTGATATCTAGAATTAAAAAGAACCATCCATGAAATTTGTTGTTTCCAGTACGGACCTTTTGGGTCATTTACAGGCAGTCAGCAGGGTCATCAGTTCCAAAAACACCTTGCCCATCCTCGATAATTTTCTTTTCAGGCTGGATGGCAATGAACTGGAGATCACTGCCTCGGACCTGGAATCTACCCTGATCACCAAAATGACACTGGAAAATACCTCGGATAGCGGAAGCATAGCTGTACCTGCAAGGATCCTTACAGATACCCTGAAAGAATTTCCGGAGCAACCGCTTACTTTTGAGATTGATAATGAAAAGCTATCCGTTGTCATTAATTCTGAGAATGGTAAATTTACCGTTGTCGGACAGAATGCTGGGGATTTTCCACAAATGCCCTCCATAAAGCAGGACCAGAAGGCTACGATTGAGGTTCCTGCAGAAGTACTGTACAGCGGGATCAATAAAACCCTGTTTGCCACGGCAGATGATGAACTCAGGCCGGTAATGAACGGTGTTTACGTGGAGCTGGCTACGGATAATCTCACTTTTGTAGCCTCGGATGCGCACAAACTGGTACGTTACAAGCGTTCAGACGCCAAGGCCGATACAGATTCATCCTTCATCCTTCCCAAAAAACCGGCTTCCCTGTTGAAAAATGTCCTGCCAAAGGAGGAGAATCCGGTTACCATTGAATTTGATGAAAAAAATGCCTTTTTTTCAATGACTGAATATAAGCTGGTTTGCCGTCTCGTGGAGGGGAACTATCCCAGTTACAACTCTGTGATCCCCACGGATAATCCAAACAAACTCAGTATTGACAGGGTGGAATTTTACAATACACTAAAACGGGTATCGGTATATTCAAACCAGGCAAGCAACCTGGTGAAACTGGCTCTTACCGGTAACCAGATCACCGTATCTGCCCAGGATATTGATTTTTCGATCTCGGCTTACGAAAGGCTGAACTGCCAGTATGAGGGTGATGACATGGAGATAGGTTTCAAATCAACATTCCTGATTGAGATCCTTTCAAACCTGTCATCCACGGATGTGGTCGTGGAATTGTCAGATCCCACCAGGGCCGGGATCATGTTACCGGCAGTTTCTGAGAATGATGACGAGGATGTTTTAATGCTGCTCATGCCCATGATGATCAATGCTTGACCCTGATTATTCCTGCATAGAAAAAAACCCGGCCTGGCCGGGTTTTTCATTAATTTGAAAATGCAACAAACAGCTTTACTATATGGAACTAGCTTTAAAAAACCCCCTGGTATTTTTCGACCTGGAAACTACCGGGCTCAATGTCGCGAGTGACAGGATCGTTGAGATCTCCTGGTTGAAGATCCAGCCTGATGGCCGGGAATCAAAACAGACACAACTGGTCAACCCGACCATTCCCATAGATCCCAGAGCCATTGCTATCCATGGCATCACTGATGAGGATGTGAAAGATAAACCCACCTTTTCAGAACTGGCCAGGAGCCTGGCCAATGAATTTGAAGGATGTGATTTTGCAGGTTATAATTCAAATAAATTTGACATACCCCTGCTGGCAGAAGAGTTCTTGCGGGCCAGTGTGGATTTCGACCTTAGGAAACGCAAATTCATCGATGTCCAGGTGATATTCCATAAAATGGAACAACGAACCCTCACCGCGGCCTACCAGTTCTATTGTAAAAAAGTACTGGAAGATGCACACAGCTCTGAAGCTGATACATTCGCCACCTACGAGATACTGAAGGCACAGCTCGACCATTATGAGCATTTACAGAATGATGTGGATTACCTGTCTGCCTTCTCCACCCAGAACAGGTCGGTTGACCTCGCAGGACGCATTATATACAATGACAAGGATATCGAGGTATTTAATTTTGGAAAGTATAAAGGAGAGCCCGTCGAGGAGGTATTGAAAAAGGACCCCGGATATTTTGGCTGGATACTGAATGGGGATTTCCCCCTATACAAAGAAG
>Ga0255055_10001287_pt1 | contig 18685 bp, 21 predicted proteins | sample JV7_2_27_MG_FD_188633 | JGI IMG/M metagenome (GOLD analysis project Ga0255055, IMG submission 188633) | Seawater microbial communities from Jervis Inlet, British Columbia, Canada - JV7_2_27 | ecosystem: Environmental > Aquatic > Marine > Inlet | place: Canada: British Columbia | collected... | reverse complement strand
ACCGTTCAACCTGGGCGATCAAGTCAACACGGCCGAAGGTCAGGAGTGGTCGCCCTATGTGTCGCCGGACGGCAAGTACTTCTTCTTCATGTCCTCGCGAGCGACCATCGAGAGCCGTCACTCCCCGGTTCGCCTGAGCTCATCCGATCTGCAGCGAATCCACCAGGAGCCGATGAACGGCAACTCGGATATCTGGTGGGTCGACGCCAGAATCATCGAAGAGCTACGGCCCGCGAGCTGAAGACCTGCAGCGCCGTTCGGTCTCTCGGCCTTTGGCTGTCAAGCTGGTGTTGACAGGTCTCGAAGGTTTGCCTATAATATATCGAGACTCGATATATCGAGAGCCGAAATAACCCGGGCGAGCTCCCAATGACAAAAGGCCCACCAGTCAACATCCAGAACCTCACTCGCAGCTGTAATGAGGTCCTGATCCTCTCGATCCTCTCGACGGGCTCGCACCACGGCTACCAGTTGGCTCTCGAGCTGGAGGAGAAAAGCCGCGGTGCCTTCCAGTTCAAGCACGGCACCCTCTATCCCATTCTTCACAAGCTCGAGCAGGAGCAACTGATCGTCGGTGAGTGGCTCGAGGAACAGACCAAGCGAAAACGCAAGACCTATCGGCTTACCGCCGCAGGTCGACGGTATTTGAACGAGCAGATCCAATCCTGGCAAGAGTTCGCCAGCCGTTTCTTCGACGTCGTCGGGGAGGTGTCGTGATGAGCCGCTTTGCAGCTGTACTGAACAAAGCTCGTGACCAACTTGTAGTTCCCGAGCCGTCCCGCACTCGGATACTCCTGGAGATGGCGGCGGACCTCGAGGACAGCTATCAGTTCTATCTGAGTCAGGGCCATGACGAAGCCGAGGCTGGCCGGCGGGCCGAAGAGGCTTTTGGCACCTCGAATGAGGCCTTGAAACACCTGGTCGAGATCCACGAATCGGGTCTTGGTGGTATCACGCAGCGCATCTCTGGGCAGGTCGGGAGAATCTGGGAGAGGACTTTACTTCTGGCTGTTCTGGCGTTCGAGCTCTGGCTCACGATCAGGGTGCTCTCACAGGAGGGGTTCTTCCTGTTCTTGAGCCCGTTTGTGTGGCCGATCGCAGGATTGGCCCTGGCCGCCCTTTCGGTCACGGTCTGGAAGCTCCACCAGGTCTTCTCGAGATCAGGCTCCGATGTGCGCCAACTGAGAACGGGCCTGGGAGTGCTGTTGTTCTGTGCCGGCGCCAGTCTAGCGGTTGCGGGTTGCGGTTTTTTCTTCCATATTCAGCGCTTCTTCCGGCTCAACGCCCAGGAAGCGCCCGAGTCGCTGTATATGAACTTCGCCGGTTGGATGATGGAAATCTCATCGATGATGATCATCGGTCTACTGACAGCGATCTTCGCCGCTCTGGTGTGGTTCGTTCTGTCCAATCTGGTGGAACGCGCCGAATTGCGTGAAATCGAGGTCCTGCTCGAGGCCAGAGCCTGAGGTGACGAAGGGAGGAGATGCCGTGAGACAGTTTTTGATGGAAGCGGGTCCCGTGATCCTTCCGTTGCTGATCTTGGCAGCGGTGATCGATGTGCTCGTCTTGTGGAACGCGATCGCACTGATCGCAAAAAGAGCTGCAGCACCACGCCGCCGTCGGCACAGCATCGATTCGATTCTCTTTTGGGCAAGCGTAGCCGCGGTGCTCGGGTTCCTGGGTCAGTGGCTCGGCATCAGCAGGGTGGCTCGTGTTGTCGGGGAGCGCGGGATTGTCAATCCCCAAGCTGTGACCTACGGCCTGTCCGAATCCCTACTGACCCCGGTGTCCGGGATGATCATCTTCGTCCTCGCGGCGTTCTGTTGGTTCTTCCTCAGGCTCGGGCTGTGGACCGTTGAGAGGAGAGGCTGATGGAAAAAGCTTCAGTTTTGATCGGATTGGGTCTCGGGTTCTGTACGTTTGGGCTGGCGTGGGCGACGGTTCGTCATTTCACCGGCCTGGCGCAAGAGCACGGCTTGGCTCTGGCCATCGCTGTCGTGGCGGGTCTGCTTGTCGGCGGAGGCTACATCGCCCTCGAGTCCAGGCTTTTCGGCATCCGACGACGCCGAGACCGTGATTAGGGGCTCTAACCTCCGTGGCGCGCGAGGATCTCCTCGATCTCGTTCATTATTGTAGCCCTCCTTCAGATCAAGCCGCTGACGCCGACAACGATAGGCGCTGTCACCGCCCGTCAGGATCCGGTCCAGCTTTGGGCTAGCGCGGTTCTTGCATTATGTACCCCGCGTCAGTTTGACGGTGGCCCTTTTTGTCTCCTGAGGAGGACAACCTCGTATGAGAATTCTGTCTCTTTGTCTGGTTTGCTTAATGTCTGCAATATCTGTTGCCGCCATGGCCCAGGAGGCTCCGCCCCCGCCACCTCTGGATCCACCCAAGAAGGCGCCAGCGATGAGCCGGTTCTTCGTCGGCGGTTGGGTCGGGGCCTCGTTTAGCGATCAGGTGCAAAACGTCCAGGTGGCTCCCGAAGTGGGCTATCGCGTCACCCCGAAGATCCAGCTCGGGGGTGGAGTTGTCTATCGGTACCGCAAAGACAAGCGCTTCGACTCCGACATCTCCACTACCGATCTTGGAGGCTCGTTGTTTGGCCGCTACTTCGTATACACCCCGATCTACCTTCAATTGGGAGTTGAGCAACTCAACTGGGAGTTTGTGCGCAGCGTACCGGGAGGGTTCGAAACGGTAGATGCCAGTCACACAGCGGTTTTGGCCGGCCCCGGATTCGCTCTACCCATGGGCCCGAGAGCGGCGAGCTACCTCACCATCCTTTACGATCTGAACTACGACAGCAGTGGTCCCAACCCCTATGAGCGGGCGTGGATGATCCGTCTCGGTGTCGGAATAGGGCTTTAGCTCTTACCCTAGCAACCTGAGGAAGTCGGTGAGCAGCTTGTGATCAGCGGAGCCCATATCGACGATGTTGATCGCGGCTTCGGTCTCCCCTTCCTTAGAGCTGGCAGTGACCTGGACGACTCGTCCGACCAGAGCGATTTCGTGCCCTGCCCCGGGTACCGACAGTCGAGCATCGAGCAAGGTCCCCACCTCCAGCTCTCGATCGGTGCGAAACCTCAGGCCCCCGTCGCCGAGATCAACGGTGGTGAAGTGGTGGGCCTCGGGTGAGATCTCGAAGAAACTGCCGTTGAGTGTAGCTTCGATCCGTCGGTACGAGCGGCGACTGTGGCCGAACAGCTGCACCCGATTGCGACCGGCAGACTTGGCCATGTAGAGGGCGCGATCGGCGCACCGGATCAGCTCAGTGTCGTCACCTGCATCGGCTGGATAGGTCGCGATGCCCAAGCTGATGGTCAGTCTGCCTGCCTCGGACTCGGCATTGGCGAAGTGCTCTTCGACCGCCAGTCGAGCGCGTTCGGCTACCAGCTGGGCACCGGTTTTCTCGGTGGAGGGGGCGATCATGGCGAATTCCTCGCCGCCGTAGCGGGCGGCGACATCCACCTGGCGCCCGGCTTCGTCGATCAAGCGGCCGATCTGTGCGAGAGTTTCGTTGCCGGCGGCGTGCCCATACTGGTCGTTGTAGGACTTGAAATGGTCGACATCGATCATGACCAGCGAGAGCGGAGTCCGAAACTTGTCACACCTGATGATCTCCTGCACCAGGCACTCGGAGAAGAACCGAAAATTGCGCAGCCCGGTGAGCTCGTCCCAATAGGCCAGGGCCTCGGTCTGCTCCAGCAGACGCAACTCGATGACGGTCGGATTCTCGAGCTCGCGGGCAACCTCGACAAAGTAGCTGACGATCGCCACCCGTAGATCCACAGGACTGCCAAGGCGCTGGCGCATCGATTCGTGGTGCTCGAGGAGGTTTTGCCAGTGCTCCTTGGCCTCGGCCGGCTCGAAGCGCAGGTGGGTAAGCAGGTGAATCAGCTCCGAGTAGACCGTGTCCTGGTATTCGGCGCCGAGTTTCTGCAGCTCGGTCTCGAGTTGGTGGAGATCCAGGACACCGGTGTAGACGAGATGGTTGAGCGTCTCTGCGAGCTCTGGATTCCAGCCCGTTGATGCTGGTAGGGGACGATCATTGCCCATCGGATGATCTCCTGAGGCGCTTTTGAGCCCTATCTTAGTTGACGCTCCTAGCTTTGTTGAACTTCGGTGCCGTAATCCCTGATCCGTCGGTGATGTCCTGAAAATCCGTTTCGCAAATGCGTTTGAACTTATTGAGAACGTTGGCCGTGACTCGGTTGTGGATCCATTCCCAGGTTCTTCCAATCAAGGGCACTCTGGGCCAACCCTTCCGGCCATAGAAGTTGAAGCTGACGGCAAAGAAGAGCTGGGTCAGGTCTTCCTCTCCTTGCTCCTTTACGGGTGAGCGGACATACATGCAAAAGACCCCGATCGGATAGCCGCCGCTGCACTCGTAGAGAAAGAAGCGAGCGTTGTCGACATCGGATGGCTCGGGAACATGCTGGAATTTGAGGGCGGTCATCTTGAAGAGCGTGCCGAGCTCAGCGGCCGATTTTCGTCGCCAGTTGCGGAGGAAATGCGTCAGCCGACCGAGAATGACGATCTGGATGTGCTCGCGAGAGCCATCGATGCTCTCTACCGTTGCGATGTGGTTGGGCCAGTAGGACGAAGTGCCGTCCCAGTGCATCAGCTCCTCGTGGACGAACTTGACGGGCGCCCGGATCCCGATCCGGTGGATGTTGAGGATCGTGTAGCCGGTGACGCTGACCCCAACGCGCTGGAGGATCCGCTGGCTGTAGTCCTCTCGCTCTGCTTCGGTGGAGTACTCGATCAGCGTCTGGATTGCAGGGCGTGAAACGAAGAATTCCCGGATGTCGGAGAATACTCCGCGAGATCTCATCGAGACCTCTCACCCGAGGCGATCTTCTTCTCTGCGATCGCTGTTTGTCGTTCTACTTTCACCACGATGCCAGTTCGAGACAATCTTGCAGAGGCGATGGTAGGATACATGGATCACTGCAAAGTCGGTAGCAACCGCGACGAGCAGTGGCTGGAGTACTAATTCTTCCGGAGGGAAGCCGTTGTTAGGTCAGCGGCCGAAGGTCAGGCGGAGCAGCCAACGTAAAGGTCCGCAGCTTGCAAGCGGGTCCAGAGTCGGCGTCATCGGTGGCGGGCCGGCGGGTTCCTTCTTCTCCTATTTTCTCCTGCAGATCGCTGGCCGGGTTGGCATGGACCTCGAGCTCGACCTCTATGAGCCACGGGAGTTCTTCAAGGTCGGCCCTGGTGGCTGCAACATGTGCGGCGGCATCGTTTCGGAATCCCTGCTTCAACATCTGGCGGCGGAGGGAGTCAATCTGCCGAGCAAGGTCATCCAGCGCCGGCTCGACTCCTACGTCATGCACATGGACGTGGGCAGCGTGCGAATCGACACGCCACTGAAGGAGAAGAGGATCGCAGCCGTGCATCGGGGCTCGGGCCCGCGGGGAATCGATGAGCCTCAGGGTATGAGCTTCGATGGGTTTCTGCTCAGCTTGGCCAAAGAGAAGGGCGCCAATCATCTGCAGGAGCGAGTCAGCGAGATTGTCTGGGATGACGGTAGGCCTCGGGTCAAGACCAAGAGCGGCTCTGAGGCCACGTACGATCTGCTCGTGTCCGCGGTTGGTGTGAACTCCCCCTCCTTGAAGCTGTTCGATGGCTTGGGTCTGGAATTCTCCCCCCCACGTACTACCAAGACCTTCATCTCGGAGTTCTTTCTGGGTCGCGAGACCATCAGTCGCTACCTCGGTAGCTCGATGCATGTGTTTCTGCTCGACCTACCGCGGTTGGAGTTTGCGGCCATCATTCCCAAGAACGACTTCGCCACAGTGGTTCTCTTGGGCGAGGACATCGACCACGCCCTGGTGGAGTCCTTCCTGGACTCGCCACAGGTCAAACAGTGCATGCCACCCCAATGGAGAGCTCCCGGAAGGCATTGCCATTGCTCGCCGAAGATCAATATCGCGGGTGCCAAGAAGCCCTATGCCGATCGGCTCGTCTTTGTCGGCGATTGCGGCGCCAGCCGTCTCTACAAGGATGGAATCGGGGCCGCCTACCGAACCGCGAAGGCAGCCGCCGTGACCGCGGTCTTCGAGGGCATTTCCGAGGACTCGTTCCGCTATGGGTTTCGACCGGCATGCAAGAAGATCGATAACGACAACCAGATCGGCAAGGTCGTATTCCTGGTTACCGGTCTGATCCAGAAATTCCGCTTTGCTCGCCGCGGTGTCTCCCGCATGGTCATGAAGGAAAGAAACAAGGACGGTCACCGGCGGCGGATGAGTATGGTGCTCTGGGACACCTTTACGGGTAGTGCGCCCTACAAGAGCGTCTTCCTCCGCTCGCTGCACCCGGCCTTTCTGGGCAACCTCATCTGGTCGTTGGCGGCTAGCAACGTACCCAAGAAGAAGAAATCTCCCAAAAGGAGTATGCCGATGCAACTCGACATCACAGGATCCCTGGGCAAGAGATTCAAAGATGGGGACGCCATCTACAGGCAGGGGGATCAAGGCAGCGTCATGTACGTGATTCAGAAGGGCCAGGTCGAGCTGGTACAGCGCCACGGCGACAAGGAGTTCTGCGTCGCGACGCTCGAGGACGGCGATTTCTTTGGCGAAATGGCCCTGTTCGGAGACGAGACCCGTACCGCGACGGCCCGTGCCACGGGTGACGTCTGGGCGCTCAGTCTGCAGAAGGAAGCTCTGCTGAGAAGAATCCACGAAGATCCGTCCCTCGCCTTTCGGATGATGGAGAAGATGGCCCATCGGGTACGCGACCTGGAGTCGGCATTGGTAGGCCTGGGGGTCCAGCGGGCCGATCTGGCGGAGATGGCGCTCAAGTCCACGGTCGAGGCCGCGAAGACCGGCGACACCGCGAGTTAGATAACGGGAGACAGAAAAACAGTCACGATAGCGCTGCTTGGCAGCGCGAGGCGTAGCTTCCCACCAACTCGTGCCAGGGACCGGTAGCGCGGAGTCGCGTCAGGTTGCCAAAGTGACCGGCGAAGGAGCGGTCGACGAAGATCACATCTTCGGGGAACTGAGTATCCATCGACTGCGACCAGTTGGCCATCCCGAGCTCGAGGATCTTCTCGTAGAGGCGTTCGTCTTCGCCGAATTCATACGGCGGGTCGGCGCGCATCATCTCCTGTAGCAGCTCGACGTACGGGTAGATGACATCCAGGTCGATCGGAACCTCGCCCTTCTTGTAGACGCCAAGCTCGTACAGCTCTCTCGGAATATCCTCTCTGCGGTCCTCGAGGACGGCAAGCGCCAGGGCGCTGTACCCTCGAGCGAGTCCTGGCGGAATTTTCTTCACACACCCGAAGTCGTAGACGATGACCCGACCGTCCTCGAGAAACGAGAAGTTGGCCAGGTTGGGATCGGCGTGCAGGAGGCGGTGCTCGAACAGACCCCGCACCTGAAACTCGAAGAGGACGCGTCCCCACTGGTTCTTCAGCTCTTGTGAATAGCCGTCGGAGCAGGCGTCGCTGGGGGAGATCCCGCTGGTGAAGGCCATGGTCAGGACCTGGTTGGTGCTCAACTCATCGATGACCTCGGGAACGATGATCTCGGAAACGTCGGCGTGGAGGTCGGCCATGCGCCGCATGTTCTGCGCCTCGTGCCGATAGTCGAGCTCTTCGAGCAGGCGATCCCGGAGCTCACCCCAGATCGGCTCGAAGTCGACCTCGAAGAACATGCCGAACAGCGATTTGAGAAGCCGCTTGAGATTCTTCAGGTCCGCCTTGACGATCTCGTCGATCAACGGGTACTGGATCTTGACGGCCACCCGCCGTCCGTCGTGCAACCGTCCACGGTGCACCTGCCCGATGGAGGCTGCAGCAAACGCCTCTTCCTCCAGCTCGCTGAAAAGATCCTCCACCTTGCCTCCCAACGACCCTTCCACCTCGTAACGCATCACCTCGGACGGCACCTGAGGTGCCTGCTGCTGGAGCAATCGCAGGACTTCGGCCACTTCTGGCGGCAGCATGCTCTCGTGCAGGCTCAGCATCTGGCCCACCTTCATCGCGGCACCCTTCATCTCACCGAGGGTTTCGACAATGCGGGTGGCGTTCTTGACCAGATTCTCCGTTCGGCGCAGCTGCTTGGAGGGCGAGGACATGGCAAAGTCGACGGCGCGTTCGCTCAAGACAGAGGTGCCGACGCGGCCCATCAGGCCCCCGAGCCGCAGGACCCGTCCCAGGGATGAAGTCGTGGGTTTCTTGGTGGTCAAAGCGAGCTCCTGAAGCGCTGTGAGATCCGCGCCCTGGAATGATAGAGCTATTCGGCCCCGGCCGTTGGTAGCTCGAACAAGGCGGTACCGAAACCGGAGCGGCGCCGGCGGGCGTAGCGGGCATCCCTCACGTGGATGCGCTGCAGCGCCTTGTCGTCCTCGATCTCGATCCACGGAATGCGGACCCAGCGCAGAAACCCCTCGGCCTGACCACTAGCTTCGATCTCCTGCCATATGGCGGAGGGACGAGCGGACGGCAGGTGTCGTTCGGCCAGCTGCAACTTCCCCTTCCCGCTCCACTGAAATCTGCCATAGCGAATCAGACGGTCCTGACGTGCCACGACATCCCAGGCCAAGGGGTTGGCGGGCCGGGGGCCGATCATCAGCTGTTGGATCGGAGCCACCCCTGCCAGGTTGAGCTCTTGGCGAACACGATTCTCAGTGAGTGTATGCAGCCCAATCATCGAGCCGATGTAGAGCGTTGCCAAGATGAGGCCGCAGAGGGCACTGCGAGGCCCGGTAAGGAAGAGACTCTTGGGCTTCCAAAGAAGTGCCACCACAAGAACCAGAATCGCGACCAGGACCAAGGGCAAGTAACCCGGCGCCCTTCTCAGCATCATGAGTGTCAGCCAAGCGACAATCGCGGCCGAAATCACGACCACCGTCCGCGTGGCCCGACGTCCGAGCAGCCATCCGGCTCCCAGGATCAGCCACAGCCAGGGATCGACGATGAAGACCGAGTCGCCGTAGTACCAGGTGTCGCGAAAGGGCATCCACCAGCGCATGCCATAGGTATTCAACCAGTCGAGGCTGGGGTGGGTTGCGGCCGCCAGGTAAGAAAGGCCGAAGAGCCAGCCGGCGGCCAGGGGTGGATCCGAGCCGCGGTGATTCCGCCATCGGTCCCATAGCCACAAGCCGATCGCCAGAAGTGCCGGTAGAACAACCAGGGCCAGCACCCCGTGGGTCCAGCCGCGGCGAAAGCCCAGGGCGAAATCGGGTCCTCTGGTGTACGCCAGAACATCCACGTCCGGGAGGTTCGCACCGATGATCATCGCGGGTGCGGCAAGGCGCGTCTTCTCACCCAGACGAGTGGCGGCGAGGGAGGCGCCGACTAGGGTGTGAGTGAGCGGGTCCATGAGGCGATCCGGCAGAGCGGTGCGACAGGATATCCCAGCTTTCGCAAGATTCGCCCAGCAAATTCCGTCTTCACTTCCAGTGGGTGATCAAGAGCCGTGCCGATCAGCGTGGGTTTCGATGCAATTGACATTCTTTGACATCGAATGACATCATATGAATGTCATGCCCCAAATTACAGCGCGTTTGCCCGAGGAACTGGTGCGTGAGATCGACGAGGCAGCGGTTCGGCTCAAGCGGTCGAGGGCGCAAGTGGTGAGACAGGCGATCGAGTACTACCTGGACGATCTGGAGGATCTGAAGTTGGGTCTGGACCGGCTTCAGGATCCCGCGGAACCGGTTTTGGATTGGGCGGACGTGCGTCGTGAGCTTCTCGATCAAGATTAAGACGAGCGCGGCCAAGAGTCTCGGCCGGATTCCACAGCCTGAACGTTCCCGAGTCATTGAAGCGATCGATCGGCTGGCCGCGGAGCCATACGCCGGAGGTGTGCTTAAAGGCGAGTTTTCGGGTCTGCGGAGGCTGCGAGTGGGTCAATATCGAGTCGTCTACGAGGTCGAGGGCAAGCAACTGACTGTGCTCGTCGTTCGCATCGGGCACCGGCGCGAGGTTTACCGCTAGGGTCGAGTACTGCTCCAGACGCTGGTATCGCCGCTTTCGAATCCGTCCGCAAAGATCCCGCTCGGGTCTTCGATCAGAATCTGGGAAGAGTAGGCAGGTAGCGTCAACGTGCCAGTGACCGGCTGTTGATCGAGATCCAGATAGCCCTTGCCGGCCAGGTCGAACACCCTCTGTTGGCCAGTGTCGTTGATGAAGATCTCGGAGCGTGGCGGATCAGTGGCGCTCAGCGTGTACCAATGAGCGACCGAGGCCCCATCGTGACCACTCCAGCTCTGCCAGTCACCCAGCGTCATATCGCAGCAGCCGGCCGAGTCGTCGGCGAAGGAGGTGTCGTAGTAGGGGCTCATGAAGTAGTTGTTGTCCGAAGCCGTCAGGTAAGAGGAGTCGGACACACGGAGCGATCGACGATTGACGCCGAGAGGAAACATGATGTTGTTGTTCTGGCTGACCGACGTCGGGCTCTGGACGATGGAGAGCTCCGAGCCCCAGTCGGACGCCACGTTGTCGTACAGGATGTTGCCGGTGAAGGTGCCCGTCGAGCGTTGGAAGAGTGCACCAACCCAGGTGGAGCCGGTCACCGTGTTGCCCTCGACGATCATGTCGCGAGAGTAGTTGTCGAGGTAGATCCCGAGGCTGAAAAGGGTCTCGAAGTTGGGATGTGTGCCGTTAGTGTTGCCCAGGGTGTCGCGAATGATGTTGCCTCGGATCACGACGTCATGGACTGGGGTCGTGGCCAGGTTGTTGCGGCCAAAGGTACGGATTCCACCGCAGTCGCCCTTGGTCCAACAGGCCTGATCGATGACGTTGTTCTCAAGCGTCGTGTTGCGGCCAAAGAGGTCGATGCCATTCATACCGACCTTGGAGAGGCGGTTGTAACGCAGGACGTTGTTGCGGGAGGTGTGATCAGGGGCGCTGGTGCTGTGCTTGAGGCGAATGCCGGCACCGTTCTCGGTGCAGTTGGTCCCCGAGTAGCCACATCCCATTCCGGAGCGGCCCAGATTCTCAATCAGCGCCACATTACGAATCTCGTTCGACAGGATCTGTGTGTCGACGCCGTAGGTGTCGAGTCCGAAGTGGTTGGCACCGTCAATGGTGTTGCCCTCGATCAGTTGATTGCGACCCCCACGCCAGCCGCTGGGGCCATTGCCGCTGGCGGCGTTCCAAACCCAGGTGGTGAGACGGATTCCGGTGGTCTCGACATCGACAATGTCGTTATTCCGAATGACCAGGTAGAAGTTCTCATCCGACTCGAGATTGATCGGCGTCGTGATTCCCGCATCGAACCAGCGCTCGATCCGCAGATTCTCGACTGTTACATCGCTGATGTGCTCCTGGAGGTTGCGACCAAGAACGATAGCCCCCCAAAGTGAGCCGTCCATGGTAGTGATGACCGAACCCTCGATCTCGGCATCGCTGGGCGTCCCGAGCTCGGAATAGAGGTAAACGCGATTGGTGGCCTCGTCATAGAACCACTCGCCCTCTTCATCGAGGGTGTCGAGGTGGCTGTTGAGAAAGTAGCCCCACTGGGAGCAGTCGCCGCCCCAGCATTGAACGTCGGCACCCAGAGTCAGGGTCGATCCACTGTCGCTCGTTACCTCCCGGTTCAGCATGTACCAGCGAATCCCCTTGATGTGCATCACCGCGCCGGTCCAATCCCCAGTCGGTAGCGCCGTATCTCTAATCTGATTGGAGCTCGGCTGGCTGTCGACCTCGGCATAGCCGCCGTCGGGATGACCGGCGATGTTTGGCCAGCGCCCGAAAGGCAATCGGTCGGGGCCGCGAAACAGCTGATTGAGGCCCAGCGGGAAGAGTCCGGTGTTGGCACCGGCGTTCAGATCGGCACTGTAGAGATTCGACCCCAGGAAGCTCCAGCTCGAGACAGGTTGGGCTCCCGAGAAGACTGGCTTCGACGAACAATCGGCTGGGAAGGACGAGAAGACGATCGGTGTCCCCGCAGAGCCCGAGCGCGTGATCACAAGAGTCTGTACCCGCCAGGTTTCGCCGCACAGAAACCGCACCTCGTCACCCGGCACCACGCTCAGCCCGTTGATGTGACCGACGGTTTGGAAGGCGGTTCCCGGAGAGAGGCCATCAAAGGCGTCGCTGCCCGTGTCGTTCGAGACGTAATAGACCGCCCCTAGAGCAGGGAAAGAGCTCAGTAGGACCAGGCAAGCAAGACACCAACAGAACTTCACATACCAGGTGTCTCAGAGTTCGGCCTCGCTGACAGCGAAATCTGTCATAGCGAAACGCGAGCGCCAGCGGTCGGATTTAGATCCGGTGCACCTCGAGAGGTGCAATGTGGGCCAGTGCATCGAAGTCGCGGTCGTGGTGAAGCACCGTCAGGGAGTTGCGCAGCGCACAGGCGCCGATCAGACAGTCAACACTGGAGCGGACTGTCAGTCCGGCTCGCCGCGCGGATCGAAAGAGATCGATCGCCAGTTGAAAGACCTCGTCGGACAGCGGAGATTCGACGATCGGTAGCGAGAACATCGCGTCCCGAGCAACGTTGTAGGCTTTCTGATCGTCGAAGCCCTGGAGCACCTCCTGGATCACCGGTAAACAGGTCACGACCTCCTCGAGGCTTACTGTGGCTTCAAGGTTGAAGTCGCTGGACTCTCGAAAGAACTCGATCCAGATCGAGGTATCGACGAGGATCACGGCTCGGGCACCCGCGAGTCTCGGCGCATCTCGCCCAGATCGCCCTGCCAGAGGCCCGACCCTCTCAGCTCGAGAATCCTTCCGGCCTTGATACGGCGGACGAAATCCTCCAAGGCCCGGTTCACGGTCGCTGAGTAGGTTCTCTCGCCCGCGAAGCGTTGTGCCTCTTGCAGGAGTTGCTCGTCAAGCATAAGACTTGTACGTTTCATATGTAGAGTGTCGCATTGTCGCTCCGGCCTCGTCAATCATGCCCCCCTTCCAGCGGTCTTGACCCCATCTATAAGACGAAAAGTGTGCGACGAAACTCGCTGGGTGTGGTGAAGGTGCAGCGCCCGACAATCGGTGGCTCAGACACTGAGAAACGGATTGATCACCTGAGTCGCACCGTAATGCTGACCGTGTGAGAGGTCCTCAGTGTAAAGCACGGACGCTTCCAGGGCTTCAGCCGCCGCCACGATTGCTCCATCCCAGTACGAGACTCCGTACCGAAGCGAATGTTCGATGGCGGAGAGAATCAGCGGGTAGTCCGTGTACGCGGTGGGAAAGAGTCTGTATTCCTGCAGGAGCGCCACGGCTGCCTCAGGTGCGAGGGGCTTCTGGATCTTGCGGGTCACCGTGACATAGAACTCCTGCAGTACTTGCGAGGAGATCCCGAAATCGGTCGTCTGGATCAGATCGAGAGCATTGGCCTTCTTGGCGGCATCCTCCTGTAAGGAAGAGACCGCGTAGACCAGGATGTTGGTGTCGAGAAAGCACTCAACGCTCATGCAACTCCCCCCGCTTCCAGTCCTTTTGCCCTACCTCGGCGGTCGATTCCCTACAGAGCTCGAGGATGCGTCGGCGTGCCTGGTTGGCTTGCGATTCCCGCTCCGTGAGCTGCTCCAGGAACTGCCGAATCATGGCGTTGAGCGACGTCGAGCGCTCAGCCGCAATTCGCCGGGCCTCGCGCAGGGTCGCTTCTTCGACGGCCAGGGTTACGTTTTTCATCCACACAGTATATGTGTAAATGTGTGATTTTTCAAAGCTCATCCCGCGTCTCAATGCGGCCTGTTCCAGCGCAGAAGCCGGTCTTGCTCTTGTCTAAGAGACGGAAGAGGTGCGCCGAGACTCGCTAGGAGTCGTACCGGTCCAGCGCCGGAAGGCGCGGGTGAAGATGGCGGGATCGCTATATCCCAGCTGGCGACTGATCTCGGACGCTTCTCGGCCTGGGTCTCTAAGTAGGTAGATCGCCAGATCGTGTCGCGGTCTATGTTCCCCTGTCACCGACCCTTGGGGTGGGGCAGGTTTATGTCGTGCCCCGCCAGAGTGTCGAGCCGCTAGACGTTCCCATTGCCGACTTTGCTGCCAGCATCACTCAATGGGGAGTGGGCACAGAGAAGCTGTTTCGAGCTTGATCAGGCTCATGCCGCGAAGGGGTTGATCACTTCGAGTCTGCAGTCTTCGAAGTCGCGGACGTTGCGAGTCGCGAGGGCGAGGTGATGGGTTTGCGCGATCGCAGCGATCTGACCATCGAGCGCACTCATTGGTCGACCGAGATCCCTGCGGTATCCCATGAGCTCGCCGTAATGGCGGGCTGCAGGCTCGTCGAAGGCTAGAACTCGTTGTTCGAATCCCTGGGCAACAAACCTCTCAAAGCGATCCTGGAGATCACGGCGACGTTTGCCGTCCGGCAGCACCGCGAGTCCGTAGCTGATTTCGGCAATGGTGATCGCCGGGAGGTAAAGGTGCGACGTCTCCCGTTGATTGAGCCAGTCGAGAACTGCACTCGGCGGCGACGGTGCCATGACTGCAGAAACGACATTGGTGTCGAGGAGGATCATCAGTCGAGCGTCATGGGTTGATGAGGCTGGCGGGAAGGCATCTTGAGCTCTACTCCGTGCTCGGCGCCGAAGAGTCTCAGGGCCAGGTCACCAAGACGCTCAGGTGGCGTCACCGCAAGCGAAAGAATCCGGCGCACCTCCTCTTCCATGGAGACTCCGTTCTCGGCAGCGCGAATTTTCAGTCGCCGATACACATCCTCGTCGATCCGTCGAACGCTCAAATTGGCCACGTTGAAATGCTAGCAAGAGATAGCATTGCTGTCAAGTGCTAGCAACTTGGTTCTTCATAGATCTGCCACTGCTTCTCCTGCTCTTAACCACGCTGTAGGAAGAGACGCATTCGGGAGTCAGAATCTGACAGAATGGACGCTGAGATGGGTAGGGGCCTCGCGATCCTCGTCTGTTTGTGGCTCGGTCTCGGGCCAGTTTTCGCTACCAGTTCGTTGTGGAAGGCTGCAGCGGGATGCTGCTGTTCGGGTGGCAATGCGTGTCTCCTGTCCGGGTGTCTCTGCGCCAGCCATGCTGACCCTGGTGACAGTGATTGCGGCTGCATTCGCTCCTCTGAAAGGCCCGTCGCCGATACATACGTGACGATGAGGAGTCGCAATCTGGGCTTCTTGGCCGGGGAGTCGCCCGTCAGCAAGATCTTGTCCACGGCGCGAGCTACGGCCGGCAATGATCCCTTGCCAGATACTCCACTTCGTTCTCCTGATCCGCCGCCTCCTCGCAACGCCCACGCAGGCTGAGTAAAGCCTGCACCCCGACACAAACACGCATCACTGCTGGCGGTAGCCACGGCTACCGCCAGTCCGAGGAGACACCATGAAGAATTCGAGGTCTGCCCGCATCGTTTGGTGCGCCGCGCTGCTCCTGGCGCTGCCAGCCTATCCAGCCCTTTCTGCCCAGGAAGAGGCTGCAGAGGATGACACTCCTGTCGTCAAGGAAGAGATCCAGGTTGTCGGCGAATGGCCGGTGGTGCCCACCGTTCGCATTCTCAGTCGCGATGAGCTGCTAGAAGTACCTATCGGTGATGGCGCTGATCTTCTCCGCGGCATCGCCGGGGTGTCGGTGGGGCGCATGGGAGGACACGGCTTGGAGCCACGGATTCGAGGTCTTGCGGAAGGCAACCTGAACGTTCAGGTCGATGGTGCCTATGTGCATGGAGGGTGTCCAAATCGCATGGATCCCCCGAGCTCATTTGCGACCCCCAACACCTTCGACGAAGTCACCGTGATCAAGGGAGTCCAGTCGATGCGTTTTGGTCCGGGGGGCACCGCAGGTACCGTCATTTTCGAGCGCAACGTGCCGGTGTTCCCCGAGGCCACGGACTGGCGAGCCGAAATCGCCACCTCCTACGGGTCTTGGCATAGAGACCCTGAGCTGAGTCTCGACGCATCCTTGGGTGTCGGTGGTTTCTTCGTGCGGGCGCAAGGCGGAGTGCGGAGCTTCGACAGCTACGAAGATGGCAATGGCGACACGGTCCGTTCGGCCTTCGAGAGCCAGCACGCCAACCTGATGCTGGGTTACGGTGAATCATCCACCGGCCAGCTGGAGCTGGGGGTCGAAGCCGTGCGGACGGATGACGCCCTTTTCGCCGGTGCGGGAATGGACTCGCCCGAGGACGCTGCGGACACCTTTCGGTTGAAGCTGCGACGCAGTGAGAAGTGGATCGGCCTGGTCGACTTGCGGGCCGATCTCTACTACACGGCGGTCGAGCATCTGATGGATAACTACTCGCTCCGACCCCTGACTGCGCTCATGGCGATGCGCGTACCCTCGACATCGGATACCTATGGCGGCAGGGCGAGTGCCGACCGCAAAGTGTCGGAGAGTCTCACCCTGACGATAGGACTTGAATACCAGGAGAACACCCGCGACGCGTTGCGCTTTGCAGGCTCTAACCCTGACATGGTGAGCATGCTCCAGTCCGTGATGTGGCCCGATGCCAGCCTCGGTCAGGGCGGGGTTTTCCTGGAAGGGGTCCAGAACCTGGGCGCCAAGTCGCGACTGCTCTTGGGCGGCAGGTACGACCGTTTCACGGCGGCGGCGAACAAGGCGGACTTGAAGCCAGCCGGCATGAATCGCAGCCCCAATGACCTGTACAAGTCCTACTACGGCTATCAGGCTGAAGACTGGAGCGCTTCGGAGCTGAGCGGTTTGGTCCGTTACGAGCGCTTCCTCCAGCCCAAGCTGAGCCTCTTCACGGGTCTCAGTCGCAGCACTCGAGCTGCCGACACCACCGAGCGCTACCTCGGATCGAACAACATGACCTCATCCAAGCGGTGGATCGGCAACCCGCAGCTTGCGCCGGCCAAGCACAATCAGCTGGACCTAGGGCTCTTCTCGCCGGGCGAGAGCTCCACTTGGAGTGTCACCGCATTCTTCGACCAGGTCGACGACTTCATTCTGAGGGATCGGGCTCACGGGCAAGAGGGGATCCTCCAAGACGACAACGCCACGATCTACCGCAACGTCGAAGCTAGTCTGGTTGGCCTCGAGGCCGAGGGTTCCTACCGCGTGGGCGATCGCCTGCAGCTCGCTGGGGTCGCCAGTTGGGTGCGGGGTGAGAACCGAACCGACGATCGGCCGCTCGCCCAGATCCCACCGCTCGAGGGGTGGTTGCAGCTCGACTATGGTGTGGAGCGCTGGGGTGCAGTGGGCCGCTTCCGCTGGGCCGCGGCTCAGGATCGTGTCGACGAGGATCCGCTGATCGGTAGTGGTCAGGACTATGGCGAGACGCCTGGCTACGGAGTGCTAGATCTGTCCGGTAGGTACAGGATCGTACGGTCTCTCGCGTTGGTCGTGGGAGTCGACAATGTGCTCAACCGTGCTTATGCCAACCATCTGAATCGGGGCAATCTGTTCGACCCCGATCCGGTGCGGATCAACGAACCGGGGCGAACCTTCTGGGTACGGCTGGGCTGGCGGGGAGGTGCGAGCTAGTCCTGCTCCTCGGCTTTGATCTTGCGCAGCGCGCGGACGTGGCCCCCTTTGGCTTCTTCCCACTTCTTCATGATCTTCTTGAGGGCCTTTTCGATCTTCTTGTCGTTCTTGTCGGGGTTCTTGGATAGCGCCGCAGTCGCGATACCGCGCCAAACGAGTTGTCTGCGCTCGGCGTCCCAGGCGTCCACAACCAGAGTGCCCTCTCTGAAAGTAAAGGAGTCGGGAGTGCGGGTTCCGACACCACCGTCCCAGTAGCCGCCCAGATCAAAACTCTCTCCGTAGCTGTAGTCCAGGCTAGCCATGGCCAGGTGAAGATCTCGGCGGTCGGCGGTGTAGTAGGCCAGATAGAAGTCCGGATTCGAGTCGACCTGCTCGAGCTCTCCCTCCTTGGCGTAGCGGATGAGCTCGTTTACCACGAGTTCGTGTGAGGTCCGTGAGAAGTCTTGCAGATCTTCCTTGGTCTCTTTGTATTGAAAGGTCTTGTACTCGCTGAAGGCGGTCGCGTGGTCGTAGTCGACGTAGACCTTCTGCGCCAGAGCGGGCAGGGCAGTAGCCACTAGAAGCAGAATCAGGGTCGTTGGAATTTTCATCGCGCGATTCTATGCCAATCGACTCCTCGGGTCTTCGGGTACGGAAACCAGATTAGATCTTTGGAGGAAGTTTCGAAGTCCGACTGGAATTGATGGCCTCAGACACATGGTCCATTAGCTCCCGCGATTCTGCATCGTCTCGCGCAACATTCAGCTCTTCCAAGATAAGGAGCACTCCAACGCTGTTGAGTACCAAAAAGGTCGCCAGCAACTTCAATCTCGCCTTGCAGACTTCCCTATAGCAATCACCGATCCACAGTGCAGCAGGCTCGATTCTGTGGCCGCAGCTAAGAGAAGCCCACCTCGAATGTTGAAGCCGGCACCGACGATGAGGCCGTGCGAGATGAAGTCGGTGCTGTGACCAAGGCCATCCGCCTAGGGATTCTTGGCGGCGACGGTCACCCAGTTGTAGTTGGCCTTCTCGGGTCGTTTCCGTCCTCGATACCCAGATAGGATAAGAGATAGCCTTGGAGGTCCTAATGCGCAAGTTTCTAGTTCCCCTGACCCGCAATCCCATCAGTCTCGTGGGCACGGCGCTGATGCTCATCAGCGCCATCCTCTTTGCCAGCCTGTTGGCTATCGAGCTACTGGGTGCCGCAGGAAACCCTTATACCGGCATCATCACCTATCTGATTCTGCCGGCGGGTGGCGTCGTCGGTTTCATTCTGGTGGTTGTCGGGATCCGGCGAGAGCGGAAGCGGGCGCCTGATGCATCG
>Ga0255055_10001286_pt1 | contig 18687 bp, 19 predicted proteins | sample JV7_2_27_MG_FD_188633 | JGI IMG/M metagenome (GOLD analysis project Ga0255055, IMG submission 188633) | Seawater microbial communities from Jervis Inlet, British Columbia, Canada - JV7_2_27 | ecosystem: Environmental > Aquatic > Marine > Inlet | place: Canada: British Columbia | collected... | reverse complement strand
TCGTCCTTCACCACGTCCACCGCGACCACGCCCAGGCGACGGGCGGCGATCTTCACCCGGATCACCTCCAGGAGATTCTCGGTCTCCGGCGGCAGCGGTCCGTAGCGGTCCAGGATCTCGTCGCGGATGTGGGCTGCCTCTTCATCGTCCGCCGCGCTCGCCAGGCGCTTGTAGAGCACCAGCCGCTGGCTCACGTCGGACACGTAGTCGTCGGGCAGACGGGCGGGCACGCGCAGACGGATTTCCGGATCGATGCGAATCTCGCGAACACCGCCGCGCATCTCCTCTACCGCTTCCTCCAGCAGCTGCATGTAGGTCTCGTAGCCGACGGCGCCCAGATTTCCGGACTGCTCTCTTCCCAGCAGGTTGCCGGCGCCGCGGATCTCCAGATCCATGTTCGCCAGGCGGAAGCCGCTTCCGAGCGCCGAGAGGTCCTGGATCGCCTCGAGCCGCCGTGTGGCGTCCCTGGTGAGCGCTTCCTTCTCGGGAATCATCAGGTACGCGTAGGCGCGCCGCCCGCTGCGGCCGACGCGGCCGCGCAATTGGTAGAGCTGCGCCAGGCCCAGGGCGTCGGCGCGATTGATCAGCATCGAGTTCGCCCGGGGGATGTCGAGACCGCTCTCGACGATGGTGGTACAGAGCAGGACATCGGCCTCACCGCGCATGAACGACAGCATCCGGTCTTCGAGATTGCGTTCTCGCATCTGCCCGTGGGCCACGAGGACCTTCACCTCCGGCAGGATCCGCTCCAGGAGAGCGGCGATCGCGGCGATGCTCCGAACGCGGTTGTGGACGAAGAAGACCTGGCCGCCGCGGCGCACCTCGCGCAGGATCACCTCGCGGATCAGGGATTCGTCGAAACGGCACACCTGGGTCCGGATCGACAGGCGGTCGGCGGGTGGCGTGTTGATCACCGAGAGATCGCGCAGCCCGGTGAAGGCCATCTGCAGGGTTCGGGGGATGGGCGTCGCCGTCAGCGTGATCACGTCCACGGTCTTCTTGAGCTGCTTGATCCGCTCCTTGTGGGCCACGCCGAAGCGATGTTCCTCGTCCACGACCAGCAGACCGAGATCCCGGTAGCTCACGTTCTTCTGCAGCAGACGGTGGGTTCCGATCACGATGTCCACCTGGCCGTTGGCCATCGCCTCGAGGATTCGCTTCGACTCCTTCTGGGAGCGGAACCGCGAGAGGGACTCGATCTGGACCGGGTAGCCCTCGAAGCGCCGCTCGAAGGTCTCGAGGTGCTGCTGACACAGGATGGTGGTAGGCGCCAATACGGCGACCTGCTTGCCCTCCATCACCGCCTGGAAGGCGGCCCGGGCTGCAACCTCGGTCTTTCCGTAGCCCACGTCGCCGCAGACCAGGCGATCCATGGGCACCGGACGGCTGAGATCCGCCAGCACCTCTTCGATGGCGCTGGCTTGATCGGGAGTCTCCTCGAAGGGGAAGGCGGCCTCGAATTCCTCCAGGCTCCGGTCGCGGGGCGGAAAGGCGTGCCCCGGGGTGATCTCGCGAGCCGCGTGAACGGCGACGAGCTCGCGAGCCATGTCGCGCATCGATTTCCTCACCGTGCGCTTCGCCTTGATCCAGGTGGTGCCTCCGAGGCGGTCCAGCCGGGGTGGTGAGCCCTCGGCACCCGCGTAACGCTGGATCAGGTTCAGACGGTGAACGGGCAGGAAGAGACGGTCGCTCCCTTCGTACTCGATGCGCAGGAACTCGTCGGTCACCGTACCGAGCTCGAGCATCACGAGCCCGCGGTAGATCCCGATGCCGTGGTGCTCGTGGACGAGATGGTCGCCCGGTGCGAGCTGAGCCAGGGCCTCGATGGCCGCTCCCTTGCCCCACGCCGCCGCACGGCGGCGCTTCTCCCGGGGTCCGAAGATCTCCTCCTCGGTGACCACGGCCAGGCCCTCGAGGGGCAGGGTGAAACCTTCGGAGAGAGCTGCGACCCGGACCTCGACGCGACCCGGCGACGACCACTCCCAGCACGGCTTTGGGGCTCGCGCCAGCCGGGTCTCGAGCCCGTACTCGCGCAGCAGGGCTCGCAGGCGCTCGACACCGGAGAGGGACGGGGCGGAGAGCAGCACCCGCCAGCCCTCCTGGCTCCACTCCCACAGCTGGTCCATCAGCGGCGCCAAGGCGTCGCCGCTGGTTCGCGCGTTGCGAAGGCGAGTCGCCAGCTCCTCGTGTCCGCGGGTCTCGATACGGTGGATCTCGATTGGCTCCGGCCCTCTCGCGACGGCGATCCGCTCCAGGCTCACCGGATGCCGCTCCGCGATGGCTCGCTCGATCGCCTCGGCTGAGATCAAGAGCTCGTCGGGCGGCGAGACGACACGCCTGGCAGACCGGGCCGCACCCAGGTTCTCCCTGCCCTCCTCCATGAACCGGCTCAGCCGGTCCCGGCCCTCCGCCGGCTCGTCGAGGACGATCAGGGCGTCCGAGGGAAGGAAGTCGAAGACCGTCTCCAGGGCGGGCTGAAGCAGGGGCGCCAGGGCCTCGGCGCCGGGCGGAAGGTGGCCGCGCAGGAGGGAGTCGATCAGCGCGTCCACCGAGCGGGCGGGGATTTCGTGGATCTCGGCGAGGGTGCGAATCTCCAGGGAGCGCTCCACCACCAGCTCGCGGTCGAAGAGGATCTCCCGCGGCGGCGGGGCCACCGCCCCCGCCAGCTTGCCCTGCGAGCGTTGGCTGGCCGGGTCGAAGTCGCGGATCGACTCCACCTCGTCGCCCATGAGCTCGACGCGGACCGGGTGTGAGCGCTGGGGAGGGAAGAGATCCACGATGCCACCCCGCACCGCCAGCTCCCCGCGTTCCTCGACCAGGGGCTGTCGCGCGTAGCCGGCCGTGATCAGAGTCTCGACCAGCTCGTCTCGGTCCAGGCTCTGCCCCACCTTCAGGCGGACGGTGCGCTTGCGCACGGCCTCCCGCGAGGGGACGCGGAGCGCCAGGGCCGCCCAGGGTGCCACGACCACGGTGCCGGGCTCGAGCGCAGCCCAGCGATACAGCACGTCCATGCGCTGGGCGATCACGAACGCCTGGGGCGAGAAACGGTCGTAAGGAGGCGTGTCGTGGTGGGGGAAGGGACGTACGCGCCCTCCCTCTTCCGGGCGCGGCTGGCCCAGAGCGGCCCGGAGATCCTCGACCAAGGCGTCGGTCTGCTTTGCCGTCCCGGTGAGGAAGAGGGCGGAACGTTTCCCGGCCGCCCGCACCAGCTGCGCCGAGGCCAGGGCCTTGGCGGCGCCGCGAAGCCCGACGAGCCGGACCGGACCGCTGCGTGCCAGGATCTGCTCCGCCAGCTCCGCGAAACCGCCGATCTTCTTCTGCCCCGCCTTCAACGTCGTCGTCATGTCCGAAACACAAGTAGGCCCCGCCCCCCGCGCAGAGTGGGGGGGGCCGGGCGATTTCAGGCCAGAGTCTAGCCTGCGTTTCTCACCGGCTCGCGGAGCGAGGTCGGGTGCTCGGGGCAGCTCGACACCCCCGCGGGTTCCTCCTATCCTTCCGGCCCCTTGCAGGGGGGGGACCTGTTCCCCTTCGCCCGGAGCTCGGCGGGCAGCCGCGAGCCTGGTGCGATCTCCGTCCCTCGACGAAACCGGAGACTTGACGTGGCCATTGAGTTGCTTTGCCGCAAGATCGGTATGACGCGCCTGTTCAGCGATGCGGGCGAGTGCATCCCCGTCACCGTCCTCGAGGCCGGACCCAATACGGTGATCCAGAAGAAGACCCAGGAGAAGGACGGCTACGCCGCCCTCCAGCTGGGCTTCGGCGAGCGGCGCCGCAAGACCCTGTCGAAGCCTCGACTGGGTCACTTCGAGAAGGCGGACGTGTCTCCCAAGCGGTACGTCCATGAGAGTCGGATCGATGCCGAGGATCTCGAGCAGTACGAGGTCGGGGGGACCCTCACGTCGGACATCTTCGCGGCCGGTCAGAAGGTGGACGTGATCGGCACCTCCAAGGGCCGAGGAACCGCCGGCGTGGTGAAGCGCCATAATTATTCGGTGAAGCGAAGGACGCACGGGACCCACGAGGCCTTTCGCCACCCCGGCTCGATCGGGGCGGGCGCCTATCCGGGGAAGGTCATCAAAGGCATGGGCATGTTCGGCCGGATGGGCAACGTCCGGGTGACTGTCCGCAACCTCGAGGTGGTGAGGGTGGATGCGGAGCGAAACCTGCTGATGGTCCGCGGTGCCGTCCCCGGGCACAACAACGGCCTGGTCCGCGTGCGCAACGCCGTGGCGGCTCGCGGATAGACTTCCTGGCCTATCAGCGCAAGGATTCCTTCTACGAGCGCGCCAAGCGCGAGGGATACGCCTCTCGGGCGGCCTACAAGCTGCTGGAGATCCAGAGGACCCAGCGGATCTTCCGGAGAGGTCAGCGCGTGGTCGACCTCGGCTGCTGGCCGGGCGGATGGCTCCAGGTAGCGGCGGAGAGCGTGGGCCCGAGCGGGAGGGTCGCGGGGGTGGATCTCGCGCCGATCGATCCGCCGCTCGAGCTCGAGAACGTGTTCGCAATGGAGGGAGATCTCTCGAATCCCTCCGTCTTTCCTCCACTTCTGGAGTACCTGGGGCACCGCGCCGACGTCCTGCTCTGCGATGCTGCGCCCAAGATCACAGGCGTACGCGCTAGTGACAGGGCGCGGGAGGAAGCGCTTCTCGGGGCTGTCGAGGTGGCGATTGCAGAGCTCCTGAGGCCCGGCGGTCTGGCTCTCGTCAAGCTCCTCGACTGCCCCGAAGCCCAGGTCTTCGAAGCGCGTGTCCGCCGCAGCTTCTCCCAAGCGCGGAAGGTCAGGCCAGAGGCCACCCGAAGGGGAAGCAGTGAGGCCTACCTGCTGGCGAGGGGGTGGGGACGTTGTTGAACGTTCAACTTCTCGGCCTCGCCCGAGAAGTTGAACGTTCAACAACGTCCCCACTGAGCTCCGCCTCGAGGTCCACGTCGCGGACGCCGGTGATGCGCGCGGCGACCAGGTCGCCGGGTCGGACCTCCCCCTTCAGAAAGACCACGCCGTCGATCTCCGGGGCCTGGCTCGGGAGCCGCGCCTGCGCCAGACCGCCGCCGATCACGGCGTCCACCAGCACCTGCGACTCCTCACCCACCCGGGACTCGAGCTTCTCCAGCATGATCTCCCGCTGGATCTCGAGCAGGCGCCGGTAGCGTTTCCGCGCCACGGCCTGCGGCACCTTGCCGGGAAGCGCGTGCGCGGCGGTGCCTTCCTCGTCGGAGTAACGGAAGACGCCCACCCGGTCGAAACGGGTCTCCCGTGCGAAATCACACAGGCGCGCGAAGTCTTCCTCGCCCTCGCCGGGGAAGCCCACCATGTAGGTGGTCCGCAGGGTGACGTTCGGGATGCCCTTTCGCAGGCGCTCCACCAGGTGCCTGTGGCGGGCCTCGGTGGAGCCGCGCTTCATCAGTGCGAGGATCCGGTCGCTGGCGTGCTGGAGGGGAACGTCCACATACGGGAGCACCCGCTTGGAGCTCGCCAGGACGTCGATGAGCTCGTCGCTGAGCGCGGTCGGGTAGACGTAGAGGAGCCGGATCCAGTCGAGACCCGCCACCTCGTCCAGAGCCCGCAACATCGTCTCGAGCCGGGGTCGGCCGCGGGAGGCGTCCGTCGGCGGCGCATCGCCACCCGCCCCTCGGGCCGGCAGATCCTTGCCCCAGGCCGTCGAGTCCTGCGCCACCAGGTTGATCTCCCGGACTCCGATGGAGGCCAACTGCTCGGCCTCGGCGATGACGGAGCGCAGCGTGCGGCTCTGAAAGGTTCCCCGGATCGCGGGAATGGCGCAGAAGGAGCAGGTCCGGTCGCAGCCCTCGGCGATCTTGACGTAGGCCGTATGTCCCTGGCCCACCAGTACTCGCGGGGAGTGGTCGTCGTAGAGGTGGGTCCGGCCGGCTTCCACGTAGATCCCCCGAGATCGGCCGGCCAAGGTGTCGTCGAGGATGAGGGCGATCTCCTGGAAGGAGCCGGTCCCTACGAAGGCATCCACCTCCGGAAGCTCCCGGGCCAGCTCTGCGCCGTAACGCTGTGGCAGGCAGCCGGTCACGATCAGTGCGCGGAGCCCTTCCCGCCCTTTTCGCCCGGCCACATCGAGGATCGCCTGGATGGACTCCTCCCTGGCGCTCTCGATGAACGAGCAGGTATTCACCACCGCCACGTCTGCGTCGTCCAGGTGCTCGGCGATCGCGTAGCCGTGGACGGCGAGGCTGCCGAGCATCACCTCCGTGTCGAGGAGGTTCTTGGGACAGCCCAGCGAGTGGAAATGGACGGCGGCCTTGGGGGGGGGAGAAGACATGGAGCCGGGAGGTTACCCGTTCTATTGTCGCACCCCATCCAGCCATCCACCCGTCTCGGAGGTCCCCCCATGTCCGATCGACCCTTCTCCATTCTCGGCGTGCAACAGATCGCCGTCGGCGGGCGGGACAAGCGGGCACTGCGCAGGCTCTGGGTCGATACACTCGGTCTCGAGCTCATGGGCAGCTTTCGCAGTGAATCCGAGAACGTGGACGAGGACATCGCCGTCGCGGGCACCGGACCCCTCAAGGTGGAGGTGGATCTGATGCAGCCCATCGATCTGGAGAAGCGGCCCAAGGTCCACGATCCGGCCTTGAACCACGTCGGCCTGTGGGTGGACGATCTGGTCGCCGCGGTGGCTTGGCTCGAGAAGCAGGGGATGCGCTTCACGCCCGGTGGCATCCGCAAGGGCGCCGCCGGCCATGACGTCTGCTTCGTTCATCCGAAAGGGAACCAGGAGTCCCCCATCGGCGGCGAGGGCGTGCTGATCGAGCTGGTCCAGGCACCGCGCGAGGTGGTCGACGCATACCGGGGCATGACCTCGGAGAACTGACGCGAAGCGCAGGCGGGCCTCGAAGACTCTCGGAGTGAGGCTCGAAGGGGAGGAGCGCAATTGGAACGTTTTCGAATCGATGTGGCAGAGGAGGTGCTGGAGGATCTGCGCCAGCGTCTGGCGCGGACGCGGTTTCCGGACCAGATCGAGGGAGCCGGCTGGGGCTACGGCACCGAACTCTCCTACCTGAAGGAGCTCTGCGAGTACTGGGCGGAGCAGTTCGACTGGCGAGCCCAGGAAGCGCTGCTGAACCGCTTCGATCAGTTCGAGACCACCATCGACGGCCAGACCCTCCACTTCATCCACGCGCGCTCGCAGCATCCCGACGCGCTGCCCATCGTGATCACCCACGGATGGCCGGGCTCGGTCTTCGAGTTCACCAAGATCATCGGGCCCCTGACCGACCCGGTGGCTCACGGCGGCGCTGCCGAGGACGCCTTCCACGTGATCTGTCCCTCGATGCCCGGTTACGGCTTCTCCGGTCCCACCCGGGAGCCCGGCTGGGACGTCCAGCGGGTGGCCGAGGTGGAGATCGAGCTGATGAAGCGTCTCGGCTGCGACCGCTACGGCGCCCAGGGCGGCGACTGGGGCGCTGTCGTTGCCACTCAGATCGGTCGGCTCGATCCGGACCACTGCTGCGGGATTCATCTCAACATGCCGCTGGCGCTCCCGCCCCCCGGCGGCGATCCCAGGGAAGGGCTCACCGAGCGCGAGAAGGCGAACCTCGACGAGCAGGAGTTCTTCCAGGCCCAGGAAACCGGGTATCAACGTATTCAAGGAACCAAGCCGCAGACGCTGGGCTACGGGCTCAATGACTCGCCCGCCGGTCTCGCCGCCTGGATCGTCGAGAAGTTCCGCACCTGGAGCGACTGTGACGGGGACCTGGAGAAGGTCTTCAGCAAGGACGAGCTGCTCGCGAACATCACCCTCTACTGGGTGACCGAGACCATCAACTCCTCGGTGCGCCTCTACTACGAGTCGATGCGGAGCGGCCGGGCTGGCTTCACCCAGGGCCGCGTCGAGGTGCCGACGGGCTGCGCCAACTTTCCCAAGGAGCTCTACAAGCCTCCCCGCAAGTGGGTGGAGCGACACTACAATGTGACAAGATGGACCGAGATGGAGATCGGCGGACACTTCGCCGCCATGGAGCAGCCCGATCTCCTGATCGATGATCTGCGCGCCTTCTTTCGGGTGCTTCGCTGAGCGGAGGCGGGCGCGACTCCCGTTCCAGGGCGCGATTTCGCAAATAAAATCAGCTAGTTAGATCAAGGAAATTCCGCCTAAAGATCCTTCTCCCCGCGCTTGATGAGGGGCGAAGAGCGGCGGTTACGCCGCTCGGGGAGAAGCATGGCTGCACTCGACTCGGTCTGGGCGCGGCCACCCGCGGCGCTGCGGACCCTCGGCGAGCTGGTCGCGGTGACGCTGGATCTACCGCGCTGGTGGGCGAGCATGGCCGTGGGGCTGGGTACGCGGCTGGGCGCCGCCCTGATGGGAAGGCGGATGCTGCGGCGGAGCTATCTGGGTCCCCTGATCGAGAGGAGTCGTGCCCTCTCCGGCGCCACGGTGATCCTCCACGGGGTCCGCCCTGCACCGCCGGTGCGTGGGGACCTGCCGCGACGTGACGAGGCCCGCCACTTCCACGTCTTGGACGTGACCGTGAAGCCCTGCCTGAACCGGCCGGGGTTGCACAGGTGGAATCCTCGAGACCTGGTGCTGGTGGCACCCGGAGCCCTGCCCGCCCGTCCCGAGGAGGATGTGGAGGTGGGCCGGATCTTCCAAGCCGAGCTCTGGGTTCGAGACCGATTCGTCGCATCCGACGGCAGCCTCCTCTACGGACCCCAGCGTCTCCGGCTTCACGTGGGCCTCAAGCCGAGGGCGCGCCAGTTTCACTTCCGTTACTACCTGGAGCTTCTGAGCAGGAACCCGGGGTAGCGATGTCCATCTCGACCTGCGCGGAGAGCACGACCGCTCCCAGCCCTCGCTTCTCCGCCGCCGCCCTGACGTCGTCGGGGACTTCCTCCCCCACGGCGTCCTCGGCGACATTCAAGACCAGCAGCAGCCGCTTGAGTGTGAGGAAGCCGGCGTTGTTCACCAGGACGCGCAGCCCGGCGGGTACGCGAATCGTCTCGGGTCGCTCGACGTCGAGGCGATCGATGCGCAGAGCCAGAGACTCGGCCCGGGCCTCGGCCAGAAGCGCCGCGCCGGCATCGGGGTCGCGCATGGAGGCCACGACCTCGAACCCTCTCCGGGCCAGCTCCAACGCCACGGCGCGACCGAGGCCCCGGCTGGCCCCGGTGACGAGCGCGACCCCCTCGGCTTCCACGGCGGACTCCTTCAGCCTGTCCTGAGCTACTCTCGAGCGGAGCCGCGCCTCGAGCTGCGGAGCGGGTTCCGCGAGGCCGCCAACGCGCAGCTAGCAGCGGAGCGATGCGCTTCGGAAACCACGGCGCCTCCGGACCGCGAAGGCGAGACCGAGGAGCGCAGCCGCCCGGCCGAGCCTCGGGTCGGCCTCGGGAACTACGAAGTTCACGAGTGCGGCCTCCGACCCGGAAATGCAATCGACCTCACGGTTGGATCCCGCCACGCTGACACTGGCCGTGGCGGTACCGACGAAGCCACTGCCGCTGCAGCTCACGTCGTAGGGTCCGTCGCCCGCCTGAATCGACCAGCCCCCCGCGGCGTTCGTGAGCGTCATCAGGCCATCGGCCGAAACCGTGACGCCGCCGAGGCCCTCGCCAGCGTCGTAGAGCGCGTTTTGGTTAAGGTCGTCGAAGACGACTCCCGTGAGGAAGGTAAAGATCGTATCTTCGCGACCCGTGTGGATGGACCAGTAGTTCGTGCAGAACGAGGGGTCCGAGCCGTAGCCGACTCCGATCTCTCGGAAGTCGGCGTTGAAGCCGTTCATGGCCAGCAGGTGCACCCGATGACCCAGCGAGGGGACGTTCTCGTCCACGATGAGGAGGATGAGCGCGTTGATGGGCTGGGTGAGGTCCGAGGACCCTGGACCGAAGCCGCACGCGATGGATTCGATGTAGTTGGCGGTGTCGGGAAAGAAACCGGGGAGCATGTAGCCCGCGTCCCGGGCCATCTCGTTGGGCCAGTCCCCGGTGACGTCGCTCTGGTGGCCGAAGTACCGGTTCGCCGCCATCTCGTCCGAGTGGAAGCGCGCCGACGTGACCAGATCCTCGTTCACGGCCAGGGGCGGTCGCGCCTCGACCCCGACCAGGTCCACGGGCAGGCCGTCCCCACCAATCACGGGTCCCAATCCGAACTCCGCCGCCCAGGCGGGGGGATCGTGACGGGCACGATTGAGCTCGTAGATGAAGAATTGCTCCTGATCGGTGGGCTCGGCCGCCCGCGCCGCTTCAGACCCGATCAGGACCGCGAGACCGGAGACCAGACCCAGGACCCAGCGTACTCTCACCCCGATACCCCCTCGGCCTCCTGATACTGGAGTCTCCGCTTCGAGTCCAATCCGGCGGCCATCGCTTCGGCCGGGCGTCCGGGAGCTCGACCAGGGGGCATACCAGCCTTTCCAGATGGGATACCTCCGTCCCAACCAGGAGTGCTCCCAGTATCGGACACCGGTCGGGAAGCTCTATCTCGGAGGAGCGAGCGTGGCCCCGGGCGGAATGGTCATCTTCGGGCCCGGTTACAACTGTTCGAATGCCATCGCCGAGGACTTCGGGATCGAGAAGTAGTGGGCGGAGCACGAGTACGTGACCGCCGCGCGCGACGCGGATTACATCTGATCTCCTTCGTGAACGCCGCGCCGCACGTCCGGCCTCAGGCACCGAGTCGCCCTTGAATCCCCCGCCATGAGGGCATCGGGGATGAACGAACGGCCTTCATCTCCTCGACCCGAGTCTCGTGCTCAACCTCGTGACGGAGAACAGCAAACTGGAGAAGTACCGCATCCCGGAGGACGAGATAAAGGCTCTCATCGAGGGTATCGAAGGCGACCCTGACGCCACCGGCTATGCCAACGCCTCCAAGCGTCCGCAGTGAGCGCGTGCCGATGGGACTCGGGTTCGACACGGACGGTCGAGATGCCCTCGAGGCGGTCCCCCATTCACTCGATCGGTACCAGGCGAACACCGGTCGCCGTAAAGCTCACCACGCGCTGCGGACCCTGAACCTTGGAGGGATCGCCGTTGCTGGCCTCGGCTTCATAGTGACGGGCCTTCTTCTCACTGATCTTCTCCGCCACCGCCCGGCCCTCGACGTAGGCGTCCCTGCCACTGCTGTCCTTGGGTACGAAGAAGCCGTAGTCGGCGAAGCGGACCCGCATCTCTGACTCGCCGTCGGTGAGGACCATCCAGCAGCCCTTCTTCTGGCAGACGTCGCGGATCCGCCCCTTCACCAGCAGCGTCCGATCGGCATGCAGCTCGGGACGACTCACCACCTCGTGCAGGGGGGTGAGTTCTTCGAGGGTGAGCGCTGCTCCGTAGTCCTCGCCAGCGGGAAGCACGCTTTCGGGCTCCGCCCCGGCCACGGAGGCAGAGAGCAGGAAAACGACAACCCAGGCTCCCATTCTGCTGTGCTTCAGTTCCGGCTTCCTCATTGACCCGACTCCTGTCCAATTCAGGAGTGTCCGATATTACCCGAAAGTTGCAGCGCCTACGCGCCTTCCGCCAGGTACGCGGCGATCACCGTCTCGAGTTCCTCGGGGCTGAAGCCGAAGGGTCCGATTCCCGGGTTGTAGAGCACCTGGCCGTCTTTGCCGATGAAGTAGATCCGCGTTGGCTTGCCCGCGTAGCGGGCGCTCACCGCGTCGTTCATGGTATCGACGTAGAGTGGCACCGCTCCGTCGAACAGGTTGGCCTGGCAGCTCGCGGCCACCTTGCGGCGCTGTTCGAGGGTCACCGGATCGGCGACGTCCAGCCGCGCCGGATTGCCGGACAACTCGTGGAGGAGACGCTGGGTTCGCGAGCGACCCAGCCACCATTTGTCGGTCGGGTGGGCTTCCTTGACGTAGACGACGATGAACTCCACGTCGTCGCGGTACTTCTGATGGAGCTCCTTGAGACGCACGGTCCCAGCACTGAAAGGCGGTCACGTGTAGCTTCCGAAGACCAGTGCCACGGCCCGCACGCCGCGGAAGTCCGCGAGCCGCACAGCGGTCCTCCCGCTCGGGTCCTGCAGCTCGAAGTCCGGCGCCAACTCGCCGACCTTGGGGGCCTCCAGGTCGTTGGCGAGCTGCCAGTCGAGCTCGTGGGTGCGCCACTGTTGCGCGGTCGATACCAGTTCGACACCCAGCGACAGGGGATCCTCGCGCTCCCAGAGCATGAATAGCGCCGTCACACCCGCGCAGCCGATGGCGGCAGCACGGGTCCACCGAGCCAAGCGCCCGCCGGAGACGCCACGGTCGAGTGCGAGAAGCGTCGGCAGCGCTGCCAGGCAGGCGAGCAGGGAGATCGGGAAGGGGGCGCCCGCCAGCAGTGGTCCCGCGAGCAGGACGCCCAGTGCGACCCGAAGCGTTCCCGTCCCGCGCTGCTCGCTTCGGGCGACCAGGCGCAGCCCGGATACGACCAGGAAGACGGCCAGACCGACCTGGGTGAGCATCACCCCCAGGTGCAGGACCACGGCTAGGGCGCCCCACACGACCGTCGTCGGGTCCATGACCGTCTGGTATCCGGGATCCATATTCCCTCGACGGAACGCGAGAATCCGAAGCGCCCAATGGCAGAATCGAATACTTCAACATGCCCTGCCGAAAATCAAGCAGTGGCGTCGTCGCGCAGAGCCTAGCCGCCCACCATGGTACCGATGAGATCCAACTGCTGTATGTTGTGGCGGCGCGTGGTCTCGTCTGCGAGGAGGACGGCAGTCTTCCCGAAGAACAGGATTGGCTTCGTGTCCAGCACTCCCTGTCCTTCCATCCGATACGGCTGAATATTCCAGATCATCGAGGCCGTCTGGCAGCTGGATGCCGGCCCAAGTATCTCCGAGTCGATCAGCTGTTCCAGAAGCGTCTCTTTCCCACTCTTGCCGGCCAACGTGGGAGGAGTTTCGTTTCGGCATCCAAGCGCCTGCCCCGCCCCCGGCTCTCCAAGCCCCATGCGAAATCCCGTTACAGGGAGTCCCGTGGAATCTCCCATTCTCATGCTCTCATGCATTGAAGCCGAAAGGAGTGATTCAATGGGCATCCATCTCCATGTCATCGCCGCGGACTTTCCCGAGCGAGGCTTCAGGTCTGTTGACAGTATCTCCTCGTCATACCCACACGGGTAATCGCATCTTCAGAAGATTGGATCCCTTGACCTCGAGGTCGTACCGCTACCCCACCGCTTGACGATCGCTGTCCGATGAACGATCCCGACGATCCACCACTACCGCCTGACCACGAGGACCGAGATCGATCGTCTCGCCCACCTTCCTTTTTCAGGTGTGTACCACGGAGGACGGTCCCGTGATGCGTCTTCCACTGCGGCGGCTTGAGTTCCACGATGTTCTCTTGACCGGACTAAGCACTTGGGTATCCCCGAGAACCTCCGAGACATTATGCTCCAGACGGCCGCACCGCTACTTGAACTTCACGAGGGTGCCGTATAGGAGGACTCTACCCTCGTCCTTGGAGGTTCGGTTCGCGAACTCGATCCTCGTGCCTATGACCGCGTCGGCGCCGTGCTGCTCCGCAACGATTCGAAGCTTCTTGAGGCCCTTCACCACTGCGTTCTGGAGAGGGTCGCCCTTGATCGAAAAGTCGGCGAACTGCTGATAGATGACTGCGGGATAGCTCTCGATGATCTGGTATGGGCGACCCAGATCTTCTCCAGTGATGATTGTCACTCCGGCGCTGACCGGCACCGCGATGAACAGGGAACAAAGGACGGCGAGTGCGAGTGCAATTCGGTACATCTCATCTCCATGTCAGGCGTCCGCTACCTCTCTGCGGCAATCGACGGGTGCAACGGGCGCCAGATGAATCGCGTGAGCCTATCATGGGCGCCCCGCTCCGGGGAAGCCTGAACACCACCGCGGGGTATAAGCGAAACAGTGCGACCAGGCTCTGCTGGTGGATTGGGATTGGAGGAATTGCGATGACTCCATGAAATTTCGATTCGTTGTCCAGCGGGTGCAAATCCCGCCCGGCCAGGGGTGAGCCCGCCCGAGCCGGTAGTGAGCCTTGCGACGGTCTCGGTAACGGGATCGGCGAAGCGTAGGCACGCGAGCGTGTGAGCCGTGGGTACGTGGCCTCGAAAACTATATTCGTTCCGGATGCCGAGCGTTCTGTTTTCCGTGAAGGCGATGGCGGCCTCTCCGTGGATCTTCTCGAAGAGAAGTAGGGGCAAGGAGGGGTCGTATCCGGCGGGGTGTTTCACCACGGCGCGCACGAAGAGGACAGCCCAGTAACCCGGGAGGTCCTCGCCTGGGTATAAGCGAAACAAGCGGGTGGCTCAATGTCCGATAAGTGGATTGAGTTCGCCGAAGACGATCACGTGATCGAGAAGCTCTCTTCGACAGGTGCCTACCCACCGCTCGGCGATCGCGTTCTGCCAGGGGCTACGGTACGCCGTGCGCACGGGATCGATCCCAAAGCTCCGAATCGCACCCACCACCTTCGCCGAGAAGATCGAGTCGCGGTCGAAAAGGAGGTAGCGAGGGGTGCGCTCGAAAGGAAAGGCTTCTCGAAGCTGCTGGATCACCCAACGGGCGCTTGGATGCTTCGTCACATTGAAGTGGATGAGCCTTCGGCGTCCGTGATCGATGACGAACCAGACGTACAACAGCTGGAAGCTCACGGTGGGGACGATGCAGAAGTCCATCGCCGCGATGGCGTCCTGGTGATTTCGGAGGAACGTCATCCAACGCTGGCGACGGCCCGGATCCGGCGGTCGCCTTGGGAGATATCGCGAGACCGTCGCCAAGCCGACGGCGAAGCCGAGCTTCGAGAGCTCGCCCTGGATTTTTCGCGCTCCCCAGCCATTCTCGAATTCGAGGCGGCGGATCAGCTCTCGCACTTCCTGCGGGATGCGCGGCCGCCCGGGTCCGCGTCGGGAAAGGGCTCGCCAGTAGAGGCGAAAGCCCTTGCGATGCCAGCGGATCACGGTCTCGGGCTTGACGACGACCAGAACCTCTTTCCATCTAGGCCAGAGCCGGAGCAGAGCAACCCAGAAAGCGCGATCAAGGGACGTGAACCTCGGCCTGGGTCGCGCTTGGGCGTAGGCGGCGAGTTGCTGGCGAAGGGCAAGCTCGACGATCGCTTGCTTCCCGCGACTTCGGAAGAAGGCCAGAACACAGTGAAGAAGTAACATCGCGAAGCTGAGCAGAGCCTGCATGGCGCGCGAGATTCTGCACGATGCCCCCGCTCGCCACGAGTCTGATTCTCGGCTCAGGTCTGGAGTATCATCGGCGGTTGGACGAGCAGGGGCAGGAAGGAGAAAAGCTCAGCAGTTCCGCGGCGGATCGATATCGAGTACCCACAGGGAGCCATCTGCGCCGTGGAGCGTCTATCATCGGGGCAGGAGGATCCCATGGCCGAACCCGTTGCCCTCGTGACCGGTGCCAGCCGCGGTATCGGCAAGCGCCTCTGTGTCGACCTCGCCCGGGCCGGCTACGACGTCGTCTGTGCCGCGCGCTCCTCGGAGGATCGTCCCGGGAAGCTCCCCGGCACCATCGAAGAGACGGCGCGCCTGGTGCGCGAGGAGGGGCGCCGGGCCCTCCCGGTGGCCCTCGACGTCCGAGACGAGGAGGCGGTCGCCGAGCTCGCCGATCGGGTCTACGCCGAGTGGAGCCGCTGCGACCTGCTCGTCAACAATGCGGCCCTGGCTCCTCCCAAGCCCGCCCTCGAGGACTCCACGAAGCGCTGGCGCACGGGTGTCGACGTCAATCTGAACGGCCCCTTCTACATGATCTACTACTTCGCCCCGCGCATGATCGAGGCGGGAGGGGGCCGGGTGCTGAACATCTCCTCCGGGGTCTCCCAGTCGCCGGAGTTCGGGCGGGCCGGCTACATGACGAGCAAGGCCGCTCTCGAGGCGATGACCCGCGCGCTGGGCCACGATCTCTCGGGAAAGGTGGCGGTGAACTGCGTCCAGCTGGAGGTTGCGGTGTGGACCGAGGGGTTTGCGGCGACGCTTCCAGCGGACACGCCGATCCCCTTCGAGGACGCGGTCATCATGTCCGACGCGGTGCTGTGGTTCGCCAGGCAGCCCCTCGAGCTCACCGGCAAGGTGATGACCATCGCGGAGTTGCGAGAGATGGGGGCGGTGCGACCGGTCACGCCGGCGAAGCGCGGCCAGGGCTAGAGAAGATCGAGCGGCGCCGTCGTCTTCCACTGCGCCCAGACCAGGCGCCAATCTCCGTCACCTTCGTCGTCGAGATCCATGTCGATCCTGTAGACGTCGGCGCGCAGTCCAGCCAACTCCTCGGGACCGCTGATCGCCGATCCGGTGATCGCCGCCACGAGCGCCACCTCGGCGCGACCGGAGTCGCGAATCTCGATGGAACGGATCCGTGTGAACAGGTGTCTGCTGTCGTTTCGCATCACATGGAAGGTGACGTAGGCTGCCAGGGATCTCTTGTCGTTGCCGCGTTCGTCCTCGTAGCTCTCGGACACCATCGCTTTGAACGCCGAGACGTCGCCCTCCTCGGCCGCTTGCTCCATGGCCTCGATTGTGCTGCGCACCTTCTCCTCGGGTGACAGCGGATCGCCTCCGCAGGCGAGCGCCGTCCCCAGCCAGCAGATGCTGGCGATTCGGGCGAGTCGCGATCCCATACAATCTTCCTTCTCGAGTCCTGGTACTGGTCTTTTCGGCCGTCGGACCGCAAAATGGAGAGACGGATAGAATGGGCGGGGTGGAATTGGGGCGAGCGCGCGGGGGGTGACATGGGCGGATGGCTTCGCGACCACATGGGCAGAAGGCCGATCTGGATGAACGCGCTGCTCCTCTTCTGCGCGTACATGGCCTTGGTCTACCTTCCGTGGGACGTCTTCGTGAAGCCCATCGAGGTGGATCAGGAGGTGTGGTTCGGCATCTTGTTCACTGGCTGGGCCGCGAAGCTGCTCGCAATCCCGCACTGGGCGGTGTACGCGGCCGGGATGATCGGCTTCTGGGGCATGCGATCCTGGATGTGGCCCTGGGCATCGGTCTACGCGGCCCAGGTGGCATTCGGGATGGCGCTCTGGCCCATCCTCGAGCGGGGAGGGGCGGTCGGCTGGATTTCCGGAATTGCGGCCGGCGCCGTGTTCGCGATTCCCACGGTGGCGCTTTGGCGGGCCCGGGACCACTTCCAGGCGCAGCCGGAATCCCTTCGGCAGCGCTACGGCGAGTGGGCCCTGGTGACCGGCGCATCCTCGGGAATCGGGGCCGCGTTCGCGCGCGCCCTCGCCCGGGACGGGGTCTCCTGCGTGCTGGCAGCGCGCCGGGAGGATCGGCTCGGCTCCTTGGCGGACGAACTCGAGAAGCGCCATCAGGTGGCGACGCGGGTGGTGACGGTGGATCTGGCCGCCCGAGACGGAGCCGATCGCCTTCTCGAGGCGGTGAGCGATCTCGAGATCAGCATCCTCGTCAACAACGCGGGCTTCGGCTGCGCTGGACGCTTCGAAAAACAGGACCGCGAGCAGATGCGCGAGATGGTCGAGGTGAACTGCATGACACCCGCTCTGCTCACGAGCAGCGTGCTTCCGGGAATGTGCGAGCGGGGACGCGGAGCCGTGATCATCGTCGGCTCGATCGCGGGATCCCAGCCTCTGCCCCTCCACGCGCTCTACGGCGCCACCAAGACCTTCGCCAACCTTCTCGGCGAGGCGCTCTGGGGCGAGCTCCAGGGCAGCGGCGTGGACTGCCTGGCGGTGCTGCCCGGAACCACGGCGACCGAGTTCCAGGCCGTGGCGGGAGAGCTGCCCCACGCGGGAGAGTCCGCCGAGTCGGTGGTGGCGAAGTCACTGGACGCCCTGGGCAGGAAGCCCTCGCTGATCACTGGCGTGTCCAATTGGATGCGCGCCAACGCGGGCATCCGCCTGCTTCCACGCAGCTTGCTCACCCTTGCTGCGCGAGCGGTGGTGGCGCGCCGAATTCCGCAAGCGCGGCAATAGCCGCGCCTCTGCTCGACTCCGCCGTAGATGCGGCTTGGTAGAGCGACTAAAGATCCCTCTCCCGGAGGATCTCGGCCGACCGACGCGGCAGCTTCGCGCCGATCTTCCGGGCAAAGGCGATGAATTCCCGATGCCCGGGCTGCTGTTCCAAACAGCCCTCGATCAGCGTTTGCGCTTCCTCTTTGTCGTCGCGCAGGTAGCGGATTCGCGCCTTCATGAAATCCGCTGCGGGCCCGGCGAGTGCCGGATGCGAGGCGATTCGGTCCAGGCGGCGCTCCGAGTCGTGCACGTCCAGCCGATCCAACAAGAGTCCGTGCCACTCCGCGAGATTCTTGGCGCGTCGCCCCTTACCGTGAACCCGAGGCTCTGCACCGTCTCCGACGGAGGGGCCACGCTGGTCCTGTGCGCGGGAAGTCAGGACGATGAGCTCGAGGTCATCGTTTGGTCGACGGAAGGCGTGAGCGACCTCTCCTGGGAGGCGCCGTTCTTGTTCGACCTCAATCTGCCGCAGGACTCGGTCACCTTCGACCTGGTCAGCGCCACACAGGACCCCGCGACCGGGACGATCGTGGCGATCTTCACCGAAGCGTCCGCGGGCTTGCTGACCATCACGGCGACCTTCGATCTGAACGAGACCCCCGGCGGCTCGGAGATTCTCGAGACCGCCGTGCTCAACCCGAGCATTCCGGGGTTGAGCGGGCGATTCTTCATCCTGACCGACTTCGATCTGAACGAGGATTCCACCAATGACTCCGCAGTCATCACCGGAGGAAACACCCTGACCCAGACGGAAACCGACATGCGCCCTAT
>Ga0255055_10001285_pt1 | contig 18688 bp, 10 predicted proteins | sample JV7_2_27_MG_FD_188633 | JGI IMG/M metagenome (GOLD analysis project Ga0255055, IMG submission 188633) | Seawater microbial communities from Jervis Inlet, British Columbia, Canada - JV7_2_27 | ecosystem: Environmental > Aquatic > Marine > Inlet | place: Canada: British Columbia | collected... | reverse complement strand
CGCGCGGAGAAAATGGCACTCAAGCCTGGGGCTTGTATATTATGAGGCTTGGGAGAAGGGCAAGCAATATCTGCAAGAAGCCATGAAAGATCCGACGCCTCTTGCCCACCTCGTCGCCTCCGATTTGTATAGAAGGGAAGGCCGGTTCCAGGAATCCATTACCGAAGCCACCCGCGCCATCGTCTTGGACGCCAATGATCCCGTTGGTTACGTGGCAATGGCCAGAGCCTTGATTATGGCCGGCAGTCCGGCCGAGGGCGCCGACTCTATGAAAAAGGCAGGGCGGCTCGACCCTCATTACCCGCCGACTTATTTGAAGACACTAGGCCTTGCCCAGTTTGGTATGGAGCGATTTGAAGAGGCTGCGGCATCGCTGGAGCAGGCCACCAAGCTCAACCCAGATGATGAATGGGGTTTTTTATTTCTGGCCGCGGCCTACGGACAGCTCGGCCGCGAGCAGGAAGCCAAGTCCGCCGTGGAGACGTTCAATGGACTTAGAGCAAAATCGGGATGGAATCACCCGTATACGTTGCAGCAGGTAGCTGTGTTTGCATTCAAAGAGCAGACGGATATCGAACGTCTGCGTGAGGGCCTCCGCCAGGCCGGAGTGCCACCCGGGCCCGATCCTGTTGCTGACGCAGAAAATTTGATCACTCGAACGCAGGAAGGTTTGTGGGAGGTTAAGGGTGCGACAACCGTTGACGTTGTCACCGCAAAAGCGTTGTTCGACCGGGGTGCGCCGTTCATTGACGTACGCCCCGACGTCTCCTGGGAAAAAGGCCACATTCGAGGCGCTGTGCACCTCGATGTTGTTAACGTTTTCAGCGAAGTGGAGCTATCCAAGATCGTTAGCAAAGACCAAGATGTCGTCATGTACTGCAGTGGTCAGACGTGACGACATTCGACCCTAGCCTCTGCAAAGGCCGTGAAATGGGGGTTTGTGAAGGTTTACTATTTCCGTGACGGGTTTCCAGGCTGGAAGAATGCGGGGTATCCTGTTGCTAAGCCATGATATACCATCAATCGTTTTGTATTATCAGGAATAAAACTTGCTGCTGGTGGGTCCTGCCATTTTCTGTAATTAATCGAATGAAAGAGGGGACGCCCATAAAATTATAAGTTTCTATGAATCCGTCAAACCAGTCGACCCTAACTGCTTTAATAGACCGGCTAACACGACTTGCTTGGGGCGGCGAAGCTCGCCAGAGCGAAGACGTGCCTGTCCGGCGAAGCTTCAGCGAAGACGTGCCTGTCCGGCGAAGCTTCAGCGAAGACGGATCGTTTTCCGGCCTGAGCCGGCAAAGACTATTTTGCTTCCGCTTTCTCCCAGACAACTATAAGTCTAATTAGTCCAGGGGTCGGGGAGTTTTTTATTCAAAGCTTGTCATGCCCGCGCAGGCGGGAATCCAGAAGTGTTCTGCTGAAAAAGCTGGCTGCCCGCCTGCGCGGGAATGACGGGAAAAACTCCTCGACTGCTCAATTAGTCGACAAAGTCCTCTATATGTTCCTGGGTGCGGATTTTAAAAAGGATATCCAGGGACGGTGTGGGATCGTTTATTCGGGTAGGTGGGAAGCTTGGCGGCTTTTTGGGGTTTCGTGGATATGTCAGGTGCAGATATAGCCTCTTTCTTTTCAGCTTCTTTCCCCTTTTCACGCTCTTTGATCAAGGTTATCTCTACGCGCCGATTTGCGTGTCTATTATGCGAGGTTGTATTGGGGTGTAATGGCCGATAGGCTGAATATCCCTCAATCGCGATTCGATGGGGATTGACGCCATGTAAGATCATGAATTTAGCCACATTCACGGCTCTGATCGCCGAAAGTTCCCAATTGGTGGGGAACTGGATGGTGTTAATGGGCGCATCGTCCGTATGGCCGGCGACTGCGACTTTATACCCCTTCTGCAGTGAAATGAATTCAGCGATGCTTTTTAAGGTCGGCCGAAAATCAGGCAGCAGGTCAGCATTGCCCACATTGAACGCCACCCTTTCACCCAGCACCAGAACCAGACGCTTTTGATTCCAACGGATCGAAAAGTCGTTTTTGGCCTTCTCAGAGATAGTTTGCAATACCTGTTGTTCTAATTGCTCTAAAGATTCGTCCCGGTTTTCCGCCTCGCTTTTAAATACAACCTGTTCGGGCTGATCCTGATCAGAAGCTGCCGATTCAGAAGCAATTGACGTTTTAGGAACCTGAAAGGATTGGTCCGCAGCGATCTGTGACTGCGAACTTGACATATTCTTTTCTGAGCCCTTATGGGTCACAGCATGTGAATAAAAAAGAATAAACAGAATCAAAAGCAGTGTCATAAGATCGACAAAGCTCCATAGCGTGGAATCCTCTTCGATGCCGCCCTTCGATAACCTCTTTTGCAGGAGTACCCTTTTGTGTTCGGAGAACTCAAGCCGTCTCTTAAGCTCTTCTGATTCTGGCCTTGCCATCTAATTCCCTCGCTTTCGGCGTGAGTTACGGTGATTGCATCTGCGGTGTCGGTCGTCCCCTGTGTACGTGCTCTCTTTCCTTTTTCATGTGGCTGAGATGATTTATGCCAAGATAGGAATTCAACCGATGGGAAATAGATTTGGACGTTTTTTGATCAGCAATATCCATGACCCCTTCTAATATAATGTTTAAAACGGTCGCTTCGGCTTTTGCGTGTTCGGAAAGTTTTTTTGCAAGCGGGAAGAAGAGAAAATTGGCAAGCAGAATGCCATACAATGTCGTCAGAAGCGCCAGGGCCATGCCTTTTCCGATCTGGGCCGGATCCTCCACATTGTTAAGCACATTTATCAAGCCAATTATGGTGCCAACGAAACCGAAAACCGGGGCCAGCTTTGCAAGCGTATTTAAAATATTTACCTGAGACTCTTTTCTGGAAAAGTAGAGTTCATAGTCCTTTTCCATAATATTTCGAATGTCATAGCGATTATAACCGTCAATAACAAGTTCGACGCCTTTGTTCAGGAAAACGTTTTCGACGGCATTTTTTGCGTTCTCGAGCGCGATAATTCCATGTCGACGCCAGATGACGGCGAGCTTTTCCATTTCTTGAACCAAAGGTTCATTATCGGTCTCCTCCTGTTTGTAAACCGCAATCAGACTTTTAAAAAGATCCCGAAATGTTTTCATTGGAAACGCGATAAAAGCGCTTAAAAGCGAACCCGCCATAACAAGCAGGACACTTTTTAGATTTAACATTATTGAAGTGTTCTCGATGGCATTTCCGGAGAGAACAATAAAGAGAAGTAAGCCCATGAGCAGAATTAATTTTTGTAGCACGCGATATTCCTCCTGTTTTATTCAACGCTTGCATCCTATCTGCAGATTATGTGCCAAAATATTTTCGCATTAATTTCAAATGCTTAAGTTTGGATTCGGTATAATTATCTGGATTTGCGGTGCAGAATTTGCCTAGCATCTCTCTTTTAAGAAAAACAAGATCTTAAAAGCTTTTTACCGAATCTCGCCTTTTGAACTCCTTAATATATAAAATCAAGATCTGAACTCCCACAAATAATTGCGGTGGCTGAACACATTTAATTTAGTAAAATCAGATGTTAAGCCCCGCCTAACATCACAAGTAACACGTTGGTTTTCGGGCCAGGTGCGCACTCTTGGGGTATGGCAATTTGGATTATGATGACTAACGTATATAAGAAGAAGCTGATCGCAAAATTTATGTAAATGCATGAAGAATCTCATCATATCATGTAATATGGGGTGTAACGTGCTAATGAAAGGAGTTGAAAATGGGAGAAATAGTAAAGGTCAATGCCGCAGAATTAAAGTCCTTTGACGATAAAAAGTTTGCCCCCAACGTCGTGTACCAGAGCGCCGGGATTAAGGTCGTACTGGCTTATTTTAAGACCGGCCAGTTTATTCCGGTCCATACACCGGGGGTAGATCTGGTTTTATACATTCTCGAAGGCGAAGCAGAGGTTGTGACCGGGGACGAACGTGTAACTGCCCGAAAAGACGATTTAATAATCGTCCCCAAAGGCCTCAGGAGGGGAGTTAAGGCCCTGACAGAGCTGACCATCTTACACGTGGTTCAGCCACCTCCTTCGGAGCAAGACCACAACCAGGTTCACGCAAGGCTTGCCGAGGGCCGGTTTGAGTAAACGCTTTTTTAATGCTAAACAAAAGGATCGTCTATTCTTGACAGGTTCAAAATTCTTTCTGTGCACTTTAGTACCTTAGAAATTATTTTTTTGCATTTTGTGGCAAAACATTTACGCCACCAAGACACAAAGACGCAAAGATGAATATTAACCAAAGGTTTCGCTTTGTGTCTTGGTGCCTTTGTGGCAATTTGTTCCGGCTTGTCCGGGTTAGGTTCTCTGTGGTAATTAATCATTTATGATTGTTTCTTTTCATCCTATATTTGAAGGCGATAAAAATATCATTTGCGCGGGGCGGGAACCCGACGCGGATGACCTTGCGGCCATAAAAGCGGCGGCGGCAGTGGTCTTACCCCAGGGATGTCGTCAAACCCTGTATGAAATGGCCCGAGACAACTGCCTGCATGTATTTCCCAATTACAGCGTCCGATTTAACTTTCCCGGGAAAATCGGCCAGATGCGGCTTTTTCAAAAAAACGGTACGGCCCATCCGCACGCCGAAACATATTCTTCGCTGGACGATTTCAGGCGGCAATACGGCGTCGACCCAAAAGACAGTGCCTTTGAGTTTCCGTGCGTTTTTAAATTTGACTGGGGGGGCGAAGGCGAAACCGTTTACCTGATAAATTCCCGCGAAGATCTTAAAAACATTCTACAAAAAGCCGCTCATTTTGAAAAATCAGGTCAAAAGGGATTTTTGCTGCAGGAATACGTGCCCACCGAAGGCAAGACCCTGCGGGTGGTCATCATCGGCCGGACCCTGATTTCATACTGGCGGATTCAGGAAAACACCGACAGTTTTATGTCCAGTGTATCCCGGGGCGCGCGTATCGAGGCTTCATTGCATCCCCGGCGGGAAAACGTCGCAAAGATATTTATAAAAAATCTTTGCAACAAAACGGGCATTAACCTGGCCGGTTTCGATGTCATATTTGCGCCGGTCAAGGAATATATCAAGCCCCTGATGCTTGAAATAAACTATTTTTTCGGCCGCCGGGGCCTCGGCGGCTCCGACGCATATTATGAAATTTTAAAAAGGGAAATTCACAATTGGCTGGGCCAGCTTGATTTTGAAAAATAGTTAAAAATGAAAAAAAGAAAAACCATCCAACCTTTTGCCTATGATCTGGAAGAAACGGATCTAAAACGAGAACGCCGTAAAGCCCGGGAGCTCAGAGGGTCCCAGTGGTGGAAGCGCCGGGTGGCAAAAGGGGAGTGCCATTACTGCAAACGCTCAACGCCTTCCAAAGAACTCACCATGGATCATGTTGTCCCGATTTCCCGCGGCGGGAAAAGCACCAAAGGAAATGTTGTGCCGTGCTGCAAGACGTGCAACACCGCCAAAAAACAACTCCTGCCCATGGAATGGGAAAACTATCTCAAACAATTCACCCCAAATTTATCCTAAATCTCAAGTTTGGATGCCCCGAACCGATATAATCTATTAGCGCACTCAGCCTAAAAATTTTCGAACACGCTGATTACATAAGACAATTTAAAAAGCGCCTCAAAAACGCCTTAAATTGAAAAACCTTTTTCTCGGTTTATTAACTTTAGGCAATTTTCCGCCACCGATCTTCGGCGGATTAGATCACCTATTATAAGGTTAGAACCATGCAAATCACCTGTTCAAAATGTAAAAAAGCCTACAATGTGAACCCGAACAAGATTCCATCCGGAATTGCCAGCACCAAATGCAAAGCCTGTGGAAATTCGATCCCGCTGCCTCAAAGTGTGCCCCAACCGCCGCCTCCCGGGCCGGCTCAGGCAGCGCCGCCGCCCAAGGCGGGAATTATGCAAATCAGCTGTCAGTACTGCAGTAAGCAATATAACATCAATCCCAAAGCCATCCCCGAGGGCGTGACAAGTACCAAATGCAAAGCCTGTGGCCACACGATTTCCTTAACACCCAAAGACGCCGAGCCGCCAACACCGGAACCTGTGCAAACCGTGCAGCAAATAACGGGTAACAAAGAGATTACCTGCTTATATTGCAGCAAAAAATACAGTATCAATGCCGGCAAGATTCCGCCGGGAGTGACATCAACAAAATGCAAGGCCTGTGGCCATACCATATCGCTGAAGCCTCCGACAGAAATTCCAGTGTTGAAAAGCGACATCGATCAAAAAGTTATTGCGCTACAGCAGCAATCCAAAGGATCAACGAGTAAACAGCCCGTCCTGGATATCCCCACGGTCCCGGATATGGGGCGACCGGCCACTGCGACCTTTCGAAAATCCTGGATACTGGCAGCAGCGGCTGGAATCATCATTATAGTGCTCGCCGGCAATCTCCTGAAAACCAATTGGAATCAAGTGACCGGCAGCCGTTTTGGCCTCGATAAAGTCATCGGGAAAAAACCGGCCATTCATAAAAAAGAACCCCAACCCCGATCCCGAGCCGGTGGTATTACCGCAGCAGAGCCTCTGATAGCTGCCCGACTAAATGTGCCCTTGCTGCTGGAGGCATTCGACCGAAATTTGCCGGAGGAAAAAAAAGACATTAAATATAAAATGACCACCAGTATTTTCAAATCTTTTGGATTTGGCAAGATTCAATTATACCTGTATCCCGACCCGGAACACACCTTTTTGCCGGTGATTTTGGCTGCCAGTCAGGATGGAAAAAGCCTGGAAAAGCATTTGAAATCTCAAAATAATTATACCCAGTTTTTGGAACGCCAGCCAGACGGATCCTATCGTATTAATAAAAAAGCCCTTCCCGAAGACAAGCAGAATAATTTCCCGATTGATCTGTATCGTATTAAATTTATTGGTAATTCCGCAATTTTTGCCCCGGAACATCTGGTTGAAGTATTAAAAGAGGGCGAAGGCCGGCTTCACAAAACCCAGGTCGCCCAAATGATTGCCGCCATCGCCAGGCCCCGGGATCTGGCGGTGCTGTCGCTTAGAGTTCCTGAAAATTTTGCCACGGTTTGGCAGGAAAAGATTCAGAGCAATCCGGCCTTAAAACAAAACCCCCAGGCAGCCATGATTGCCGCCATGGGGGGAAGTGTACTGGGCCAATTATCCGAATCGTTAAAGGGCACCGAATCTCTGGCGATGGGCTTCCGCCTGAACAACGCAAACGGCCGGGTGCTGAGTTATGCCCAGCAGTTTCGCAAAGAAGTGAATGGAAAAAAAATAGCTGAACAGCTAAAATCAGGCAATCATGATGGTCTCAATATCGACGGCATTGCCTTAAAGCTGATCGCGCTTTTAAACGATCCGCGCTATAAGCACAAAGTCGGGCACAAAAATAACCGCCTGACCCTGGAACTCAACTGGGAAGAGCAGCATGACAAGGCGCTTTTAACGTCACTATCAGAAGCCACCCTCGGCCAGATTTTTGCTCAAAGCATGAATTCAGCCCCGGTTGAAGGTCCGGCCAGAACCCAATATACGGAAAACCCGGTGTCATCCAAACCAAGGCTTTAGATTCCATTTGATCAACAAATCATGAGGCCCTTTTTGCCGCTTAGGTCTCCCTTTTTTCCGCCTGCGTCAATTTTCCAAACATTTTTAAAGGAAACGGCCCTGGGGGCCGATACATGAAATTAGATTAAATGGAATTTTTTCAGTATTTTAAAATTAGTTTAAAAATCTTTTTGAGTAGGCGCTGATAGCATACTTTTTGCATATCCAAATAATCTGAAAATTCGCCGTCTCGCATCAAAACAGATCGCTTTTAACGGCCCAAAACAGCCCCTGAAAACCGGAGTAAATGAATGCTTCTTAAATGGATGAGAAAATTAGGTATTTTAAAAACCACCCTGGCAACTACGGCTGTGGCGATTTTTTCATCGTTTTTCTTATATTCAGGGAGTTCGTATATTATAGCTCAGACGGAGATGCGCGGCCTTCTCATGAGCCTGATCATTCCAGCGATTATTGCCCCTATATTGGGATATATTTTTGCCTACGCTGTGATCAAACTGCACTTCTCCGAGGAGGCGCTGAAGCATAGTGAAGAAAAATACAGACAGCTGGTCAACCATGCGCCTACCGGCATTTATAAAGTGGATTTTAATACCGGAAAATTGGTCAGCGTAAATGATGTTATGTGTGAATATACCGGTTACACCGAAGAAGAGCTTCTCAATATGAGTGCCCTGGATATTTTGACGGAAGAAAGTCAAAAGCGTTTTCTTGATAGACTCGACAACCTTTTTAACGGCAAGCAACTTCCAAGAACCGTTGAGTACAAGGCCAGGGCCAAAGACGGCCGTGAGTTCTGGATCTTTTTAGATGCGAGATATGAATATGATAGAGATGGAAAGCCCAGCGGTGCTACGGTCGTGGCGCATGACATCACTGACCGCAAAAAAGCCGAAGAAGAAAAATTAAGACTCGAGGATCAACTCCAGCAAGCCCAGAAGATGGAAGCCGTCGGAACGCTGGCCGGCGGAATCGCCCATGATTTTAATAATATTCTTTCCGTCATTATCGGCTATACCGAGCTGATCCTGATGAACGGCAACGTGGATTCGGAGGTCAAGCAAAATTTAAAAGAAATTTTTAACGCCAGCAAACATGCCCGCGACATGGTTAAGCAAATTCTGGCTTTTAGCCGCCAGAGCAAACATGAGCGCAAGCCCATTCAGGTCCGTCATATCATAAAAGAAGCTTTAAAGATGTTGCGTGCCTCTCTTCCCGCCACTATTAAAATTCAACAGAAAATTGAAAAAAATACCGGCGTTATCGAGGCCGATCCGACTCAATTCCACCAGGTATTGATGAACCTGTGCACCAATGCAGCGCATGCCATGCATGAAAAAGACGGCGTGCTGGAAATCAGCCTGAGTAACATAGACTGGGATCAAAAGGCTGCCGCCAGGCCTCCGGAACTCAAACCGGGACCTTATCTCAAACTAAGCGTCAGCGATACCGGAGATGGGATCAATCCGGACGCTCAAGATCAAATTTTCGAACCTTATTTTACAACCAAAGAAAAAGGTGAAGGAACGGGTCTGGGATTAGCTGTGGTTCAGGGAATTATCAAGTCCCATAACGGTGCCGTAACTGTAGAAAGCAAAGTTGGTCAAGGTTCAACATTTAATGTGTATCTGCCTGTAATACAACGAAACGTAGCAACGGATGAAGTTGTTTCAGCACCGTTGCCGATGGGGCAGGAACGCATTCTTCTGGTGGACGATGAACAGCCCCTGGTGGAAATTGGAAAACAAATGCTGGAACGCCTGGGATATACCGTGGCCGCCCGCACAAGCAGTGTCGAGGCCCTGGAGCTTTTCAAAGCACAGCCGGGTCGCTTTGATCTGGTGATAACCGATATCGTCATGCCGAACATGACCGGTGAAACCTTAGCTGAAAAACTGATGGATATTCGGGCCGATATTCCGATCATTCTTTGCACGGGCTACAGCGAAAAATTTACCCGGCAACAAGCCTCCCAAATGGGCGTTCGATCCTTCCTCATGAAGCCGCTGTTGATGCAGGACCTGGCGAATACCGTCCGGCAGGCGCTTGCCGCCAACTAAAAAGCGATCTCGCAATATTCCCTCTCATTCAGGTTGTCTCCCGCCTATTGAATGCCGTATCCGTTGAACAAAAATTTAATATATTTTCAATTAGATAGAAAACAGATACACGCTAGTCTGCCATCATAACCAAAGAAAATTTTGGCATTAGATCATTTTAAGGGTATACTCATGGTATTCGCCATTCGCTTGAATGTATTTAAACGCGTTTACGATTCACCGCCAGGAGATAGGAATAACTAAAATGGCTTTTCTAAGGAGCCAGGATGATATGAATCTCCCCGATTCTATTGAGTCGAACTACCAGAGATATCTGGTCAAGGTATGCATGCTGGTCGGAATCCCCGTCCTCGGTTACTTTATGATCTACGACTTCATTGTCGGACGCTACCTGGTCGCACTCGTTTTAATTGCCATGTTTGTGCTTCTCGTCGGCCTGTTCGTGGTCATCAACAAACCCGGTTACCAGGCAAAAGAAAGTCAAATCTATTCCTATTTTGTTAACAGCTTATTTGTTCTGTATGCCTTCTTTTTGGCCTATACCATCGGCATCGAGGGCAATTTGAGCCGGATGCCGTGGGCGTTTCTTTTCACGGTGATCGTGTTTTTTGCCCTGGGGGCCACAAGGGCCCTGATCTGGGTCTCAGTTGTATTTTTCAGCATGTTGATTCTGGAGCTGATTATCTCCGGAAATGACCGCCTGTCTGTGCAGGAGTTTAAGGTCCGGTTTTATATTGCTTTCATGCTGGTGATTGTGACGTCTTTCTTTTTTGAGCGCTTGAAAAAGGAGTATCAGCTGGAATTGATAAAAAACCAGCAAACCTTGAAAGAATCGGAAAATCGCTATCGCGAAGCATTTGAACAGCTAAACGATGAAATGAAAGATCGCCGGCGGGCAGAAGAGGCTTTAAAGGAAAGTGAAGAAAGATTCAGAGAGCTGGCGGAATTGATGCCCGAAACGGTTTTTGAAATGGATTTAGAAGGCAAACTGACATTTGTGAATCGCAATGCCTTCAACTACTTCGGTTATACGCAGCAAGATCTTAAAAAGGGTTTGAAAAGCTTTGACATGATTATTCCGAAAGATCGTGAGCTCGCCCAGGATAACGTCGGCAAGATAATGAAAGGAGAAAAAAGCGGCATTAACGAGTATACGGCCCTCCGAAAAGATGGCGGCACCTTCCCGGTGATGATTCATTCGGCCCCGATTTTTAAAGAGGGTAAGCCGGTGGGCCTGAGGGGCTTTATCGTCGATATCACAGCCCGCAAAAAGGCCGAAGAAGAACGCCGAAAACTGGAGGTGCAGTTTCAACAAGCTCAACGGTTCGAAGCCCTCGGCACTTTAGCCGGCGGTATTGCCCATGACTTTAACAATCTTCTGATGAACATTCAGGGAAACACCTCTCTGATGCTTTTTGAAACTGAAGATGACCATCCATTTTTTGAACCCTTGAAAAAAATTGAAAAACAGGTCAAAAGCGGCGCATTACTCACCCGCCAAATGCTGGGATATGCCCGCAAAGGAAAATTTAATGTAAAGCCTGTTGATTTAAACCAGATCGTGGATGAAAGCGCGGAAACCTTTGGACGCACCCGCAAAGAAATAACCATCCAGCGGGAATTTGATAAAGACCTGTTTCCAGTAGAAGCCGACCAGGGGCAAATCGAACAGGTGCTATTAAATCTCTATGTGAATGCAGCCGATGCGATGCCCGGCGGCGGTAAGCTTTTTCTAAAAACAAAAAATGAAACCCATGTGAATATCAAAAGCAACCATTATAGCCCGACGCCCGGCAACTATGTACAATTAACCATCACCGACAGTGGTACCGGGATGGATAATCAGATCCTGGAACGTATATTTGATCCGTTTTTCACCACAAAAGAAATGGGCCGCGGTACTGGTCTGGGATTGGCCTCGGTTTTCGGCATTATTAAGAGCCATGATGGATACATCGAGGTCGAGTCTAAAAAGGGTCGGGGGACGACCTTCACCATTTTTTTGCCTGCCTCTGAAAAAGATGTCGAAGGCGTGGATGACACTTCCGCTAAATTAATAAGGGGCAGCGGGACGTTGCTGATCGTTGATGATGAGGAACTGGTGTTGAATGTGGGTGTCAACATGCTTGAAAAATTAGGATACAGCGTGCTTGCAGCTAAAAACGGCACAGAAGCCGTTGATATTTTTAAAGCCAACAAAGATAAAATCAAAATGGTCATTTTGGACATTATTATGCCGGACATGGGTGGCGGGGAAGTCTATGACAAAATCAAAGCTATTAATCCGGAAGTGAAAGTCCTGCTTTCAAGCGGATACAGTGTGGACGGTCAGGCAATTGAGCTTTTAGAACGCGGCTGTAATGGCTTTATGCCGAAACCCTTCACTTTGGAAGAGTTGTCGGGGAAGATAACTCAAATCATGAAAAAATAATTTGTGGGTTGGCCGGTTGAGTCCGCCTTCGGCGGATCACCCGTTCAAAGTACTCATTCGTATCTGATTTTACAACTCGCCTTAAATCAAAATTCTTGACACTCACCAGATAAAATTTTAATCATATCAGAAAATATCGTTTTGTCATGAGATGTTCCTATAATTATCCTGAAATGCATTCGAAAGCAGATCTTACAAAGCTGGCCTCCACCTGAAAATCTTTTTGAAGTTTTTTCCACAAAAATAGCACTCTTCCAATACAGACCATAATTTGAACAAAAACATCAAGAACCTTTATTTGCGCCTTGGCGGGAAAAAGGGAGATGGATAAATGGAATGTCCAAATTGCCAATTGGTGAATAGGGATAAGGCCGTTTTTTGCCTGGAGTGTGGCGCCGAACTGGGAATCAAATGCCCCGGTTGCGAAAAGTCTCTGCCGCCCCGAGCCAAGTTTTGCGACACATGCGGCCGGGATTTAAAGCAGCCCTCAGAATCAGACCCCCAGACCCGTGAACCCACCGCGATCGAAGATGCGCCCCCGCCCAAACCAATCCCCAGCGAACGCAAACACGTCACAGCTCTTTTTTCGGATCTTACCGGCTACACCACCATGAGCGAACGGCTCGACCCCGAAGAGGTTAAAGAGATTACCGCTAAGATCTTTGATGAAGTCTCAAAGATTATCAGCAAATATGAAGGCTTTGTCGAAAAGTTTGCCGGCGATGCAGTCATGGCCCTGTTCGGCGCCACCGAAGCTCACGAGGATGATCCGGTCAGAGCCATAAAAGCCGCGCGGGAAATTCATACCCTGGTAAATAACTTAAGCCCGCAATATGAAGAGCGTATCGAACAACCATTAGTCATGCACAGCGGTATCAATACCGGTCTGGTGGTAACCGGCGAAGTCAATCTGGCAAAAGGCACCCACGGCGTTGCCGGTGATACTATTAACGTGGCCGCACGCCTCAGTGATCAGGGCATGGCCGATGACATCCTGGTAGGCCCGGATACCTATTACCAAACCGAAGGCTACTTTGATTTTAAAGAAATGGAACCGGCTACAGTTAAGGGCAAATCCGACCCCGTCCGGATATATAAAGTTATCGCCCAAAAAGAACAGCCCATTAAAATTCACCGCCTGCACGGTTTTCAAGCTGATCTCATCGGGCGCAAGGTGGAGATTAATTTACTTTCCGATGCCGTCCAGAAACTTACGCAAGGTACAGGAGCTGTTTTTTCCATATATGGTACGGCCGGCACCGGAAAAAGCAGACTCGTTCAGGAGTTTAAGTCCTCTTTAAATTTAGAGGAGATCCAATGGTTGGAGGGCCACGCCTATCCCTACAGTCAAAATATTCCCTATTCCCCTTTGATCAATCTTTTAAGCCGAGCGCTGCAAATTGAAGAGGGCGATCCACCCAAGGAAATAAGGGAAAAAGTTAAAGCGGGTTTGGAAAATTTAATCGGAGAAAATCAGAACTTGATTCCTTATGTGGGGAGCCTTTTTTCGCTCAGCTATCCGGAAATAAAAGACGTCAGCCCCGAACACTGGAAACCTCAATTGCAAAAGGCAATCCAGATTGTTCTTGCGGCTCTGGCGCAAAGCGCCCCAACGATTGTCTGCCTTGAGGATCTCCATTGGGCTGACCCATCTTTTTTAGAGCTGATTCGGCTGCTTATATCCGAATTCAGAAAACCGGTGCTTTTCCTGTGTGTCTATCGACCCATCATTTCTTTATTCACCGGCCATCAGATCAGTACCATGGTCATCCCGTATCAGGAAATTCGGTTGCAGGATCTTTCGCCTTCGGAGGCTGAGGGCATGGTCGAGTCTTTGCTAAAAACAGGAAAAATCCCTTCAGAATTGCAGCGATTTCTGCAGGCAAAGGTCGAGGGAAATCCATTTTATATCGAAGAAGTCATCAATTCTTTGATCGAATCGGATATTCTAATTCAAGACAATGGCAATTGGAAGCTAACCAGAGAAATAACAGAGGCCGAAATATCATCAACCATCCACGGGGTAATATCCGGCAGATTGGACCGCCTGGAAAAAGAAAGCAAGCGAATCCTGCAGGAAGCATCGGTGATCGGGCGGACCTTTTTCTATGAAATCCTCAATCAGGTTACCGAACTAAAAGATCAGATCGATAAAAATTTACACAGCCTGGAAAGGCTGGATTTGATTCGCGCCAAAACCCTGCAACCGGATTTAGAATATATCTTCAAGCACGCGTTAACCCAGGAGGTTGTATACAGCGGCCTGCTTAAAAAAGAACGCCTGGCAATCCATGAACGCATTGGGTTGGTTATGGAGCAGCTATTTAATGATAGATTACCGGAATTTTATGAAACCCTAGCATATCATTTTCAGCAAGGACAGTCTGATCTTAAAGCAGTCAATTACCTCATAAATTCAGGTGAGAAAAGTCTCAAAAGGTGTTCACTGGAAGAATCCCATCAGTATTTTCAAGAGGCTTTTAATATTTTAACTCGAAAAAAAGAGAAGTCCCTGGAAGAAAAAAGGCTGATTATTGACCTCTTAATAAAATGGGCGATGGTGTACTACTATAGGGGAGATGCAAAAGGCTGGACGGATCAATTTCTTGCCTATAAAGACCTCGCCGAGTCTGTTGCCGATCCAGAAAGTCTAGGCATGTTCTATGCCTGGGTCGGCTTTTCATTGATAGGACGCAACCATGAACAATGTGACCATCTTCTTAAAAAAGCACTTGATATTGGCGAAAGATCAAAAAATCAAAAAGTAATCGGCTATGCCTGCACCTGGTTGACCTGGCTTTGCGCGGATATGGGTAAATTTGATGAAGCCATTGCTTACGGCAACAGGGCCCAACAAATTTCTGAAATTTTTAAATCCGACCATTATCTCTTTTTTAAATCGCTAGGCGCATTGGGATATACATACAGTTTTAAAGGGGAGAAGAATAAACAAGTCGAGATTGCAAAAAAGCTGCTGGAATATGGACAAAAGCATTCAAATAATCGATGCCTGGCTATGGCATATTTTATTAAAGGGAGTATGGCCAATGTAACCGGTGATTTTTCAGAGGTCAAAAAATGCTTTCAAAACGCATTCGGTCTTACGCTTGATCCATTTTATGATCACATTGCTAAAACCTGGCTGGCAATGGGCCATATATTAGACAATGAGATCCAAAAGGCTGAGAAGATATTGAGAGAGGTTATAGAATTTAGTGAACCCTATGATGCCGGTTGGATAGAGACGTCGGCACAAGCCATGCTGGGTGTTGTTCATGTTGCGAAGGGAAATATGGGTCGTGGATATAAAATGCTTGTAGAAGCACGTGACAAGTTTCTCGAAATTGATAAATTACCCTACGTTGCATTAACCGAATATATAATGGGCACCGTTTTTTTACAAATTGTAAAAAAAGCAGAACCCATCAGTCCTTTTATGATAGCTAAAAACATTGGTTTTTTAGTAAAGAATGTGCCTTTTGCAGACCAAAAGGCTGAATTCCACTTCAATAAAGCCATTGAGATTGCAAAAGAAATAGAGGATAAATGGCATCTTGGCCCAGCGTACCTTGATTTGGGACTTTTGCATAAAGCCAAGAAAAGAAACGATCGGGCCAAAGAATGCATCTCCAAAGCTATCCTAATATTTGAAGAATGTGAGGCGGATGCTTACCTGAAACAGGCCAAAGAAGCCCTGGCATCTCTATGATAACATTCAACTTCGAGCTGAATTACTTATTCGCTAACGTGGAAACATAAATGTCTATACTCTTTACGCCAAAAAAAATTGGAACTGTAGAACTTCAAAACAGATTTGTGCATTCGGCCACTTATGAAGGCATGGCCAAAGAAACCGGTGAGGTCAGCGACGAGCTCATTAAACGATACGAGAAACTGGCCAAAGGTGGCGTGGGTTTAATCATCACTGGCTATATGTATGTTCATACTACGGGACGCGCCTTTCCGCATCAAACCGGCATACATTCTGATGATATGATACCGGGTTTAAAAAAACTAACGGACACGGTTCACCAGCGAGGTGGTAAGATTGCCTTCCAATTGGCTCATGCAGGAAGGCAAACCACCCGGGGGTTGATTGGTCAGACCCCATTGGGCCCCTCAAGCAGAGGGAGGGATCCGGTGAACTTCGTTAAGCCCAAAGAAATGACCGAAGACGAAATTATAGAAATCGTCAACGCCTTCGGTGCAGCCGCCAACCGGGCAGTGGAGGCCGGCGCAGACGGCATCCAACTTCATGGCGCTCACGGATATCTGATTAATGAATTTTTATCTCCCTTTTTCAATTCCAGAACAGATTCATGGGGCGGCACGGATACAAACCGATTTCGCTTTTTAAAAGAAATCGTTTTAGGGACTCAAAAAACTGTTCCTGAGGGCATGCCCGTTTTAGTAAAACTCAGCACCAATGATTACACCCCAAAAGAAGGAATAACGCCTGACCAGGCGGTAACGTATGCTAAGTGGCTGGCAGAGCTGAGAATAGACGGATTGGAGACAAGCTGCGGCACGGCAATTTATTCATATATGAACATGTGCCGGGGAGATGTACCAACAAATGAATTCCTAAGAGTTTTACCGTGGTGGCAGAAACCTATGGGTCGCCTAATGATTGGTAAACTGGAAGGCAAGTATGACCTCGAAGAAGGCTATAATCTGGAATCCGCTAAGATGATCAAGCCGATTCTGGGTGATATACCGTTATTTCTGGTGGGCGGCATGCGCACGGTAAGTCACATGGAAGAAGTATTGGAAAACAAATACGCGGATTTTATTTCCATGTCGCGGCCGTTTATCCGGGAGCCCTTTCTGGTAAATAAAATCAAAGAAGGCAAGATGGACAAAGTTTCATGTGTCTCCTGCAACCGTTGTTTGGCGGCTGTGCCAAATGATCTTCCGATTTACTGTTATAATAAAGGTTTTCCGAAATAATGAGATCATCGACCTTATTTAAACGATTTTGAATATTCTTAAGACTCCAATACAAAACCCTCCCTCAGATTTCATATTTTAAAGTTCCCTACAAATTAACCGATACTTTATTTTGTGCTTGTTATCGGTAAATCAAAATATCTTAGCTTGAAAAAAAGAATATTAATTATTCAGGCAATGTTCTATAATAAATCCAAAGCGCTAGGCCTCATCTTCATTTCAAACTCTAAGTTTTTATTGTAACTACATAAAAATGAATGCGATAATAGTTAGCGATTTACATATCGGATCCAAATATTTTTTATATCAGGACTTCGAGTGTTTTCTTAACACTGTTTCCGAAGATGCCGAGTTTGTAATGAATGGAGATGTTATTGAGAATCCTTACGCGAAATTGAAACCGGCAGACCAGCAGATCCTATACCGCTTTGAGCAGATGTCCTATCGACAAAAGGTGGTCTGGGTGCGGGGAAATCATGACAATGGCTATATCCCACAGAATTTAGGCCAAATACGGATAAAGCCATATCACAGCATTCAAAAAAGAGTATTCATCACCCATGGAGATTTTTTTGATAAGGTCATGCCCCAAAGCCGGATTTTTATAAAGGCTTTTAGAATGATGCACGATCTGAGGGTTAAGCTGGGCGCCCGGCCGGTTCACGTGGCGGAATATGCCAAAAAATGGAAACGGTTCTACGGGTATCTTCGCAAAAATGTCATGTTGAATGCTGTAAATTACGCCGCCGAAAACGGATTCGAAACCGTCACCTGCGGCCATACCCATTTTGCTGAAGAACAGTTTATTAATGGAATCAGATACTTAAACACCGGGGCCTGGACCGAACTGCCGACACATTACGTGCACGTAACCGATAAGGAAATGTCGCTGAAAAAAACAACGGATTCAACCGAACGGCTACAATCCCCAGGGACTGACACCGCTCCAGTGTCATCTGCCCACCATCAGAACGCCACCCTCCCGGTTTCCCATCACCACAACTTTAGGCACTTTAGCTCATTTTAGGCATTTTAGGCACTTATTTTAACTTGATCCGCCAGTTCCCATTGGCTATAAATATACCTGATCTAAATTCATTTTTCCGGAGACAAATATGGGTGGTTTTAAGGAGTATGATCAATACGATGGGCTGGGACTGGCAGAACTGGCGAAGAAAAAAGAAGTTTCACCTGCCGAAATCTGCGAAGAGGCCATAACTCGAATCGAACGCGTCAATCCCGCTTTGAATGCCGTCATCACTCCCATGTATGATCTGGCCCGCGAGGCGGTTCAAAACAACCTGCCCGATGGTCCCTTTGCCGGTGTGCCTTTTCTGTTAAAAGATTTGTTAGGAGATTTTGCCGGCGTTCCCCAGACCATGGGATCCAGGGCCTTAAAAAATTATATTCCGCCACGGGACAGTGAACTCGTAAAGCGTTACAAAAAAGCCGGACTCGTGATTTTAGGCAAAACCAACGTTCCGGAATTCGGATTGAAAGGAATCACCGAGCCTGAGTTACACGGGCCGACCCGCAATCCCTGGAATACGGACCATACCCCGGGCGGATCAAGCGGCGGATCTGCTGCTGCTGTTGCCGGCGGCATGGTGCCAATGGCCTCGGCAAATGATGGTGCCGGGTCTATCCGCATTCCGGCTGCGTGTTGCGGTCTGTTTGGCTTGAAAGTA
>Ga0255055_10001284_pt1 | contig 18691 bp, 15 predicted proteins | sample JV7_2_27_MG_FD_188633 | JGI IMG/M metagenome (GOLD analysis project Ga0255055, IMG submission 188633) | Seawater microbial communities from Jervis Inlet, British Columbia, Canada - JV7_2_27 | ecosystem: Environmental > Aquatic > Marine > Inlet | place: Canada: British Columbia | collected... | reverse complement strand
GTCATTTGAAATTTGTCATTTGGGATTTAATCAACTTTATTTTTGAAAAAGAAGATTGATAAAATCAACCCGTGTTTTGTAAATTACTTGCGGGACACAACACTAGCTTATGGGCATCTTACAATGGTTTTCCAAAAGGCAATCAAATCGAAGGCAGCATCGTCTCGTCATTATTTGCCTTTTTATTAAACCATTTCAACAGCGAAAGGAGGTGATTCGTGCAGGAAAATAAATTGTTGTTGAAATGGGAACACATTTAATTCCATTATAATAGGAGGATTTCAAGATGAAGAAATTTCAACGATTAGGCTTTTTTGCCTTGACAATGGCAATCACAATCCTGTTAATTCTACCAGCAGCCCAGGCGGTAGATTTTAAAATTTCCGGGCAAATCAACCGCGCCATTCTTGGGGGCGACAACGGCAACGACAGCGATGTGAAATTCGTGGATAACGATAATTCATCCACCCGTTTTCGTTTTACCGGGTCCAATACATTTGATGAAAATTGGAAAGTCGGCATCGTCTGGGAAAATCAGATGGAATCTAACTCATCTGCATCTACGGATATCGATATCGGCAACAACGGCGACAACGTTGACGACGTCACGTTCACCGAGCGTAAAATGGAGTTTTACGTCGATCATACCAAGTTTGGCAAGATGTCGCTGGGTCAGGGTGACACGGCTTCAAACAGCACCTCTGAAGTAGACCTGTCCGGCACCACTGTGGTTAACTATTCCTCCATCGAAGACATGGCCGGCGGTTTCACTTTTCGCGACGATGATGATAATGTTATCAGTTCCATTGGTTCGGCGTTCAGCAACTTTGACGGATTCAGCCGCCGGGACCGTATCCGCTACGATACGCCCAAGTTCGGCCCGGTCTTTTTTTCCGCCAGTTACATGAACGGTCAATCCTGGGACGTTGCCGGGCGCTTGGCGTATGAATGGGACGGCTTGGGCAAACTGGCGGCCGCGGCGCATTATACCGGTGCAGACAACCAGCGCGATCCCTATACGCAATACAGCGGTTCGATCTCTTTTCTGCACAGCTCCGGATTCAATATTACCGTATCCGGCGGTGGGCGCAATGATGTCTCCGGCCGGGATGAAGATCCCTATAATCTCTACGGCAAGCTGGGCTATAAGTTCGGCAATTGGGCCCTTTCAGCGGATTATACCTACTCAGAAAATGTGGGTGCGGACGACGATGAAGCCACCACCTTCGGTACTGCCGTGGTATGGAACGCCTGGAAAAGCGTTGAGTTTTACGGCTCCTACCGCTGGCACGATCTGGACCGTGACGCCGCCCAACGTGCGCCCGGAGTCGGTAATGCCGAAAGTCTCAGTGCAGTGATGCTCGGTGGCCGGGTGAAATTCTAAAATTCTCAAGGAAAGGTTCGTATGCACACTTATCAATCAATCCTATACAGGTTTCTTTGGATCGGTCTGGCAGCCGCCTTTCTAATGGGCTGTGGGGCTAAGGGCCGGCCCTCTGAGTTCAAGCAAACCGCCGGTGAAATGAAAGAGGGCCCCGGTGTTTTCACCGGGGAAGAAGGCGAATTTACCGTCTATGACTCCAAGAAAGGCGGCCCCTTCTGGAAACAATCCAAAGAGAAATCTGAGGAAGCTTCCGCAGAGACCGGCAAAGAAGCCCCGGCAATTTCGGACAAGCCTTCCAAGCCAAGCCAGATAGCCGCCGGCGATATGTCGAAAGAAGCTCAAGTAACCCCTGAAGCGGCTAAAGAATTCCGGGAATTTCAGGAATGGAAACAAGAGCAAAAGGAATTCCGCGAATTTCAGGAATGGAAAAAAACATCCACAGGCGCGGCTGAATACAGGGAATTTCTGGAGTGGAAGGAATGGAAGTCCTATCAGGAATGGAAAAAGCGTCAGGGACAATAAACCGTTCGACACGTCCCTCATAGGGTCCTTTAGGGGGGATCATTTTAAGGCAGGGCCTTAGCATGCCATCAGGCCCTGCCTTATTTTCATGCAGCGACGAGATCGCTCCCCGGATGGGCGCGCATTAACAAAATGATTTATTCTAAGCCGTTCTCATCTATTTAAGGTATGGAATGACTAGAAGTGGTTTCAAAACCCCATATTTTTCTTGACATACAACATATAGTATGAGATAAAAGTTAACTGCACTATATGATAGGCTAATTCGGAAAGCCGGTCACCCAGAACTCTGACCAGAGTTGACCTAAACAGGTAATATCCATCCTTTTTATATTGCAAAGAAACGATTTTCCTTTAGCCGTATCACATCTTATCGAGCAGGATAAAATTCCTCAAAACGACATAATAAAAGATGCTTAACGCCCAGACAGCCACGGGGGTTTTTATTCTTAAATACGGGCTACCCAACAGGGAAAAGTTCAAAAATATACATATTTTCAAATCAGGAGCAGCGCAATGGGCCAAAAAGGCAAATTTTTAGTTACGAGCGAAGGCAGTTTCGATCTAAGCACCCATACCTGGGATGATCAGCTTTTTACAGACATTCTCATCCGTGAAAACCCGATCGATACCAATCAGGCCATGGGTATCAGCCAGTCCTTGCGTGAAGATATCTCCAAGATGGAAATAAACACCATTCCGGTCGTGTTTATCGAAAAAATGATTGAAACCAAGCTGATGGAATACGGGTTGACCAAACCCTCACCGATTCATCTGGACAAATCGATTTTCGTAAAAAATCGACTGAATCTTTCCGAAAACGCCAGAAGGGTTTTAAGAAGACGCTATTTGAGAAAAAGCCACAAAGGCAAAGTAATTGAAACCCCGGAGCAAATGTTTCGGCGGGTTGCGAACCATATCGCCAAGGCCGAGAAAAAATACGGAGACAAATCCAGCGGCCAGGTAGATAAGTGGGAAGAAATCTTCTATGAAATGATGACCGATGGGAAGTTTCTGCCCAACTCTCCCACCCTCATGAACGCCGGCCGCCGGCTGGGTCAGTTGGCGGCCTGTTTTGTTTTGCCGGTTGAAGACAGCATGGAGGGCATATTCGGGGCCTTACACCATGCGGCCCTGATTCACAAATCCGGCGGCGGAACCGGTTTTGCGTTTTCACGCCTGCGTCCGAAAAACAGCACCGTCGGCACCACCGGCGGCGTCGCCTCAGGTCCGGTGTCGTTTATGAAAATTTTTAATACGGCCACCGAGCAAGTCAAACAAGGCGGTACCCGACGCGGGGCCAACATGGCGATTTTACGGGTGGATCACCCGGATATCATGGAATTCATCTTCAGCAAAGAGGACAACCGCGAGCTCAATAATTTTAATATTTCGGTGGGCGTCTCCGATAAATTTATGCAAGCCGTTGACCGGCAAGAAGATTATGACCTGATCGATCCCCGCGATCAGAGCGCGGTTGGCCGCTTAAATGCAGCTGAAGTTTATCAAACCCTGATAAAGCAGGCCTGGAAAAACGGAGATCCGGGCATCATTTTTTTAGATCGCATTAACCAGGATAACCCCACACCGCATCTCGGTGATATCGAGAGCACCAACCCCTGCGGGGAACAACCGCTGCTGCCGATGGAAGCCTGCAATCTGGGCTCAATCAATTTGGCCAAATTTGTGCTGGAAAATGGAGACGGCGCGGTTATCGATTTTGAAGGCTTAAAAGACGTGGTCAGCCGGTCGGTTCGGTTTTTAGACAACACCATTGACATGTCCAAATATCCGCTATCGAAAATCGATGAAATGGTTCACGGCAACCGCAAAATCGGTCTGGGCGTTATGGGGTTTGCCGATATGCTCTTTGAGTTAAAAATTCCGTATAACTCTGATGAAGCGCTCGAAACCGCGGAAACGGTGATGCAGTTTATACAGGAAAAAGCCCACGAAGCGTCCCAGAATCTATCCGAAGAGCGGGGAGTGTTTCCCAACTGGGAACAAAGCATTTACACGAAACGAGACCTCAAACTGCGTAACGCCACCTGTACCACCATCGCGCCCACCGGTACATTGAGCATCATCGCCGGCTGCTCCAGCGGGATCGAGCCGCTGTTTGCGCTTAGCTTTGTTCGCAATGTGATGGACAACGATAAACTGCTGGAAGTCAATCCGTTTTTTGAAGAGGTGGCTAACGATCAACGCTTTTACAGCCGTGAATTGATGGATGAAATTGCCAAGAGAGGCAGCATCAAAAAAATCAAACAAATACCTAAAGATGTCCGCAAGGTATTTGTCACCGCCCATGATGTATCACCGGATTGGCATATCCGCATGCAGGCTGCCTTTCAGAAGTATACCGATAATGCCGTATCCAAAACCGTCAATCTGCCGCGCGATGCCACCGTCGAGGACGTCATGAAGGTCTATAATCTGGCCAATGAGCTGGGCTGCAAAGGGGTGACGATTTATAGAGACGGCAGCAAAGAAAACCAGGTTTTATCGTTTTCTCAAAAAGATCGGCGCAAGGACAAATTCATGTCAGCCGTCAAGGAAAGACCGGAGACGCTGGAAGGTTTCACCACCAGGATGAAAACCGGTTACGGCCATCTTTATGTAACCGTCACTGAATATGACGGCAAGCCCTTTGAAGTCTTTGCCACTATCGGCAAATCCGGCCGGTCCACCACCGCCAAAACCGAAGCCATTGGCCGCCTGGCCTCTTTGGCGCTAAGATCGGGTATAAAAGTGAATGAGATTGTCGACCAGCTAAAAGGTATCGGCGGTGAGCATCCTGTCTTTCAAAACGGCGGATTGGTGCTGTCCATCCCGGACGCCATCGCGCGGGTGCTGGATCGAAGGTACATTTCCGGCGACGCCGTCAAAGGAAATCACAAATCTGAATACAGCCTTATGGGTGAAAAATGTCCGGAATGCGGTCAGACGGTCAGTTTCGAGGAGGGTTGTATCCTCTGCCACTTCTGTGGCTTCAACAAATGCGGATGACACATTTTAATTCCTTATCGGATCCCATCGGATTTCTGGTTGCCGGCAGGCATAGATTTTGAGCGACGACGGCTGCGAACCATTAAGTGGTCTGTCAGAAAGAAAAGAAAAAAGGTAACCCCTGCCACCAAAATAATGGTTGCGCCCGAAGTCAAATCAAAAGCGTAGGACAGCCACAGACCGCCTATCGTAAAAACAGCCCCCAGCAGACTTGAGCCCACCATCATTTGAAAAAGCGTTTTGGCATACTTTTCGGCGATAAATGGAGGAATGGTGAGCAGCGCAATCACCAGAATCAGCCCTACAACCTGGATAATCATTACAATCGTCACCGCAAGCATCCCAATTAATCCAAAATAAAGCCCTCGAATCGGTACGCCCCGAACGCGTGCAAATTCCTCATCGTAAGATATCGCCAACAGATCTTTATAAAAATAGATGACAAAACCGGCAATCAATGCACCGACAATCAGCATGATCCACAAATCCGATACCGGGACGGTTAAAATACTGCCAAACAGGTAGCTCATCAGATCCACATTGTATCCGGGTGTCAGATCCAGCAATATTATACCGCAGGCCATCCCCAGGGCCCAGATGACACCGATGATCGTATCAGCCCGGTGTTTTGCTTTCAGGCTGACTGCAGCCATAACCATTGCAGCCGTAAGGGAAAACCCGAGCGTGCCGACCATGTAAGGCCAGCCCAAAAAGAAAGATAAGCCGATCCCGCCATAGGCGGCATGCGCAATACCACCGGACAGAAAAACAATCCGGTTGACCACCACCAGGGTTCCCATGATGCCGCAGATAACACTGGCCAGCAAACCGGCCGCCAGGGCATTGCGCATAAATTCATATTGCAGGGCTTCGAACATAGCTTTCCGTCTCGTAATTTAAACAACTTGCGGGAACTATGGTGCTTTTTGTGGCCATATGTTTATGATACCCATCATTCCAATATTCCATTGTTCCAACATTCCAATTAGGGCAAAGCCCTAATTTTAGTCTTGATGATGCTTTAAAACCCGATGGGGCAGCCCGTGGGCGATCAGTTCGACGGGGCAGACTTCCTCATCTGTGCAGGGGTACATCTCTTCCAGCATCTCCCCGGTAATCTCGGCCTGATGGTGATAGTGCAGTCGTTTGTTTACGCAGGCCACGGATTTGACGTAAGTCGAAATCGCCACCAGATCGTGGCTGACGACCAGAATCGTAATATCTTTGTTTAGCTCTTTTAAGAGCCTATAAAACTCAGCCTGACCTCTAGCATCGATGCTGGCCGTGGGTTCATCCAGAAGCAACACTTGCGGTTGGGTGACCAAGGCCCTGGCAATAAACACGCGCTGGCGTTGACCGCCTGAAAGTTCACCGATTTTGCTGCTCGCATAATCTGTGATTTCCATGCGCTCAAGGGCGTCAAGCGCGTCGGTGCGGTCCTGAACCGAACTCCTGGCCCATCTTTTGCCGGGTTCCAGCTTGCCCATCAGCACAACATCGATGACAGTGATGGGAAAGCTGCGGTTGATGTGAACGTCCTGGGATACGTAACCGATGTGGTGCGATGCCTTTTCGGTGGATTCTCCCAGGACCCGGATAGCACCTTTGTTCGGTCTCAGCAATCCCAGCATCAGTTTCAACAGGGTCGTTTTGCCCCCGCCGTTGGGACCGATCATGGCGATAAAATCCCCCTGCCGGATGTCCAGGCTGACGTCCTCTAAGACCGTTTGCCCATTGTAGGCAAACCAGACTTTTTTTATATCTACAATTAAATCTTTCATTTATTGTAAAGCCCCTTTGAATTCTCTGACAACTGCGCGAAGATTAGCCGACCAGTCTTGAGCCAATGGATCGGCAACGGCCACCTGGCCGCCGATCTCCCTTGCCACCAGCTTGGCACTCTTGGATGAAAACTGTGGCTGCACAAAGATGATTTTGATGCCTTGCTCTTTGGCGTGCTCGATCAACTCTTTGAGCTGAGACGGCTTCGGGTTCTTGCCTTCGATTTCTACCGCTACCTGTTTCAAGCCATAAGTATCGGCAAAATATCCCCAGGATGGATGAAAGACCATAAATTGAAGTCCCTGCTTGTCTGCGAACGTATTTCTGAACTCGGCATCCAGGGCCGCAAGCGTTGAGGCAAAGGCTTTATAGTTGGTCTCATAAACAGAACGATGGGCCGGATCGATTTCCTGTAAGGCATCCCGAATCGTGCGGGCCTGAATCATGACCAGCGCCGGCGACAGCCAGATATGCGGATCAGGCTCGCCCTGATGGTCTTTTCCCGGATATTTTTCAGTTGCGTGACGATGGGCACTCATGGGGATTTTTTGGATACCATGATCCGTGTGCACCACCCGCATGTTTGGGTTGACGGCGGTAATTTTTTTCAACCAGTTTTTTTCAAACGGCACGCCGATCGCAAAATAAATAGGGGTTTGGGAGAGCGCTGCCATCTGCCGGGGCTTGGGCTCGTAAGTAGCCGGGCTGGCTCCGGGTTGCACCATTACCTGAACATCCAACAGCTCCCGGCCAATTTGTTGCACGAAATATTTTTGGGGCGCAATGCTCACAAATACAGCCAGCTTTTTGCCGGCCTGCGCATTTACGCTGACGATGAGCAAAAAAACCCCTGATGCCGCAAATATGCCGATTAAAAGGCGCTTGCGCTGATTCACCCACATAGATATTTTCTATCCCCGCAAAGTGTCCTGTTATTTCTTAACGACCTTCATACCATTTTTGGTGTCCTGGACCTGATAACCCAGGGTTTCAATTTCAGCGCGCAGCTGATCGGAGGCCGCAAAATTTTTGGTTTTCCGGGCCTTTATGCGGGCCTCCATCAGTTTTTGAACCGCTTCGGACAACGCGGGCGCTTTGTCGAGCTGATCCAACCTCAACCCGAGCACACGGTCGAAATCCAGCATGGCGGTGTGTTTTTCGACATCGCTGATATTGCTTTTCAGCATCTCCTGGATAACCGCCATCGCCCGGGGTATATTTAAGTCAGCATTGATGGCTTGAATAAATTTGTTTTTAAATTCAGCGTTGACAGAATCGACGCTATCGACACCGGCAGCAGCCACCCGGCGCACCTGGTTTTGCAAATGCAGCAAGCCATTACGGGCGGATTCAACGCTCTCATCACTGTATTCCATGGGTTTGCGGTAATGGGTCAAAAAGGCTGCAAAGCGGTAGGCCAGCGGGTTGATATCATTTTTGAGAAAGGCATTTTCCAGGGTCAGGAAGTTTCCCTCGCTTTTGGCCATTTTTTTGCCGCCCTGGATGATAAGAAAAGCGCCGTGCATCCAGAAATTGAAAAAGGGTTTGTCCGTCGCGGCCTCTGATTGCGCAATTTCATTGGTATGGTGAACGTCAATATGATCGGTGCCGCCGCAGTGAATGTCCAGCTGGTCAGCCAAAAATTTCATGCTCATGGCCGAGCACTCCAGATGCCAGCCCGGAAAGCCGACCCCCCAGGGTGAGTCCCATTCCATCTGCCGCTTTAAACCTTCAGGTGAAAATTTCCACAGGGCGAAATCGGTGGGGTTGTGTTTTTCCGGATTGCGTTCGACCCGGGCGCCTTCCTGCAACGCTTCAAGGTCCTGGTGCGATAGCTTGTTGTAGTCCTTAAATTTAGAGGTATCAAAATAAATGCCGTCAGCGGTGTGATAGGTGAAGCCCTTTTCTTCCAGCATCTTAATCAGGGCAACCTGCTCCGGTATGGTATCGGTGGCTTTTACCCAGATATCGGGCTCCAGAATATTCAGATCGGCAATATCTTTTTTAAAGGCCCGGGTGTAAAAGTCGGCAATATCCCAGGCACTTTTACCCTCCCGGGCAGCGCCCTTTTCCATTTTGTCTTCGCCCATATCACGATCGCCGGTTAAGTGACCCACATCGGTGATGTTCATGACATGCTTGACGGCATATCCGTTATAAACCAGCACGCGTTTCAGGAGGTCTTCAAAAATGTAGGTGCGTAAATTCCCGATATGGGCATAGTTATAAACCGTCGGCCCGCAGGTGTACAGCCCGACCTCCCCGGGTTTGATGGGCTTGAATTCTTCCTTCTTGCGTGTCAGCGAATTGTAAATAAACAGGTTCATCAACGACACTCCCTGCTGGCTGATTGATTTTAATTCGTTCTTCTTTATAGCTAACTTAATATGCTTATTAAAAAAAAGGGGAAGATTCAATAAAATTTATACCTGAAAAAATAATGATCAACACAAATTTAGTCAAGCCGGTTGCAGCAAACTGTTGGAGATCCTCAGACCCGGTAATTTTTGCATATCTTTAAGAGTTTTACTTGACCCGCCAAATCTGAACGCTATACTTATATTTTTATACGGATACATTAGAAGCTATCTCAAAAATGTATTTAGCATCCGATGGTACAGTTTTAACCCTATAAAAGGTGCTTACAACAAATGAGCTAAAATTAAAAATGATCTAAAATGCCTAAAATTATGGTCTCGCTCGCGCAGCGCAGGCGCTTGCGCCGCGTGGCGCTCCATCTTTAATTATTAATATGACAGAATTCCTCAACTTTAGGCATTTTAGCTCATTTTAGTCATTTTAGGCATTTCTAACTTTAGAGCACCTTTGGAACTTTTTTCTCTGTTTTCGAAGATGAACTGCTAATTTTGAGATAGGTTCTAGTTGCTTTGATTAAAATGTTGCCAAGGAGAATTTGGTTTACAATACCTTGTTCGGGAGGAGGCGAGCCATATGGTTGCTTGGTTTACGGGGCTTAATCCAGTCCTGCAGGCATTGATTGCCACTTTATTTACCTGGTCTGTAACTGCTCTGGGCGCCGCTTTTGTTTTCTTTTTTAAAAGCATCAACCGAAAAGTATTGGACGGCATGCTCGGTTTTGCAGCGGGAGTTATGATCGCGGCCAGCTATTGGTCACTTCTGGCGCCCGCCATTGAAATGGCTGAAGAAGGTAGTTTGCCGGCCTGGTTCCCTGCTACGACTGGATTTTTAATGGGCGGATTCTTTCTCTGGAGTATCGACAAGATACTTCCGCATCTACACCTGGGTTTTCCAAGGCAGGAAGCCGAAGGTATTAAAACCAGCTGGCACCGCAGTGTGCTTTTGGTCCTCGCCATAACGCTGCACAATATACCGGAAGGCCTGGCTGTCGGCGTGGCCTTTGGCGCCCTGGCTTCGGATCTGCCTTCTGCTACCCTGGGCGGGGCAATTGCGCTGGCACTGGGTATCGGCATTCAAAATTTTCCGGAAGGAACCGCCGTTGCCGTACCGCTGCGTCGGGAAGGATTTACACGCTTAAAAAGCTTCTGGTATGGCCAGCTCTCAGGGTTCGTTGAGCCCATTGCGGGCGTCCTGGGCGCGATCGCCGTAATTTTTATAAAGCCGATATTGCCGTATGCGTTGGCCTTTGCAGCCGGGGCAATGATCTATGTGGTTGTGGAAGAACTCATTCCGGAGTCTCAACTGGAAAAAAATACCGACATCGCCACGTTGGGTGCTATGGGCGGGTTCGCGGTGATGATGACTCTGGATGTTGCCCTGGGATAATGGGCTACGCTCAAAATTATAAATGATCTAAAGTGATCTAAAGTGCCTAAAGTTAAGGAATCCTATCATTTAAATATATAAAAGATGGAGCGAAGCGAGACCATAACTTTAGTCACTTCAAACTTTAGTTCACTTTAGTCACTTTTTAATAACTTACAGTTAAACTTCACCCCCACGGCCGTTCTATGGCATCCTTAAAAGGCACCTCAAAATTTAAGAGATTAAATCAGCATCTTACAATTTACAAAGAAATAGGATTATGCTAAAAGTCATCCTTCACGTTTCGAGCAACGGGTTTGAGGTAGCCTTAAAATATCATAAAAATTAATAATTTAGGATAAATAGGAGTGATTACGATGACCGTAGAACGTGAAAGTATCGATTTTGATGTGCTGTTTGTCGGCGGCGGTCCGGCCAGCCTGGCGGGTGCCATTAAACTGATGCAATTGGCCCAGGAAAAAAATCTCAATCTGGAAGTCGCCCTGATTGAAAAAGGTTCCGAAATCGGATCCCATTCGTTAAGCGGTGCGGTCATGGACCCGACTGCCCTCAAAGAACTCATTCCGGATTATGAAGAGAAAGGCTGTCCCTTCGAAGCTACCGTCAGAGGGGATGAATTTTATTATTTAACCGAAACCTCAGCCATCCCGGTGCCGTTTGTTCCCAAACCCATGCATAACAAAGGCAGCCTGATCATCAGTCTTTCCCGATTCTCTCGCTGGCTGGGCAAACTGGCAGAAGAGATGGGCGTCAATATTTTCCCCGGATTTGCCGGTAAAGAGGTCCTTTACGCTGATGACGATAAAACCATTATCGGGGTGCGAACCGGCGATAAGGGCCTGGGACCCGATGGTGAACCCAAAGCAAATTTTGAACCCGGAATCGATCTGAAAGCCAAAGTAACCGTCTTCGGAGAAGGCGCCCGCGGCAGCCTGTTAAAGGAAATCGACAAAAAACTAAATTTATTCGAGGGCAAAATGCCCCAGGTGTTTGAAACCGGTATCGAAGAGGTCATCGAACTGCCTGAAGAGTCCGATTATTTTAAAACCAGCAAAGGCAACGATATCCATCTGATGGGTTATCCCATCGGGATTTATGTGCCCGGCGGCGCCTTTATTTACCAGATGAGCGAAAATCAGCTGACCCTGGGCTTTCTGACCGGGCTTTGCTATGAAGATCCCCTGATGGATCTTTACGAGACGTTTATCAAGTTCAAAAGCCACCCCTTTGTGGCCAACCTCATCAAGGGCGGCAAGGTCGTTGAGGCCGGCGCCAGGGCGGTTTCCACCGGCGGCTATTACACATTGCCTAAACTGGCCGTTGACGGCGGTCTTTTTATCGGAGCCAACGCTGGCATTCAATATATGCCGGGTTTAAAAGGCATCCATGTTTCCATGAAATCCGGCATGCTCGCCGCCGAGGCCATTATTGAGGCTGTGGAGAAAGATCGTTTTGACCGGGAAACCCTCCAAGTTTATGCCCAATTGTTTGAAAGCAGCTGGATCCAAGCGCAACTATATGAAGGCCGCAATTTTTACCAGGCCCTTTCAAAAACCAATCTGATGAAATTCATCCACCTGGGCGCTCAATATTTCACCAAGGGCCGTGGCCTGGCTGACAATATGCCCCTTGAAGAAGATTATAAAACCTTCAGGCCGCTCAACGGTGAGCAACTTGATGTTCAACCGGGAGTCGATTCCAAAATCTATGACGGTAAGCTGTATGTGGACAAGCTCACCGGTGTGTATCTGTCCAAGACCAAGCATCGTGAAGATCAGCCCTCCCATATTATTGTGCACGATACCGATCTTTGCATCAACACATGTTACCCCAAGTACCGCAGTCCCTGCACCCGGTTTTGCCCGGGCGATGTCTATGAAATCGAGGTGGATGATAACAGTGGCGAACGACGGTTGAAATTGAATCCCTCCAACTGTTTGCACTGTAAGACCTGCGATATTAAGGACCCCTATGAAAATATTACCTGGACGTGTCCGGAGGGAGGGGAAGGACCGGGATATACTTTGCTTTAAAATATACAGAGGTCAGATGACAGAAGTCAGAAGACAGAAAGAAATACATTTCCAGCATCCGCAACCGCTATTACAACGATCGCCGATGTTTTTTTGGAAACAGAGAAAAAAGGAAGGCCGAACAGTAAAAATGCATCGCAGCTTAAATATATTCATGATTCTATTATTGGCTGTTTTGCTGCTAACTTTTCCCAGTAGTGGAAATGCGGGTGATAAGTACCGGGAACTGATCAACTGCGACCTCCACCAAGGCGCCTGCACCCGGAACCTGTCAGGATACACAGTTACCCTAGTGGTGGCTCCCCGGCCGGTAAAAGCCATGCAGGATCTATTGTTTCAAGTTACCTTTACCGGCAAATTGTCGCCAAATACCAATCTGCCCTTCATCGATTTAGGGATGCCGGGCATGAATATGGGACCTAACCGCGTGCAGCTTAAATCCACGGGCAACGGCACCTATGAGGGCAGCGGTGTCATCGTCAGATGTCCCAGCGGCCGCCGAACCTGGCAAGCTACGGTTACCATCCCCGCTGTGGGCCAGGCCGAGTTTATCCTCGATGTTATCTACTGAAACGCTATTCCTGCTTTATCTTTCCACCGGCTTTACCATCGGCTTCGGACATTGCATCGGCATGTGCGGACCGATTGTGGTTGGCTTTAGTCTGAGCCTCAAAAAAAAAAGTGTTCTCGTCCCCCAGCTACTGTATCATCTGGGAAGAGTCATCACCTATGCCATCCTGGGTGGTGTGGTGGCAGCCGCAGGATCCCTTACCATGGTAACCGCCAACATCGACTCGATCCAGAAGGGTGTGATGATTTTTACGGGTGCCTTAATTGTGCTCATGGGATTGGCCATGACCGGATGGATTCCGCTTGGCAAAATTTTTTGGGATCAATCCAGCCCGGGTGGCGTCATTTCAAAAGGATTCGCCAAATTGCTGAAACTACAATCCACCCCGGTCTATTTTCCGCTGGGGTTGTTGCTCGGGCTGTTGCCCTGCGGGCCGGTATATACCGCATTGCTGGGGGCGGCCCGGGCCGGAATGGATGCCGGTTCCACCCATCAGGGTTTGTTGACCGGCATGGGCCTTATGGCCGCCTTTGGTTTTGGAACCGTTCCGGCGCTGTTTTTAGTAGCCAAACTCACTGACCTGGGCTGGCTGAAATCAAGAGATACCATTTACAGGATCGGGGCGGTTCTCATGATCATCGTTGGCATCATTTTTATCATCAAAGCCATTCGCCTCTAAACACCACTGGATACCGAGAAGTTTGCATTTTTATAGAGGGTTTGATTGTATGACAGGATCTAAATTGCCTGGCTACTACCAGAAACCCGTATTCGCGTTATTTCGAACCCGCTCTGCCGGTGCGCTTTTTTGTACCCCGGCTGCCGGCGCGCTTTGCGGTACTCGCACGGCCCGTGGTTTTTTTTGCTGATTTGGTGGCAGTACGCTTCTTGGCAGCCGTCGTGGTACGCTTCTTGGCAACAGCCGTGGTGCGCTTTTTGGCGGTAGTCGAGGTAGGCTTCTTGGCAGCTTTCGTGCCGGCACGTTTTTTGGTACCGGTAATGCCGGTTGCTTTTTTGAGTTGCCGGATCTCTTTTTTCAAGGCTTTAATATCAGCCGCCGTCGCGATATCCATCTTTTTTAAAATATCCTTGACGACCTTTTCCACATACGTTCCCGTTTTTTTCTGAGTATCATCATAACGCTTTTTCATGTCCTTTAAAAATTTAGACCCCTCTTTTTCAGACATCTTGGCCTTTTTAACAACTTCCTTGGAGAGTACTTCCACCTCATCCCAGGTTTTAGCCGCCAGGCCTGCTCCCGCCAGGTAGGTCTTTTTTAAAATATCAAGCATAGTGGTCTCCTTTCTACTTCTGTAACTGCTGTTTTAAAAGAAAAAACCTTTCTTCGCTGCAAAGCATTGGCACAGATTAACTCAATAATAAAACAGAAATCGTAAAATACAACGGGTAATGAGTTTCAAAGCTTATGTGAGGACCCGTATGGGTCGCGGCTGCAATTTACAAACAAGAAGGATTATGCTACAAGACGCCAGCGAGGTTTATACCGCTTTCCATAATAATGTTACGAAATAAGGAAGTGCGGCATAAGCGGTTGTACGGTTGTAGAAAAAAGCGTTTCAATACCGCAACGTCTTTTTGACAACCACTATAAATGGACTTGCGAATAATGAGATTCGATGATCACAGAATCGTTTGACTTGAAAAAGGAGCTAAATAAAAAATGGATTTTGAACTTACAGAAGAACAACTGATGGTAAGGGATATGGCTCGACGATTCGCTGAGACCGAAATCAAACCTAAAGCCGCGGAATTGGACGAAAAACATGAGCACCCGGCCGAAATCGTCAAACAGCTGGGAGAGCTGAAGATGATGGGGATTGCGGTGCCTGAGGAATACGGCGGAGGGGGCATGGATAACGTCAGCTATGTGGTCGCTCTTATCGAGATCTCCAAGGCGTGTGGCAGTACAGGTGCCATCATGTCCGTGAACAACTCGCTCTACTGTTTTCCGGTGATGGCTTATGGGACACACGAACAGAAAATGAAATATCTTTGCCCGGTTGCCGCAGGCGAAAAAATAGGCTGTTACGGATTGACTGAGGCAGGCGCGGGTTCGGATCCGGCTGCCCTGCGCACCTCTGCTGTCAAAGATGGAGATGAATGGGTCATCAATGGAGAAAAAAAATTCATCACCAGTGGTAATGTGGCCGCATACGGGGTGATCGCGGCTGTAACAGAAAAAGGAAAAGGCTACAAAGGGATCAGCTCTTTTGTGATCGATTTAGAAAATACGCCGGGATTTAAAGTGGGCCATGTGGAAGACAAATTGGGAATCAATGCATCCGGCACAGCTGAACTGGTCTTTGAGGACGCCAGGGTGCCTGCTGACGCGCTTCTTGGCAAAGAAGGGGAAGGATTCAAGCAGATGCTCAGCACCCTTGATGGCGGCCGGATCGGCATTGCTTCCCAAGCGATGGGGATTGGACGAGCCGTCCTGGAAGAAGCCCTGGAGTACGCTAAGACACGTGAACAATTTGGTAAACCCATAACCTCCTTTCAGGCCATCCAGTGGAAATTAGCAGATATGGCAACGGAACTGGATGCCGCCGAGCTGATGACCCTGAGGGCTGCTTGGCTGGAGGATAATGGAAAACCATTTGAAAAAGCAGCCGCTATGGCCAAGATGTATGCATCCGACACAACGATGCGCGCCTCCATTGAAGGGGTTCAAATTTTAGGCGGATATGGGTACTGCAAGGAATATCCCATGGAAAGGCATATGCGGGATGCCAAAATATGCCAGATCTATGAGGGCACCAATGAAATCATGCACCTGGTAATCGCCAATAATCTTATTAAAGGGAAGTAAAATTATCTTAAATTTCCAAGTATCGCCCCGGCAATCGTATTTTTCTGAGACTCCCGGGTTCCTTCATAAATTTCAGTAACTTTGGCATCCCGGTAAAAGCGCTCGACCTCATACTCGGCCATATAGCCGTACCCGCCCAGCAATTGAATGGCCTCATCCGCCACTTCAACTGCCGTGCGCGCAGCGTACATCTTGGCCATGGCGGTTAGCTTTGGGTCAATGCGGCCCTGATCAAAATTCCAGGCTGCCTTGTAAGTAATCAGCCGGGCGAGCTCAATTTTGGTGGCCATGTCGGCCAACTTATGCCGGGTAACCTGGAATTGGGCTATTTTCCTGCCGAACTGCTCCCGTTCTTTGACATAAGCGAGTGCGCGATTATAAGCGCCCTGAGCGGTGCCCAGCGCCTGGGCAGCAACTAAAATTCGGCTCTCATCAAAAAATTCAAGAACCTGATAAAATCCTTTGCCTTCTTCGCCAATAAGATTAGAAGCCGGCACCCGCACATTCTTGAAGTTAAGTTCGGCGGTTGCCACCATATGGATGCCCAACTTTTCACCCACATCGGTAACCGCTACGCCATCTCGATCTGCCTCGACAAGAATTAAGCTGATGCCCCGATAAGACGGCTGACAACCCGCAGCGGTCTGGCATATCACGCAATAAAAGCCGGCCAGACCTCCGTTGGTAATAAATGTTTTGGTGCCGTTGATAACCCATTCATTTCCGTCACGCACGGCCGTGGTATCCAGAGAGGAAATGTCCGGACCGCGATCCGGCTCGGTAAAGGCACCGCCGGAAATTATCTGCCCTTCAGCTACGGGGGGAAGAAACCTTTGTTTTAATTCCTCGCTTCCAAAACGCAACACGCATTCTGAAGCAAAAGCGGAAAGAATTACCGCGCTGCCAATGCTGGAATCCCGGGCACAAAATTCATCAGCAATAATGATATTTTCCAACACGCCCAGATCCTGTCCGGAATACGCCTCGGGAAAGTGAACCCCCACAAATCCCAGGCCACACGCTTTTTTCCATATTTTAGTCGGAAATTGGTGCTTTTTGTCCATTTCAAGGGCGCGCTCCTTGTCAAATTCACCCTTGGCAAACTCTCTGGCAGCTTTCTGTATTTCTTTTTGTGATTTGGTAAGTTCAAAATCCATGCTTATCCTCCCCAAAAGATAAGTTTGGTTCGAATTAGCATGGACTCACAGGCTTTTCAAGTAGAAGCTATCTCTAGAATGCATCTAAACTTCACTCAGACGGACTAGCGCCCAATGGCGATATGGTCAGTGATAGGCTCGACTCTGGTAAAACGCTCTTGACTGATGGCTCAAACTGACTTAATTATTCTGCACTATTCATCCTGATCGACATGGGATCGAAATTAAATGCAAGGGAGTTGAAAAACATGCCATATTCAGTTGCACTTGCCGGTAAAGGTGGATCAGGCAAAACCACCATGGCCGGTATGCTTATAAAATATTTGCTCAAAAAAGAAAAAATACCCATTCTGGCCGTGGATGCCGATTGCAACGCCAATCTGAATGAAGTTCTCGGTGTTGAAATTGCCGATACGCTTGGAAACGCCCGGGAAGAAATGAGAAAAGGCGATGTCCCCAACGGTATGACCAAAGATATCTTTATGGAAATGAAGCTCGAGGAGTCCCTGGTTGAATCGGAGGGGTTTGATCTCGTCGTGATGGGCCAACCTGAAGGCGCCGGCTGTTATTGCGCGGCCAACACATTGCTGACCAATTTTCTGGAGCGCTTGTCCGGCAATTACCCCTATATTGTCATGGATAATGAAGCCGGCATGGAACATATCAGCCGATTGACAACCAACAATGTCGATATCCTTTTGATTGTATCGGATCCATCCCGGCGGGGACTTCAGGCAGCGGTGAGAATCGATGCGCTTGCCAGATGTCTGAAAATTGTCGTGGGGAAGAGTTATGTCGTAATCAATCAGACCCGCGAAGCCCCGCCTGAGCAGGCTATGGCGATGATAAAAGCGGCCAATCTTGAACTTATCGGAACCGTTCCTAAAGATGATGTGATTTATGATTATGATTTTAATGGCCGGCCGACCATTGAGATGCCTGAGGATAGTGAATCCGTTCAGGCCGCATTTAAAATATTTGATAAAATTGTTGTCTAACATTCAGAATAGCGCGTGGCGCCTATCGTTTTTCTGATTCAAGATCTATTTTGATATTCGCGATAAAAACTCCATGGTGCAAGCGCGATGCAATTTGCCCTTTACCTGCAACCTTAGCTTTGGCTAAAAATTAATTAGATAGAGTACAAAATCTATGAGCAAAAAAACCGGCTTCCTATATGATGAAAGATACCAGCAACACCTGACAGGAAATTACCACCCGGAGGTGCCGGATCGGCTCCCATCGGTTTACAAAGGAATTGAGGAATCAGGTCTGCTCAAGGAGCTCACATTGATAGAAGCCGCTCTTGCGGATTTGAAATGGGTCGAGACCGTACATGACCACAACTATATCAAACGCTTCGAGACGGCTTGCGGCGCCGGCAATAACATTTTTGATAGTCCCGACAACCAGATGTGCACTGTGTCCTATGAGATTGCATTGCTGGCTGTCGGCGGTGTTTTAGAGGCCACCCGTTTGGTCATGGAGGGTAAACTCGATAATGCGTTTTGTGCCGTCAGACCGCCCGGGCACCATGCCGAAATCGACAAAGCCATGGGTTTTTGTTACTTTAACAATGTGGCGATTGCGGCCCGGTATCTGCAAAAGGAATGGGGAATAAAACGGGTCGGTATTATA
>Ga0255055_10001283_pt1 | contig 18691 bp, 15 predicted proteins | sample JV7_2_27_MG_FD_188633 | JGI IMG/M metagenome (GOLD analysis project Ga0255055, IMG submission 188633) | Seawater microbial communities from Jervis Inlet, British Columbia, Canada - JV7_2_27 | ecosystem: Environmental > Aquatic > Marine > Inlet | place: Canada: British Columbia | collected... | reverse complement strand
CGAAATGCGCCCCACGGTCGGCCACGATTCGGCGGGTTGCCTCGTCAGGAGACACGGCCCGCTTGTAGGGACGATTGCTGGTCAGGGCGTCATAGGAATCTGCCAGGGCGACAATCCGGGCGCCGAGGGGAATCGACGGACCAGCCAGACCATTGGGATAGCCGCAACCGTCCCAGCGCTCATGGTGGCCGTATGCGATCTCCATCGCCATGATCAGGAAGCTTTGCTTGTCGCCCGGTTCGATACCTGCACGAAGGGTATCACCGCCGATCTTGGCGTGGGACTTCATGATCTCGAACTCGGCAGGAGAAAGAGGACCGGGTTTGAGCAGGATGGCATCGGGTATCCCGACCTTGCCGATATCGTGCAAGGGACTCGACTTGTGAAGCTGTTCGATGAAGGCTCGAGTAAGCTGATTCGCAGGCGTGGTGCGGGCGAGTTCCTTGGCCAATCTATGACTGTAGGCTGCGATTCGCTCCAGGTGTAGGCCGGTCTCGTTGTCCCGCGACTCGGCCAGCTTTGCCAGGGTCATGAGGGCCACGTCTCGCGTTGCCCGGATTTCCTCCGTTTGCTCCAGCACCATGCGTTCGAGGTTGTGGCGATAGCGTTGATTCTCGCGTCGCAGATGGTAACGCTCGAGAGCTCGAGTCACAGTACTGGCGAGCTCGTCCAACTCAAAGGGTTTCAACAGGTAGTCGTAGGCCCCTTCCCGCAAACACTTGCGGACGGTGTCGAGATCTTGCTGGCCCGAGATCATCACCACCTGGACGTTCTCATCGAGCTGTTTGAGCTCACGTAGTAGCTCGACGCCGTCGACACCTGGCATTCGGATATCCGTGAGGACCAGAGAGGGGGACGGAGCCTGACGGCTTAGCTCGAGAGCTTCACCGCCGTCGGCAACCGTCTCACACTGGTAGCCCAGCTGGCCGAGCTGGGCGGCGAGGAGCTGGCGAATCGCCGAATCGTCGTCGACCACCAGGATGTGGTCTGCCATGGGTAAATCGAATCAGCGATTCTGGCGGGGAGGTCGTGAGCCTCGCCCACCTCGCCGTCCCCCTGGCCGCCCACCGCGATCCCGACCCGACGAGTCACCGCGGTCGCGACCGCCCGAGCTCGGGGGGCCGTCGTAGTCTTTTCCCTCGTAGTCGGCAGGGTTGTAGTCAGGTGACTCCATAATCACCGCCTTACGCGAGAGACGGACCTTGTTCTGCTCGTCGATATTGATGACCTTGACTTGGAGGGAGTCACCCTCCTGGACAATGTCTCCGACCTCGCGCACTCGGTATGGCGCCAGCTCGCTGATGTGGACGAGCCCGTCCGACCCCGGGAGAATCTCGACGAAAGCGCCATAGGCCTCGACTCGGCGAACGATCCCGTCGTAGACCTTGCCAATCTCTGGCACCTCGGTGAGTCTTTCGATGATCTCCAGAGCCCGCTTGGCTGCCACACCGTCGGGAGATGCGATGACCACTTTGCCGTCATTGTCGATATCCACCTCGCAACCGGTCTCGTCGATGATGGACCGGATGGTCTTGCCACCGGGACCGATCACGTCGCGAATCTTGTCGGTCGGAATCATCATCGTGTGCAGACGCGGAGCGTAGGGGGACAAGTCGGATCGGGGCTCGGCGATGGCCGACTCCATCAGGTCGAGAATGTGGAATCGACCCACACGAGCTTGTTCGAGAGCCTGGTGCATGATGTCTCGGGTTACCCCTGTGATCTTGATGTCCATCTGGAGAGCGGTGATTCCCTCGCGGGTCCCTGCCACCTTGAAGTCCATATCCCCGTAGTGGTCCTCTTGGCCGGCGATGTCGGAGAGCACTGAGAAGCGATCGCCCCCCTTGATCAGACCCATGGCCACTCCTGCCACCGGAGCGAGCATGGGCACACCGGCGTCGAAGAGAGCCAGTGAGGCACCACAGACGCTGGCCATGGAGGATGAGCCGTTGGACTCGAGGATGTCAGAGACCACTCGAATCGTGTAAGGGAACTCCTCCTCGTGGGGAAGTAGGGGAGTCAGAGCGCGACGCGCGAGCACTCCATGGCCGATTTCTCTGCGGCTCGGGCCGCGGAGGAACTTGACCTCACCGACGGAAAAGGGCGGGAAGCTATAGTGCAAAATGAACTTCTGTCGGCTCTCGCCTTCATACTCTTCGATGATCTGTGCGTCGCGACTCGTGCCCAGGGTCGCCGACACCAGAGCTTGGGTCTCACCACGGGTGAACAGCGCGGATCCGTGTGTGCGCGGCAAGGGGCCCGGCTCGATATCAATGGCACGGATCTCATCGAGCGCGCGCCCATCAAAGCGCTTGCCGCTGTCCAGGATTCCCTGGCGGAGGATCTCCTCCTCGAGTCGCTTGTAGATGGCCTTCACTTGCAGGGCCTTGTCTTCGTCATTGGCGGCGATCCCGTCTATATAGGGATCGACGACCGCGGCAACGGCTGCCCGGCGCTCGAATTTGCCAGTCGTATGGAGTGCCTCGCGAAGATTGGCCTCCAAGTCCTCTTTGACTTGCGCGACCAGAGCTGCATCTGCGCTCTCGGGTGGCTGCCACTGCGGCTTCTCGATGCCAGCCTCGCGTTGCATGTGAAGTTGTGCCTGGATGATCTTCTGCAATTCCTCGTGAGCCTGGAAGATGCAATCCAGAAGCGTGTCCTCCGACAGTTGGTTGGCACCCGCTTCGACCATGACGACGGCCTCCTGGGTCCCGACCACAATGAGATCGAGCTCGGAGACGTCTCGCTGGCTGTTGGTGGGATTGAAGACCACATTGCCTTCGATCAATCCCACACGCACGGCGCCGATCGGCTCGTAGAAGGGAATGGACGAGAGGGCCAGAGCTATGGAAGCGCCGTTAATGGCCAAGATGTCCGGGTCATTCTCGCCGTCCGCCGAGAGCACCAGCGAGATGATCTGGGTCTCGCGGCTATAGCCTTCGGGAAAGAGGGGGCGCAAGGGTCTATCGGTCATCCGACAGGTGAGGATTTCCTTCTCTGTCGGCCGTCCTTCACGCTTGAAGAAGCCACCGGGTATGCGGCCACCGGCATAGGTGTACTCTCGATAGTCGACAGTAAGGGGTAGAAAGTCTCTGTCGCTTGCGGTCCTCGCCGCGCAGGCAGTGGTGAGCACCACGGTGTCACCGTGTCGAATGACGCATGAGCCGTCGGCTTGTCGAGCCAATTTTCCGGACTCGATGATGAGATTGTCGCCTCCGACTGTTACTTCGTGTCGTTGTTTCATTGCCTAATTCAGTCCTTTACTGGGGATATCCCCGGTCGGACGGATCAACAGGTATCGCCGAAGAATGTCGGCCGATGCGGGTCGATCTGTTGGTTGTGAGGTGTCGAGGTGGCGATGACGCCGCCTCATCCTCCGCGGGGATGTGTGTTACTTGCGAATACCGAGCCGCTCGATCGTGGCGCGATAGCGCTCGAAATCCTGCTGCTTCAAATAGTCGAGGAGCCGGCGTCGGCGGCCTACCAATTTCAACAGGCCGCGACGACTGTGATGATCCTGCTGATGAATCTTGAAGTGCTCCGTCAGCTCGGTGATGCGTTGAGTCAAGAGCGCCACCTGCACCTCGGGCGAGCCCGTATCATGATCGTGCAGACGGGACTCTTCAATGATCTTCTCTTTGACCTCCTTGGTCTGTACCAACTTCAATTCCTCCATTAATCCTTCAAACGCTGAATCCTACCATAGGGGTTTGATGTTGCTTACGAGAAAACAATTCGTGGTTGCACCACTCCCACACCACCACGGCCGATGCGCTCGGCGACCGTACCCACCGCGATGAGTTGACCTCGGCGGTTGACCAACTTCACCCAGTCTCCGGCCTCGCCTTCGATGACCTGAAACAGAACGGATTGTCCATGGGTGATGCGTTGCTCCTGTTGTGCATCCGCTGCCAGCTCGCCGAAGGGCAAGGGGACCTCGTCGAGAGGAACCCAGCCCCGCTCAGGCTCTTCGACGGTCTCGAGAAGTGAGCCTAGCGTGCTCAGGGTGACTGCATCCTCGACCCTGAACGGTCCCACCTGCAGACGGCGCAGCTCGGCGAGGTGAGCTCCACAACCGAGCGCCTGTCCCAGATCGTGGGCCAGGCTGCGGACGTAGGTGCCGGAAGAACAACCGAGTCGGAAGGCCAGGCAGCTGTCATGGAGGTCACCTTCGGGGCGAAACTCGAAGACCGTGATCTGTTTGGAAGCTTTTGGCACCTCCTCGCCGCGTCGTGCCAGCTCGTAGTACTTGACACCTTTGTGCTTCTTGGCGCTGAAAGGTGGTGCCGTTTGTTCAAAGGTGCCGACCCGTTCCTGCATGGCCGCGGCGATTGTGGATTCGTCGAGATACTCCGTAGGCGCCTCTGACGAGACCGTGCCGTGGCGATCGTAGGTGTCGGTGGTGATACCGAAACGGATCTCTCCAGCGTAGACCTTCGGTGCCCGGATAAGGAACCGTGTCAAACGAGTTGCTTTGCCTGCAGTCGCGACGAGCAGCCCCGTGGCTCCGGGATCCAGGGTGCCGCAGTGCCCGACCTTCTTCTGTCGCAGGATTCTGCGCACCTGTTGAACCACGTCGTGCGACGTGCAGTCGGACTCCTTGTCGATAAGAAACAAACCGTCGAACATGGGTCAGTCGAGAGCCTCCTCGAGCTCGGTAACCACCTTCTGGCGCAATTCCTCGAGCGGGCCCTGAGCGAGAAAACCCGCAGCGTTGCGGTGTCCGCCGCCACCGTTGCGACGGGCGATCCCCTCTACATCGACTTCGCCGCGGCTGCGTAGCGAAACCTTGAACTGGTTCTCGTCGACCTGGCGCAACAGCGCTACTGCTTCCACACCGGCGATGGAGCGTGGGTGGTCGATCAAGCCCTCGGTGTCGGAAGTATTTGCTGCGACCCGCTCGAACATCTCCGAGGAAATATACGTGGTGGCGACGCGTTCGCCATGGATCTCGAGGGTAGGGAGCATTTCGCCAAGCAACCGGATGGCGGATTCGGGTTGACTTTCGTACAGCCACTGGGCGACCTGAGTAGGTTGGGCCCCTTCATTGACTAGCGCGGCGGCGGCTTCGAAAGCTGCCGGGGTCGAATTGGAGTAGCGAAATCCACCTGTGTCGGTGATCAGTGTCAAGTAGAGGGCGGTCGCGGTGTCTTGATCGAGCTCGACCATCAATCCTCGTGCCGTTCGATAGATCATCTCCCCAAGTGAAGGCGCGGCGGTGTCAACCCAGTTGACCACTCCGTAGTGCTCGTTACCGAGGTGGTGGTCGATATTGATAATGGGCAGCTCCTTGAGCATCGACTCGAGACCCGATCGATCGAGGGAGGGGCACTCGAGAGTGATCACGGCATCGAAGGATTCGGGGAACCCGGATGGGGGAGAATCCCCGACGTGAATCCGATCACTACCTGCAAGTCGCCGATAGAGCTTCGGCACCTCGTCGTGACTCCAGACGACGGCCCCCTTGCCGAGAGAGCGCAGAATGCGCGCCAGGCCCACTGAGGAGCCGACGGCGTCGCCATCGGGATTCATATGACTGGTGAGCAGGAACCGGTGTCCGGTTCGCAGACTTTTGAGAAGTTCCTCAGGTGCTTTCGTCGTGCTCATCTGGATTCTCCAGTAGTTCGCTGATCCTCTGAGTGTATTCGGCGCCGCGATCGAGCTCGAATTGCAGCTCGGGAACGTTTTTCATGCGGCTCAAGCTTTGGGCGAGCCGACTGCGAAGAAATCCGGCAGCGTGCTGAAGGGCGTCCAGGCTCGCCTGCCGCTCCGCTTCGTCGCCCACCACCGAGACACTGACGCGAGCATGTCGAAGATCGGGGCTCAGATTCACATCCGTGACCGTCGTCAGCCGCACTCGAGGGTCCTGAAGGCGTCGCAGAATGATCTGAGAGAGCTCGGCGCGTACCAGATCGGCGACGCGGTCCGTCCGACGGGTCATGGGACCTCCTCGACAAAAAAAGGGTCCCAGGAGGTGACCATGGCGCCGGGCACCTCTTCCACATGATCACGGATACGTTCGAGAAGGCGCTCCAACTCCGACCGGGAGCTGTGGACTACGGCGATCGCGATTTGTGCCCTTTGGTGCAGATCGTGGTAATCGGTCTCGGCAATGGAGACTCGATAGCGCTGATGAATTCTCTCTGTGAGCGCTTTGACCACCCGTCGTTTCTCCTTCAGGCTGCGGCTCGCAGGGATATGAAGCTCGAGTACCGAGACTGCTACAACCATCGTCACCTCAGCGGCGCAATAACTCGTTGGACTTCAGTCGGAACTGTCAGGAACCGGATCGGGTTCCCTGCGAGAGTTTGACCCTACTTGTATAAGAACACAGGCCGCTTAGAGAGTCGGCGTTACCTCTTCCTGAACAAATGCCTCGATGGTGTCTCCTGGTTTTACATCCTGGTACCGGTCGAGGCGAATTCCGCAATCGAAGCCTGCTCGTACTTCGGCAACGTCGTCCTTGAATCGCCGCAAAGAAGCGATCTTGCCTTCGTAGATCACCACGTGATCCCGCAGGAGTCGGACAGAGGCGTTGCGGGGGATTGTCCCCTCCACCACATGGCAGCCAGCCACGGTGCCGAGTTTCGGGACGCCAAAGATCTCGCGAACCTCGGCCCGGCCCGTGTCGACCTCTCTGTACTCCGGCTCCAACAGTCCAGTCATTGCCCTGACAATCTCGTCGTTGAGCTCGTAGATCACCGTATGGAGCCGGATGTCGACTTCTTCCTTCTCGGCCAGCTCTGCGGCCATGCGCTCGGGACGGACATTAAAGCCCACGACAATTGCGCCAGAGGCCGAGGCCAGAATGACATCGTTGGTGGTAACTGCACCCACTCCAGCCAAGATGACCTGGAGCTTGACCTGATCCGTGGATAGCTTTTCGAGGGTGTCCTTGATTACCTCGACGGATCCCTGTACATCGGCTTTCAGTACGAGCGGGAGCTCCTTGATCTCCCCCTCCTCGATCTGGCTGAAGAGCTGATCCAAGGAGGACATCCCGACGGTGGGTGTGAGCTCTCTCTGGCGCTGCTCCTCGTGGCGAAACTCAGCGATCCCGCGAGCTTTGGATTCGTCACCGACCACCTGAAACAGATCTCCCGCCTGGGGCACCTCGCCAAAGCCGGCAATTTCCACTGGGGTTGCCGGTGGAGCCTCGTCGACTTTTTGACCGAGATCGTCGGCCATTAAGCGAACCCGACCCCAGGTCGCACCGGCCACGAAGACATCACTCTTTCTCAGAGTCCCATTCTGAATCAGGACCGTGGCCACAATCCCGCGGCCAGGCTCTTTGCTCGCCTCCAGCACGACTCCCTGCGCCGGTAGATCGGGACTGGCCTTGAGATCGAGCATCTCGGCGGTGAGCAAGATCATCTCCTGAATGTCGGAGATACCCTCGCCCTGCAGGGCGGACATTGCAACCGAGACCGTGTCGCCACCCCAGTCCTCGACGGTCAATCCGTGCTCGGAGAGCTCCTTTTTGACCCGGTCCGGGTTGGCATCGGCCTTGTCGATCTTGTTGATCGCTACGAGGATCGGGACACCGGCAGCCCGAGCGTGATCGAGCGCCTCGATTGTCTGCGGCATGACTCCGTCATCCGCCGCCACGACCAAGATGACGATGTCAGTCACCCTGGCCCCTCGAGCTCGCATCGTCGTGAAGGCTTCGTGTCCCGGGGTGTCGATGAAGACGATCTTGCGGCCATCCTCGGTCTGCACCTCGTAGGCACCGATGTGCTGTGTGATGCCACCGAACTCGCTCTCGGTGATCTTGGAGGAGCGAATCGCGTCGAGCAGAGTGGTCTTGCCGTGGTCGACATGCCCCATGATGGTCACCACGGGTGCTCTTTCCTCTTTGCCACCAGCTTCGGCTGTCTCTTCGAGTTCCATCTCCTGCTGCAGCTGGACTTCCTCTTCGAAGGAGACGACCAGGGTCTCGACGCCCAACTCCGCAGCGAGCTCCTGTGCCAGGTCCGCTTCCAGTACATGATTGATCGTCGCGACAATTCCTCTGCCGAGCAATACCTGGATGAGGTCCTTGGCCTTGACGCCCATCTTCTCGGCGAACCCCCGGACCGACATCCCCTCGGTGATCGTGATCGGAGCGTCGGGAGCCGTAGTCTTGAAGGTCAGAACGCGACCGCCTTCCTCGGTCTTCTGCTTCTTGCGCTCTGCGCGACGCCGACTGCGATCGCTCGGAGGAGCTACCTTGGGCTGGATTTTCTCTTCAACCTCTCCAACGGGTCCTCGAAGAGCGCGCAGGTCCTTCTTTCCCGGCACGGCTCTGAGCGGCTTCTTCGTGCGGGTGGCCCTGCCAGGGCCTCTACCCGGAGCCTGCCTGAGCTTCACCCCAGTGGGTGGGGTAGTCGGGCGCGCGGGCCGGGCAGGCACCGGGGCCTCGGTCTGTGGAGCTGTGGCCGCCGTCGCTGCCGGCTCTTCCGCCACCGGAGTTGCCGGTTCCTCGACTCTTTGGGTTCGAGGCGGCTCGGTGGTCGGTAGAGTCTTGATCCGCGGTTCCACCTTCTGGATCAGTGGCCGCCGTCGCTGGGGTCGGAGCGGACTGGGTGGCATGCGACGCTGGGGCGGGCGTCGCCGAGGAGAGGGAGCCGTGGCCTTGGATTCTTCGTCTCGCAGAATCACTTCACGCGGTTGCGGCAAGCGCCTGCCTTCCAGAATCGCCTGGATCACGCTGGTTTCGATCTGAGGGTTCTCTTCGTCGACACGAACCCCGATGGATTTCAGCTTGAACAGCAGATCCTGTTCAGGAACGCCCATCTTCTGCGCCAGATCCTTTACTCGAATCTTCCCCATGTATTCCCGCGCTCCTCAGCCATTCCTGCTGTTTACTCTAGCGATCCTCAAGAAGGTTCCTCGACTCGGGACTCATCGGCAGGAACTTCGGCCGGCTCTTCCGACTCTTCCTCTTGGACTTGCTCTGCGGTGGTCTCTTCTACGACTTCTTCTCCGACCTCTGCTCTGACCTCTTCTCCGACAGGCTCGAGTTCCGCGTCCCGAATCTCGGCCTCCTCCAACGCTCGACTGAGAGCTGCCATGAAGTCATCACCTTCTTCGGCCAGAGTGGCGGCGAGAGCGGATTCGGGTTCTTCCTCGCCCTCGATCTCTATTTCGCCTTCCTCTGCGACCTCCGGCGCCGTTGGCATATTCTCCCGCAAGTCCTCCGCCCAGGCGACGATTGCTTTGGCAGTTTTGGGACCCACACCGTCGGTCTTTTCCAACTCATCGGCACCGAGACGGATGACGGCTTCGATCGAGTCAAAACCGGACTCTCCCAGCTTCTTACCGGTCTTGACACCGACGCCCGGAGCCTGAGTGATATCGAAGGCTCTTGCCCCTGTCGTCAAGGGCTCCTCGGCAATTGCAGTCTGGAGCATTCGGGCTAATGCACCAGCCACCTCGTCCTTGATATCGGTTTCGCTCATAATGTCGATCTTGGCGTTGAGCAGCTCAGAAGCAAGCCGGACGTTCTGGCCTCGTTTGCCGATCGCCAGGGAAAGTTGCTCGTCCTCGACAATGACATCGAGATGAGGAGTCTCACCGTGATGGGTCACGGAGACCCTGGTGATACGAGCCGGTGCCAGAGCGCTCTGGGCGAAGGTGACCAGATCCTCGCTGTGCTCGATGATGTCGATCTTCTCGCCGCGCAATTCGCGAATGATGGATTGAACCCGCGAGCCCTTCATCCCAACGCAGGCACCGACGGGGTCGACGTCGCGCTCGCGACTGATCACGGCTACCTTGGCGCGCTCACCGGGAGCTCGGACTGCCGCCTTGATCTGTACGGTGCCGTCGTAGATCTCGGGAACTTCCATCTCGAATAGCTTGACCAAGAGTCTGGGGTCGGTACGCGATAACACCACCTGCGGTCCCTTGGGCTGCTGATGAACCTCGATGATGACAGCGCGGATTCTCTCCCCCTGGCTGTAGCGCTCATGGCGGGCCTGCTCGCCACGGGGGACAATTGCCTCGGTGCGACCCAGGTCGACAATGATGTCGCCGCGCTCGAACCTCTTGACCGTTCCGTTCACCACCTCGCCCACGCGATCGATAAACTCGTTGTAGATCTTCTCGCGCTCGGCCTCGCGTATTCGCTGATAGAGAACCTGCTTCGCCGACTGAGCAGCGATCCGACCGAGACCCTCGGTGGAGATCGGAATGTGAATCTCGTCACCGATCTGGGCGTCGGGTTGATGGTCCTGCGCTTCATCTACCGTCCATTCTGATAGCGGATCCTCGATTTCCTCGGCTACGGTCTTGACGATAAAGGCGTCGAACTTTCCGGTTTCAGGATCGAACGTCGATCTGACCGGGGCCTTGATGTGGTGCTGTTTCTTGGCTGCGGATGCCATGGCATCCTCGAGGGCAGAAATCCAGCGCTCGAAATCGATGTCCTTCTCACGCGCGACCTGCTTGAGGACCTCGCTGAGGTTGTTTTCCATTGTCGGTGTCTGTGCCATTCCTGCAGATTCCCAGTTTGCTTCCTAGAGCTCAGGCTCGAGTCGAGCTAACTCTATGTTTTTCAATAAAATAGTGTATCTCTTTCCGCCTGGGCAGTCTCCCAGGGTGATTGCTTCACTTGCCGAGCTGTAACTCTCCAGCTTGCCAATCACGGTTGCCTTGTGCTCCATTGCCGGGTCTTTCCAGGTGATTCTCACGCGACGTCCACAGAATCTCTGATAGTCTTCGGCGTTGTAAAACTTGCGATCCAGTCCGGGCGAGCTCACTTCGAGCAGATAACGCTGCGAGGGGAAGTCAGCCACGTCCAGAATCGCGGAGATCTGCTTCGACACCGTTTCGCAATCACTCAATGTGACGCCCTCTGGCCGATCGATCACCAGACGCAAAAGTCCTCCCTTGAATCCGCAGTCGAGAAGCTCACAGCCGGACCCGCGTGCGACGGCCGCGAACTCGTGCCACAACTCGGCACTCAGGTCCACTCGACTCATCGATTCCTTTGCTGGCCCGGTACTTTTGGGCAACAAAAAAAGCGAGTGAACCACCCACTCACTTCGCCGCCCGTCGAAGCCAGCGGCGGCAGTATAGTCGATCGACCACCGTACTTCAAGGCAGTGTCGATCCGGACTGCCAAATTGGCACAGTGTTTGAACCCTCACGCGGGAGATGCGTAGATCCTCGCAGGAGATCCTCGTAGATCGATCCTGGCAGGGCCTTTGCTTGACATTGAATGGGAAGATGCACACGATTGGCGGACGAAAGGAGTATCGTGCCCAAAATGACTGACGACCTGAAGCACAGTTTCCTGACCCTGGTATTGGTATTTGGAGCCATCATCTTCGGCATGGTGATTGCCGGAGGTTTGAACCTCACCCCCTCGAGTGTGAGTGCTCCCGATGGACCGGCACCGCAACCGGTCACTCCCCAATTGGTCGCCCCGACGGGTCTGCCCTCCTTTGCGGATCTAGCCCAGAACGTGTCACCTGCGGTGGTGACCGTCGAGGCCTCCTCTTTCGAGCGGTCCTCCAGGTCGCGTGTCGACCCGTTCGAGTTTTTTTTCGGTCCCGGTCCCCGGCGTCGAGAAGGTCCGATGCCGGACGAAGACGAAGAATTCCGCTCGGATTCCGGCGGTAGTGGCTTTGTGGTAAGTGGCGATGGCTATGTGGTGACCAACAACCATGTCATCCGCGGCGCCGAGCAGGTCCGTGTGCGTATGGGAGACGAGACCTTTGACGCCGACGTCAAGGGCATAGATCCAGCCACGGATCTGGCGCTTCTCAAGATCGATGTTGACGAAGAGCTGCCTTATTTGATTCTCGGTGACAGTGACGCGTTGCGAGCCGGGGACTGGGTGATGGCGATCGGCAGTCCGTTGGAGCTGGCTAACACCGTAACGGTCGGCGTAGTCAGTGCCAAGGGGCGGCGCATCGGCATCAGTCAGGAAACCAGCTCCTTCGAGAGCTTCATCCAGACCGATGCGGCGATCAACTTCGGCAACTCGGGTGGTCCGCTGGTCAATCTGAAGGGGGAGGTCGTCGGCATCAATACCGCTATCAACTGGGGCTCGGAGAACATCGGCTTCGCCGTCCCCGTCAATGTTCTACGAGACGTTTTGCCGCAACTTCGTGACGAGGGTCGGGTGCGTCGAGGTTACCTCGGGATCAGCGTCTCCGATCTGACGCCGCGAGCTGCCGAAGCCTTTGGATTGGAATCTACCGCGGGCGCCATGGTCAGCCAGGTACAACCAGGCCAGCCAGCTGAGAAGGCCGGGATCGGGCATGGCGACATCATCCTCAAGATCGACGAACACGCGATCGACAATACTCGGGACCTCATCGACTATGTGTCGTCCCAGGGTCCGGACGCCACCGTCACCGTAGAGGTCCTCCGGGATGGAAAGCGACTGGAGATGAAAGTCGAGCTCGCAGAAAGGCCCTCCGACTCGGGCGTTCCGCAAGGTGACGACGAAGGTGAGGAGAGTGGTATCGAGTGGCTCGGCATCAGATATCAAAACATCACACCTGGCCTGCGATCTTCACACGGGATGCCGGAGGATGTGGGAGGTGTCTGGGTCAGCGAAGTGTCGCCAAGAAGCCCCCTCTATGACGAGGGCCTCCGCTCGGGTGAGCTGATCAACATCATCACCGAGGTCAACGGCCGGGATATCATCGACGTCGACGAGTTCGAGGAAGTGGTTCGCCAAGCAGAGCCCGGATCGCGGCTGCGGATCTACATTCGCCGTTTCGGCCGCGGACAAGAGGTGCAACCGCTGTTCGTCTTTCCCAGTGTTCCTTGAGCCGAAGATGAATCGTGACACCGAGGCCGGCCCTTCGGGGTCGGCCTTTTTTCGGACCGGGTCAACCCGCATTATTCATGAGCCCACGGCATCTAGTGGAGATCGCCCGTCATCTCAGGCCGTCCTCGCTCGTCGCTCCTCAACAACCGGCAAGGTTGCCTCCGGGGCTCCTCCCTGCGGGTGACCAGATCTAACGGACGCTTTCCACGATCTGCTCGCGTGCTCATGAATAATGCGGGTTAGACTCCTAACACCATGACAGCCAAAAGAGAGGAGGCGTATCGGGGAACCGTTCTGGTCGTCGACGACGAGAAGGACATCCGCGAGAGCCTGCGAATGGTGCTCGAGTACGAGGGGTATCGTGTTCGCGAGGCGGCGAGCGGCGATGCTGCCCTGAGCGAGGCGCGACGGTCGTCGCCTGACGCCATCCTGCTGGATATCAAGATGCCAGAGATGGACGGGCTCGAAGTGCTCGGATCTCTGCGTGAGCGCGGCTACGAGATGCCGGTGATCATCGTCACTGGGCACGGCGATATCAGCACCGCAGTGGAGGCCACACGCAAGGGCGCGTTCGACTTCTTCGAGAAACCTCTACAGCGAGAACGGGTTCTACTGAGTCTGGGTAACGCACTCGAGCATTACCGGCTGCAGCAGGAGAGTGCAGTGCTGCGTGGCCAGCCTGATGAGCTGATCGGCACCTCGACCGCTCTGCGCTCCTTGCGCGAAACGATCTCCAAGGCTGCGCCGGCGAATGCTACGGTTCTCATCGTCGGTGAAAGTGGGACCGGCAAGGAGCTGGTGGCGAAGGCTCTGCACCGGCAAAGCACTCGTTCCCATCGACCATGGGTGCAGGTCAATTGTGCCGCCATCCCGGAGGAGCTCATCGAGTCGGAGCTCTTCGGACACGAGAAGGGCAGTTTTACCGGCGCGGTGCGCAAGCAATTGGGCAAGTTCGTCGCTGCCGACAGCGGCACGATCTTCCTCGACGAGATCGGTGACATGTCCGCTCGAACACAGGCCAAGGTGCTGCGAGTACTGCAGGGCGGGGAGGTTGAGCCGGTAGGTGCCCAACAGGTGATCGAGGTGGATGTACGGGTGATCGCGGCCACCAATCGTGAGCTGGAAAAGGAGATCTCCGAAGGGCGTTTCCGAGAGGATCTGTTCTACCGGCTCAACGTGATTCCGATCCGCACCCCACCCTTGCGTGAGCACCCTGAGGACATTTCGGAGCTGGTGGAGTACTTTGTGCGGCGCTACGCGACGATCAACAACTGTCGAGCAAAAGAGTTCTCCGACGACGCTCTCGAGCACCTGAGGTCGTTGCCATGGAAGGGCAACGTCCGCGAGCTCAAGAACATCCTCGAGCGCGCTCTCATCCTCAGCTCCGCAGCGACGATCACCCGAGACGAGCTGCTGCGAGGCGTCGAGGGAGGACCGCCCGATCTGGGGTCGGTCGTGGCTTCGGCCAAGACCCTCAAGGAGTTCCGGGAGGGCGCGGAGCGAGTGTTTCTGATCGGACAGCTCAAGCGACACGACTGGAACGTCACTCAAACCGCGCGCTCCATCGCAACGCCGCGTAGCAACCTCTATAAGAAGATGGAGCAGTACGGGATTCAGCGCGAGCCCGCCCCTGATGAAGCCTGACTACCCCTATTTGACACCTTGGCTGGAGGAAAGCGGTGCTCTCCTGCAGGGCCACTTCCTGCTGTCATCCGGCCTGCACTCCTCCGCTTATGTTCAGTGTGCACGACTTCTCGAAGTGCCGGACCGTGCCCGACGACTGGGTATCGACTTGGCTGAGTTGGTGCGCAAATACGAGCCGGAATCAGTTGTTTCCCCCGCTCTAGGCGGCCTGATCATCGGTCATGAAGTGGCGGCAGCTCTTTCTGTGCCGTTCCGATTTATCGAACGGGTTGGCGGCGAGATGGTACTGCGGCGTGGCTTCTCATTGTCCGCCGGCGAGCGCGTCATTGTGGTCGAGGATGTGGTGACGACTGGCAAATCGACCCTGGAAGCCGCTCGGGTGGCGCAAGCCGCTGGTGCTCAGGTCTGTGCGATCGCAGCCATTCTCGATCGAACCGCCGGTCAGCAGCCGTTCGCGGTGCCATTCGAGCGCCTCCTCGAGTTGGTATTCGCCAACTACGAAGCGGATTCGTGCCCTATGTGTGCAGACGGAGGAGACCTGATAAAGCCCGGCAGCCGTCCGGTTTCTTGACCCGCTGAAAGGCCGTTGTTACGATCGCTCGCGGTCCATCGTTGGCGCGAGGTCAAGCAAAGGGGTCGGCCAACCCGAGTACATTATGCGAATAGAGCTGAACGAAGAGCAGAAGCTCCTGCGGGACAGTGTGCGTGAGTTCGCCGAGGAGGAGGTACGCCCGCGGGCCAAAGAAATCGACCAGAGCGGAGAGTTTCCTCGGCAGTTCTACCAGCAGGCCGGTGAGCTGGGACTGGCTGGGGTCGCCGTTCCGGAGGAATACGGTGGGGCGGGGATGGATACCCTGGCGTATTGCCTGGTGATTGAAGAAGTCAGCCGAGTCTGCGCCAGCAGTGGCGTCGTCCTTTCCGTCAACAATTCGCTCGTGTGTGACCCGCTTCTCAAATTCGGGAGCGAGGAGCAGAAGCGCGATTATCTGACGCCGCTGGCCAGGGGGCAGCTACTCGGGTGTTTTGCGCTGACCGAGCCCGAGGCGGGGAGCGATCCGGCAGCCATCCGTTCCACTGCGGTCCGTGACGGCGACGAATACATCATCAATGGCAATAAGCTCTTCATCACCAATGGCACCGACGCAGACATTGCTCTCGTCTTCGCCAGCGTCGACCTCGAAAAGCGACACCAGGGAATCACCGCATTCGTCGTGCCGGCAGACACCCCCGGATACAGCCGGGGCGGTCACGAGTACAAACTCGGGGTCAATGCGTCAGGCACGACCGAACTGGCCTTCGAAGACATGAGAGTACCGGTCGAACAGCGGCTGGGCGAGGAAGGCGAAGGATTCAAAGTGGCGATGTCGACCCTGGACGCCGGCCGTGTCGGTATCGCAGCCCAGGCCGTGGGTATCGCCCAGGGGGCTTTCGAAGAAGCGCTGGCCTACTCGCAGGAACGGCAGCAGTTCGGCAAGCCAATCGCTGAATTCCAGGCCATTCAGTTCTACCTGGCGGATATGTCCACCGAGCTCGACGCGGCGCGGCTGCTCGCCTGGAAAGCGGCCTGGGCCAAGGAACACAAGAAGCGCTTCAGCTTGGAGGCAGCCCAGGCAAAGCTCTTCGCGTCGGAGATGGCGCAGCGAGTCACCAACAAGGCCTTGCAGATTCACGGTGGCTACGGCTACATCCGCGAGTACAACGTCGAACGCTTCTTTCGTGACGCTCGCATCACAGAGATCTACGAAGGAACCAGCGAGATTCAGAAGATGGTGATCTCGAGCTGGGTTCTCGATCGGTCCTGATCGGCGAGCTGGACATTTTGCCGCAGCCAGAATGACAGTCGACAGCGACGCAGTTGCCGGGCCACGCCTGAAGGAGGAGCAGGCCCTGCTCCGCGACGAGGTGCGGAGATTCGCCGAGGAGCGAATCCGTCCGGGAGTCGGCGAACGGGATCGCGAGCATCGATTTCCAACCGAGATCCTGCGCGAATTGGGCGCAATGGGTCTGATCGGCATGATGGTCGACGAGGCCTACGGTGGTGGCGGTCTCGACAGCTTGGCCAATGTCATAGTCATTGAAGAGATTGCCCGCGTCTGTCCTTCGATCGCAGTCAGTCTAAGTGTGACCAACTCGGTGTGCTGCTGGCCTATCGAGGCCTTTGGCAGCGATGAGCTCAAAGGCCGCGTCTTGCCGATCCTCACTTCGGGAGAAGTCCTCGGCGGCTTTGCCCTCACCGAGCCGGGTTCGGGAAGCGATGCAGGCGGCCTGAAGACCACCGCCCACAGTGAGGGTGAGGAGTGGGTTCTCAACGGTGAAAAGGCTTGGATCACCAACGCGGGAGCAGCTCGGTTCTTTGTCACTTTCGCGCGCACCGATCAGGCAAGCGGTAAGCGTGGGATCAGTGCATTCGTGGTGCCGGCCGAAGCACCAGGACTGTCGGTTGGGCCAGCCGAAGAGAAACTGGGTTTGCGCGCCTCCCTCACGGCTCCGGTGATCCTCGATCAATGTCGCATCCCTAGGGGCAATCTCCTCGGTGGCGAGGGGCAAGGCTTCAAGATCGCCTTGGCTACTCTGGATCATTCTCGACTCGGTATTGCCGCCCAGGCCGTGGGTATTCATCAACGGGCGCTCGAGCTAGCCGTCGACTACGCCCGGCAGCGAGAACAATTCGGCAAGCTCATTGCCGAGTTTCAGGCGGTTCGCTTCGCGATTGCCGAGATGGCCACGCAACTCGAAGCGGCAAGGTGCCTGACGCGGGCTGCAGCGTTTGCAGAGAAAACCAAACAGGCGGGACGTTTGGCGGCTCAGGCAAAGCTCTTTGCTTCCGAGGCGGCCAACCAGGCCTGCTGGGACTCTCTACAGATTCATGGCGGGAACGGATTCAGCGACGAGTACGAGATCTCGCGCTTGTATCGTGATGTGCGGGTCACTACCATCTACGAAGGTACCAGTGAAATGCAGCGCCTGGTAATTGCGCGGCACCTGTTACAATGACGCTCGCCCACTTAGGAACTTGAGTCTTCGGAGAACCTATGAGCAGGAAAATCTTGTTGGCTGATGACAGCTTGACCATCCAAAAGGTCGTCGAGTTGACCTTCATGGAGGGCGATTTCGAGGTCACGGCTGTCAGCAACGGTGACGACGCCCTGGGAATGCTGGGCGAGATAAGCCCAGATATCGTGATCGCCGACGTGCATATGCCGGGTGCTGACGGATTCCAGATCTGTCGCGCTACCAGGGAAAGCCATCCTGGCGTACCCGTGCTGTTGTTGGTTGGTACTTTCGAGCCCTTTGAGGAGGAAGCGGCCGCAGAAGCCGGGGCCAACGCACACCTGAAGAAGCCTTTCGACTCGCAGGAGTTGCTCCGTTTGGTGGAGGATCTTCTGGGCAGTGCCGCAGCCGGTTCGTCGGTGGAAGAGCCGGTCGTCGAGCAGCCGATGGAGATTGACGACTTCGAGCCGGATCCAGCAGTGCTCGTCGAACCCCCGGCCGAGATGGTCGATGAGGTAGGTGTCGCGGCTGCTGGGGAGGAACAAGTTGTGGACGAGATATCCGCACCGAGCTCTGGTGGCCTTTCTGAGGAAGATGTCGATCGCATCGCGCGCCGTGTTGTCGAGCTGATGGGCGAGCAGATCGTCCGGGAGATTTCCTGGGACGTCATCCCCGATCTCGCCGAAATCGTCATCAAAGACCGGATCCGCGAGCTCGAAGGTCAGGTCGAGTAGCTGCGATCGCCCTGACACGGTCAGGGGGGCAGGTACTGGCCTGGAGTAGGAGCTCAGAATCTGGCAATTCCGCACCCTGGCGATCGCGCCCTGGGAAGGGTGGTCGTAGGGGAGTTTCTCGGAGTCGCAGTCATGGAGAAGCGTTTTCAACCGGCGAGCTATGAGGCCAAGTGGCAGCAGTGGTGGACCGAGAAGGGGTTCTTTACCGCCGAGGCGTCGTCCGCAAAGCCGAGTTTCTGCATCATGATCCCCCCCCCGAACGTTACGGGGACACTGCATGCGGGTCATGCGCTGCAATCGACAATTCAGGATCTGCTGACCCGTTGGAAGAGAATGCTCGGGTACAACGCCCTCTGGCTGCCGGGGACCGATCATGCCGGAATCGCTACGCAGTTGATGGTGGAGCGGCAGCTATCCGAGGAAGGTATCGACCGAGTCAGCCTGGGTCGCGATCGATTTGTCGAGCGGTCCTGGGAATGGACGCGTGAGCAAAGCGGCCACATTCGCTCGCAGCTCGATCGTCTGGGTGCGAGCTGCGATTGGAGCCGTGAGC
>Ga0255055_10001282_pt1 | contig 18691 bp, 13 predicted proteins | sample JV7_2_27_MG_FD_188633 | JGI IMG/M metagenome (GOLD analysis project Ga0255055, IMG submission 188633) | Seawater microbial communities from Jervis Inlet, British Columbia, Canada - JV7_2_27 | ecosystem: Environmental > Aquatic > Marine > Inlet | place: Canada: British Columbia | collected... | reverse complement strand
GGCCATTCTCGGCACTCTCCTGGCCATCGTCCGCCCCTCTGTTCACCAATACGTGGAGAAGGCGAGGGTGGCGAAGGCGATCGCCGACATCCAGGCCATACAGTCTGACCTGGCGGGCCCGGAGCTGCTGGATGGTCAGCTGCCGGCCACGCTCGCCGAGATCGGGTGGGGCGGGCTCCTCGACCCCTGGGGTGAACCGTACCAGTACCTGAACTACGAGGTCGGTGACAAGAACCAGCAGCGCAAGGACCGCTTCCTCAAGCCCATCAACTCGAGCTACGACCTCTACTCGAAGGGCGAGGACGGCGAGACGCAGAAGCAGCTCACCGCGCCCGTTAGCCTGGACGACATCGTCCGCGCCAACGACGGCGGGTTCATCGGGCTGGCATCGACGTTCTAATGGGATCGTTCCTGTCCAGGCCGAACGCTGCCTTCCTGCGCACCAAGGTTGCGCGGCGTGTGCTGCTGCTCTTCTTCGTGTGCGCGATGCTCCCGCTGGGCGGATGGGCGCTCTACTCCTACATCAGCGTATCGAAGCAGCTCTACAACCAGAGCCGCGACCGCGTGCGCCTCGCTGCCAGGAACACGGCTCAGGTTGTGATGGAGCGACTCGGCTTCGTGGAGCGGGAGCTGAACGACATCGCGGTCGTGCTGCAGGACGGTGCTGCCGTGCCCGAGGACGCCCGAGAGCGCCTCTCGCTGAGGTTTCGCGGCATCGTGCTGCAGGCCGGAGACGGCGAGATGAGGCAGGTGTACGGCGAGCCCCTCGTGCCGCCCGCGCTCGACGAGAGGCACGAGAGGCACCTGTTGCTGGGCCGGTCGGTGGTCGTGGACCGTCCCACGGAAGACCGCTCGACCGTGCTTCTGGGGCGGCTCGTCGATGCGACGGCGCCGGGGCAGGGGACGCTCTGGGCGGAGCTCAACCCGGCCTACCTCGCAGTAGCCGGCGATGACGAGCCGGGCGTGCCCTACAACATGGAGCTGTGCCTGCTCGACAGGACCGGCGTCCGCATCTACTGCACCCAGCCGCTGGCCCAGAGCACGATCGATGGGTGGCGTGCCGAGGGCGACTCCGTCCTGCCCCCCAACTTCGATTGGCGGCTGGACGGCGAGCGCTTCGTGGGCGGCGCACAGCGGATCGGCATGGTGTACGCGTACGGGACGCCGGGCTGGTTCCTCGTGCTCAGCGAGCCCCGTTCCATCGTGCTGGAGCCGATGTCCCAGTTCATGGAACGCTTCCCGTGGAGCATCCTGCTCGCGATCCTGATCGTGCTGTACGTGGCCAACGTGCAGATCAGGAACAGCATGGAGCCGCTGGAGCGGCTCAAAGAGGGGACGCGGCGCATCGCAGAAAAGGATTTCGGCAGCATGGTCGAGGTGTCGAGCAACGACGAGTTCGAGGATCTCGCGACTTCGTTCAACCAGATGGCTCGCCGCCTGGGTCGGCAGTTCAACGCGCTCACGACCATGAACGACATAGACCGGGCGGTGCTCTCGGCGTTGGACACCGAGGCGATCGTCGAGACGGTGCTGCAGCGCACGCGCAGCGTAGTCGAGTGTGACGGGGTCGCTCTGTGCCTCGCCCAGGGGAGCCGGAAGAACCCGCCCTGGACGCTGTTCGCCGCGGACGCCGACGGGCACGGGCAGGCCGTGACGACGATCAGGATGACCCGGGAGGACCTCGAGGCGCTGGAGCGGCACGCCGAGTTCTTCTTCGTGGACGCCGAGCGCGCTCCGAAGTACCTGGCCGGAACACCGTTCATCGATGCCGGCATCAAGAGCTTTCTGGTGCTGCCGATCTTCCTGAAGCAGAAGCTGTCGGGAGTGGTCACGTTGGGGTACCGGGAGACCCCCGATCTCATCGAGGACGACCTCGTTCAGGCCCGCCAGTTGGCCGATCAGGTGGCGGTGGCGCTCTCCAACGCGCGCCTCATCGAGGAGCTGGACCAGTTCAACTGGGGCGCGCTCGCCGCGCTCGCCCAGACGGTGGACGCCAAGTCTCCGTGGACGGCCGGGCACTCGCAGCGTGTCACGCGGCTCTCGCTCATGGTGGGGCGCAGAATGGGTCTCCCGGCGGAGCAGATCGACGTGCTGCATCGAGGCGGTCTGCTGCACGACATCGGGAAGATCGGCGTGCCCGCGCAGATACTGGACAAGCCCGGGGCGCTCACGCCCGAAGAGATGCAGACAATGCGCGACCACGTGACTGTGGGGGCGCGCATCCTGACGCCGATCGCTGCCTACGCGGACATGATCCCCATCGTGCTGCGGCACCACGAGCGCTTGGACGGATCGGGGTATCCCGATGGCCTGGTAGGGGAGGAGATACCGTTCCTTGCGCGGCTCCTGGCGGTGCCCGACGTGTTCGACGCGGTAACCTCGGACCGGCCGTACCGGGATGCGTGGCCGCTGGAGCGGGCGCTCGGGTTCATCGAGGAGAATACGGGGAATCACTTCGATCCCCAGATAGCCGAGGCGTTTCGCGCGGTGATGGCGGAGCCGGCGCCGGAGATACCGGAGGAGCTGAGTCTGGTGTTTCCCAAGGTGTCGGCGTAGCGAAGGCGAGTTCTCGAGAGGCCGGCGCCCTTGCCCACTGAGAACCACGCACGTTTGAGCGAACAGGCGGCTGAGCTGATCGCGGCCATGAAGCGGGATTCCGGGCCGACGGCGGGGAGCCCAGCCGGAAGCAGAAGATCACCGTCCCCGCCAGGAGGCACACGCGTGAAAGTTCTGGGAATCGTATTCGCGGTCGTAGCGCTGGTGGGGTTGGTGCTGGTCGGCCTGAGCCTGGCGCCTCCGAACAAGGAGATACCGCCGGAGCTCATCGGAATCTGGGCCACTGAAGCCGAGAGCCATGCCGACCGCGTGTTCACGATCACCGACTCGACCGTCGTCTTCCAGACGGGTGAGACCGACTCTGTCATATACCCTGTCGTGGAGGTCATCCGCAACGACACCGACTCCGGTGCCGAGTACGTGATCAGGCACGACGTGGACGGGAATGTGGCCGAGTTCGCCTTCTACTACATTGAGATGCCGGAGCCTCTGATCCAGTTCAGGAACCAACGCAACATGGACTGGCGAAAGGCAGGCTCGTAGGCGTGAGGCGACTCGCCCTCCGGGGCGTGCTGGTCGCAGTCGGAAGTGCCTGCATCGCGCCGCTCCCGGCGCTCGCGCAGGATACGCTCTGCGTGGTCATGAAAGAGGAGGAGCACCCGCTCGACGAGCGCGCCAGCCCCCTCGATTCGCTCAGCATCGACATCGAGTTCGTCACCGTGAAGCTGTGTTACGGGCGTCCCTCGGCCGCCGGACGGACGATGATCGGCCTGTTCGTACCCTACGACCAGGTGTGGCAGGCCGGCGCGAACGAGCCCACGATGATCCACACTACGGGCGACATCACCCTCGCGGGGATCCGCGTTCCGGCCGGCAGTTACTCGCTCTACGCGGTTCCCGGGGAAGGGCAGTGGGAGATCATCGTGAACCGCTCGACGACGCATTGGGGCGAGTCGGACTACAGCGAGGATCTGCGCGTGCAGGAGGTGGGGCGGGCTCCCGTGCCCGCCGAGCGAAGCTCGCGTTACGTGGACACGCTGACGTTCCGCACGAGGCCGGCATCACACGGCTACGTTCTCCTGGTGCTGGAGTGGGAGCGCGTACAGGTGATGATCCCGATCGGTCCCTGAGCCGTCACACCAGCGTCGCCCGCCTCCCCGTAGCGAAGTACATCACCACGACCACCACACTCGCCGCGCTCACCGCGAGCTTGAGCGGAGCCGGGGCGCCACTCGCCGACAGGAATCCCTCGATCACACCGGCCACGACGAGGAGACAGGCGGCTGCGCCAACGAGGCGGATTGCAGACCTGCCGTAAACGACGAGTGCGTCTCGTCTGGCGAGATCTCCGGGCGCGACCAGCGCCCGTCCCACCAGGAGTCCCGCTGCGCCGGCGATGAAGATGGCCGTGAGCTCGAGCACGCCGTGGCCGGCGACGAAGGTCAGAATCCAGCCGGCCAACCGGTAGTTCGCGAACAGGCCCAGCACCGCTCCGAAGAACAGACCGTTGAACGCCAGGACCACCACGGTACCCACACCGGCTGTTATGCCGAACGCGAAGGCACCGAACGCGACCTGTACATTGTTCGTGATTATCGAGGAGGCGACGAACGGCAGGTATGGGGAGGGAGTCTCGGCGTAGCCCCGCCCCGCCGCGCGCTCGTACTCGCCGCTCTCGGCTCGCGCGATCATCACGTCCGGGAGGATCTGCGGGGCTATCTCGGGGCGCTCGCGCACGAGAGCGTACCCTACGATGCCCGGCAGGAGAAACAGCAGCGTCGCGGTGAGGACATACCACCGGGCCTGATACACTGCGGCGGGAAGCTCGTGGAGCAAGAGCCTGCCGAGCGGCAGGCGCCGCACGCCGCGCAAGCCGTACAGTGAGTTGTGCCCGGCGCCCACGATTCGCTCGAGATAGGCCAAGACGCGGGGATCCACTCCATAGGTACGCGCGCGGGCGAGATCGGCGGCCACTTCGCGATACTCGGCGGCGAACCGCACGACATCTTCACCTCTCAGCGTCCGCAGTCCGTCTTTCTCGAGCGAAGACGCGCGCTGCCGGAACCGCTCCCAGTGCTGCTGCTTGAGCGCCACGAACCGCTCCGCCGTTCCCGATGCCGCCACGCCGCTCGTCCCGTGCCGCGCCGCGGTCTTGGCGCGACGCCTGATGAGCTCGGCGTCATAGAGTTGGATGACGGCGGCCTCCGTGACGTTGGCTCCTGCCGTGGACTCGTCCGCCGGTCCTCGCTCGGGAAACCGGTCCGCAAACCGGTTCCCCATCTCGTATGCGAGGCGCGAGCGCACCGTGGGAGCCAGCTCGTCGAGGCGCGCGACGAACTGTTCGAGAAGCCTGAATTCGTCGTCCGACAGGATGGGTGGCCCGGCGTCGAGTTGCTCGACCGGCGCAGGCGGCGGCGCTGCGAGCGCCAGATCTTCGGGGCGGTCGCGCACCACGATCGTGCCCGCCACGATGTCTCCCAGGCGCTTGTGGCTCGGCTGGAAGAAGACGAACAGCAGGCCGACGAGGTGCGTCCCCAGCGGCTGGATGTCCACCAACCGGATGAGGTTGCGGATGAAGGACGCCGGGAGGGTGATGGGGTGACCGGTGTCCATCACGACCCGGATGCCGACGCGCCACTTGCCCGGGGTCCTGCCGCCGTTGAAAGCCTCGAAGAGTGTGAAGTAGCCCCAGAACAGCACGAACGACACGATGACGAGGAATGCGCCCGCCCAACCGCCCAGCGCCGCCTTCAGTCCCCCGGCCAGGCTGAATGCCAGGCTCACGATCACGAGCAACAGCACCAGCGTGATCAGGTCATAGATCGCCGCAGCCATGCGCGAGCCCAGCCCGGCGAGCTCGAGCTGCAGCACGACGTGCTCGGGTGTCTCGACCGATATGCGTCGGGAGAACTGGAGAATCGTAGGGGGTCGCGCCTCAGGCATCTGCACCGCATCTTACCGCTCGGGAGAGGCAATGGCCACATATCAGCTGCGTCCAATGTCATTGGGCGAGATCCTCGATGGGGCACTCGCCATCTATCGCAGGTACTTCGCCACTCTCGTGTCGATTGCCATCGTCTGCGAGGGCATCCCGGCGGTGATGAACACGTACGTCTTGCTGGGTGGGGGGATGTTCGCGCACCCGGTGTTGTGGCTGGTCGCGTTCGTCTTTTCCGGCATCGGCGGCATGATCGCGGCCGCCGCCACCGTGTGGGTGATCTCCGAGGCATACCTCGGTCGTGATCCGGCGATGGGCGACGCGCTGAGCTACGCCATGGGCAAGCTGATGCAGCTGTTCATCGCGGGGATGGTCAAGTATCTGCTGGTTCTCGTCGCGCTGCTCTTCTTCATCGTTCCCGGAATCGTGGTGGCGTGCGGCTACGCGGTGGTCGTACAGGCCGTGGTGCTCGAGGATCTGCCGTCCGGCACCGACGCACTGGCGCGGTCGTGGTACCTCACCAGGGGCCACAAGGGGAAGGCCCTCGGAATCGGCTTCGTGGTGTTCGCCCTCATCCTGCTGCCGCTGTTCATCACGGGCGCGTTGGCGGTGTTCGTGCCCGGTCTCGAGACGACGTTCAGCGTGGGCGGCCAGTTGCTGCAGCTCTTGATCTATCCGGTGGTGTCCTGCGCCTTCACGCTGTTCTACTACGATCTCCGGGTGCGCAAGGAGGCGTTCGACCTCGATCACCTCGGCCGGCAGATCGGACTCGGAGTCGAGCCGGCGGAGGTGTGAGTCACGCGCTCCAGACCCCGGCTGCGGACTCCGTCAACGCCGCACTGGACCGTGTCTTCTCGGCCACGAAGTATGACTGGGAAGCGTCCAGTGACCCCTTCCGTTTCCTGAGGGAGCTGCTCTACAACCTCGCAACCTTGCTCGAGGGGCTGCGTGAGTCACATCCGGCTGTGTACGTGGTGGTGCTGGGGCTGCTCACCGGATTGCTGCTGGCCATCCTCTTTCACCTCGGCTACCTGGTGTGGCGAGCGTTGAAGCCGAGGGTGCTGCCGGAGAGAGACCGTTCAGCGGCGGCACCGGATTGGAGGGACGCGGCCTGGCACGTGAACGAAGCCGCGCGCCTGGCGACCCTGGGGCGTTACGCGGAGGCGCTCGCCCACAGATTCACCGCTCTCATACTGGAGCTCGACGCACGCCAGGCGCTGAAGTTCCACCCGTCCAAGACGCCGGCAGAGTATACGGCGGAGGCGAGGCTGGATGAGCGCGACCGGGGCGCGCTGAACGAGCTCGTGGCGGCGCTCTACCGCCACCTCTTCGGGGGCGCGCCGTGCAGTGCGCAGGATCTCGACTCCTTCGACCGGCGGGCAGCGGCGCTCGCGACATGCGATGCGACGAGCTGAGCGCACTACGATCCTGATCGTGGCGTTCGTGCTGGCGCTCGCGATTGCCGCCGCACTGGGTCTTCGCACGGCCCCGAATCGGGCGCTGCTGGACAGCCGGCGCACGACGTTCTCGAGCGGGCCGGAGGGCGCCATGGCGTTCGCGGAGACGCTCGAGGACCTGGGAGTACCGGTCGAGCGTCGCCGCACCGCGCTGTACGGGTTGGCGCGCGAGTCTGAGGAAGTCGAGCCCGACGTCTGGCTCGCAGTGCTGGGATTCGTTCCGCAGCGGGTGGAGACCGGCAGCCTGTTCGCCAACGCCGCATTCCCCTCCGAGGCGGAGGTGCGTGAAGTGATGCGGTACCTGGTGCGGGGCGGAGCGCTGCTCCTCGCCGGAGAGAGCGGGATCGAAGAGTGCCTCGGCTTCGAAGTCGAGCGCCTTCCACTCGATGGGGGGAGGGAGCGGGAAGTGCTCCCGCCCCCCGGCGCCCCCTCCCTGCCGCGCGCGGAGTACGTATGGAGTGCGGTCGACCCCGATGATGATGAGCGGATCATCGGGCTCGACCCGGCCAGCTGTGACGCACCGGCCATCACTTCGAGCCGGCTGCTGCTCGGCACGAGGGAAGGGCGACCGGTGACATGGCGGCACAGTCTGGAAGGGGGCGGGCGCGTGATCATGCTGGCTGACTCGCGCTACCTCTCGAACCGCTTCCTCAAGGAAACGGGCTCGGGCTCGGTGGTGATTGGCTGGTTGCTGGACGAGGAGCCGGATCGGATCGTAGTGGACGAGTACCACCAGGGTTTCGCGCAGGGGGGCTCCCTGCTCCGCGCCGCCTGGCGATGGATGCGCACGACGCCGGGTGGCTGGGCGCTGCTGCAGCTGGCGCTCGCCGCGGCGATCGCGCTCGGAGCCGCGGCGGTGCGCTTCGGGCCTGCGCTCAGCGTGATCGAGCGCCGCCGCCGCTCGGCCCTGGAACACCTCGATGCGCTAGCGGTTGGACTGGAGCGAGCCGGCGGCGACGAGGCAGCCGTGAGCCTGATCGTGGAGGGACTGCGCCGCCGCCTGAGCCGCAGCGGCAGCGCTCCACGTGCGCAGGGACGCGACGTGTCGGCGTGGCTCGATTCCCTGGCCCTGGCGGCGCGCAGCCGGGAAGCGCGCGACTCGGTGGCGCGACTGGGACGGATAATGAGTGAACGGGACGGCGACGAGCGGGTGCTCACCGCCGCCACAGCCGTGGAGGACGTGTGGGAAGCACTTCGACCAGCGAACAGATTCGGGACATCCTAGCCGCGCTGCGCGGCGTCGTGCTGGGTCAGGACGGGGCCACGCGGGACTGCCTCGTCGCGCTCATCGCCCGCGGGCACGTGCTGCTCGAAGGTGTTCCGGGCACCGCCAAGACGCTGCTCGTGCGCACGCTCGCCCGAGCGCTGGATGTCGGCTACGCGCGAATCCAGTTCACGCCCGATCTGATGCCGGGTGACATCACCGGGATCTCGGTGCTCGCCGGCGGTCAGGAATTCGTGTTCCGGCCCGGTCCCCTGTTTCACGACCTGATCCTCGCGGACGAGATCAACCGCGCGCCCGCCAAGACCCAGGCGGCGCTGCTCGAGGCCATGCAGGAGAGGACCGTGACGGTGGACGGCACGAGCCACGCGCTGTCGCCCACGTTCACGGTGTTCGCGACGCAGAACCCCATCGAGTTCGAGGGCACCTACCCGCTGCCCGAGGCCGAGCTGGACCGGTTCATGCTCAAGGTGAACATGGGCTATCCGCCCGAGGAGACGGAGCAGGGCATCCTCACGCGCTACATAGAGGGGTTCGAGGCCGATCTCCCCGAGACGTACGGCGTCTCCCCGATCGTGGATGCCGCCGGCGTCGAACAGCTGCGCCGCGCCGCGCAGGCGGTGCGGGTGGAACCGCGCATCACCGCCTACATCACGAGGATCGTGCGGGCCACGCGCGAGGCGGCGTCGCTCACTCTGGGAGCGAGCCCGCGGGCCGGCGTGGCGCTGCTCAAGACGGGTCGTGCGCTGGCGCTTCTGGATGGACGGGACTTCGTGATCCCGGACGACGTGAAGCAGCTGGCTCCCGCGGTGCTGCGCCACAGGGTCTCGGTCGCGCCCGAGCTCGAGCTGGAGGGGGTCTCTCCCGACGTGGCCCTCAAGTCCATTCTCGATCAAACGGAGGCGCCCACCGCGTGATCGTTCCCACGAAGCGCGCGGTGGCTCTCTTCGCAGCGGCGGCGCCGGTAGCGCTGCTCGGCTACGTGACTTCTCTCGCGCTGGACTGGCTGGCGCTGTTCGATGCCGGGCTGCTGCTGCTGTTGATCCTGGATTCCCGACGAGCGGTCCCGCTGAGCGGTCTCTCGGTGGAGCGGGACGCGCCGGAGAGCTTCTCGATCGGACGCGAGTCGGAGGCCACGTACCGGTGGAGCAATCGCAGAAGTCAGGTTGCCAGGCTCCTGGTGCGGGAGACACGGCCGCAGCTCATTGGCGGCGTGCTCCCGGCCCGCGACGTGATGGTGCCGCCGCTCGGGACGCGGCGTGACACGCAGTCCGTGACCGGTGTGCGGCGCGGCCGAGAGGCGGGCGGGTGGCTGGCGGTGCGCAGCCTCGGTCCGCTGGGCCTGGCGTGGGTGCAGGGGCGGATCGAGCTGCCGTGGTCGGTGACGGTCTATCCGAGCCTCCCCGCGGCCCGGCTCAAGGCTTCGGTGGCCGAAGCGGTTCGCCGCAGGGAGAGCGGGTTCGCGACGCTGCGGCGCCCCGGCGAGGGGAGCCAGTTCGAGAGCCTGCGCGAGTGGGTGCCGGGCGACGACACGCGCCACATCGACTGGAAGGCGACCGCCCGTCGCCGCAAGGTGATCGCGCGCCAGTACGAAGAGGAGCGGCGCCAACAGGTGCTGCTCGTGCTGGACGCAGGACGCCTCTTGACCGCCGAGGTGAGTGGGGAGGCTCGCATGGAGCACGTGGTGCGCGCCGCCCTGTGGCTCGCCTTCGCCGCGAACTACCACGACGACAACGTTGGCATCATGGTGTTCTCGGATTCAATCGAGCACTACACCGCTCCGCAGCGGGGCCGCCGGGGCCTGAGGCAGGTGTTGGACGCGCTCGCGGTAGTGCAGCCCAAGTTGGTAGAGTCCGACTACCCGGCCGCGTTTCGCTATCTGGCGGTGCGCAACCGCAAGCGCGCGCTCACCGTTCTCTTCACCGACGTCATCGACCGGATGGCATCCGAAGCGATGGTCTCGCACGTCGCTTCGCTCAGGCCGCGCCACCTGCCCCTCGTCGTGACGCTGCGAAACCCCGATCTGGACAGGGCGGCGGCGGTGCGGCCGCTCGCTGTCGGCGGAGCCTACCGCAAGGCAGCGGCTGAGGAGCTGCTGATGGCGCGGGGTGAGGCGCTCGCCGGCATGCGCCGCAGTGGGGCGGTCGTGCTGGACGTGCCGCCGGAGCGCGCCAGTCGCGCGGTAGTGGAACAGTACCTCGAGCTCAAGCGGCGCGGCCGGCTGTAACTACACGCGCCTCACTCCAGGGGATGCGCACACTCAGGGTCAGCGGTGGGATCGAGCCCCCGCGCGCCGCTTCGTGCTCGCGAGCGTGACACGTTCCAGCTGCGCCAGTCGTCCTCGTGCTCTCCGCCCCACTCCCGCGTCACGTCCGCTGCGAGTGTGCAACGAACCTCGGCAGGCAAGTCAGGGAGAGCGGCGAGCAGACTGGGAACCGCATCCGCACTGAGCTGGCTCAGGTACTCCACGTCCAGCTCCCGTCCCTCCCTGGCTCGATCCACGTTGGTGCGCACCACGAGCGCATCCAGATTGATCACGTTGAGCAGTGCCAACACCGAGAACCCGCTCACCATGGCTCCGAACGCGAACCGCTTCCGGCGGCCGCGCAGCACGGTCGCGGCGAACCACCCGATCGCGAATGCGACCCACAACAGCACGGCCGTGGCGTACACCCGGTCCTGGCTCAGCCCGTAGGCGCCGAGATAGAGTCGCATGCGGTGCAGCGCGGACAGCATGATCAGCCCGACGAGGGCGATCAGGACGCTCGCCAGGACGCGGAAGCGGGTCACCGTGGTAGCGCTGCTCTTGTCGATCACCCAGTCGGCGGCGAGCAGGAGCGGCAGCACCAGGGCGGAAGCGGTCACCAGCTCGAAGAAGCCACTGCGCGCATGCTCCGCGTATGTGAGGCCGGCTGTGCGCCGGATCAGATCCTCGCCACCGAAGAGGTACTCGGCCTGGAGCACCAGGAAGAGGACGAATAGAGCGATCAGTGTCCCCAGTGGGATGCCGATCTCCAGCAGGCCGAGCGACGGCCTCCCGAGCGGCTCTCTGGGAATGGGGGAGCGCGATGCGCCGTGCAGGACCGAGTGCAGGTAACCGGCCGTGATCCACGTGACGACAGCGGTCAGCGCCAGGTGGGAGGCGATGGTCTGGAAGTCCCAATCGAAGATCGTGCGGATGAGCCGCTCGAACCCCGGGTCGGCCGACGTCAGCAGGCCGCCGAACACGAGGGCCACCGGGATGGCCAGGAGCACGCCCACCACGATCCCGCCCGCGAGCCTGAGCCTTCCGCCGGCTTCCCAGTCGACGTCCTCCATCAGCAGCTTGATGGGGCCGAACGCGGCGCTGAATCCTGCCGCGACGAGCCCCGCGATGTAGTCAGCCACGCGCCCCACTCTGAGGTCCGGAGCGATCGAGCGCGTGATCGGAACCGAGAGGGCGAGGACGACGGCCAGGACGTTCCACGCCACGAGCACCTCTGCATCGCGCCAGGCGAGGCCGAGCGCGAAGAAGACCGGCGCGACGAAGAGAAGCGCCAACTCGAGGCGGGTCGCCTCCTGGTGGCGCTCCAGCACCACAGCGGTGACGCCGACGAGCGCCGCCACCCAGAGGAAGAAGCCCACGCCCCACGGGGTAGCGCGCAGCAGGGCGTCTCCGAGGATCCCCAGCGTCACTGCCGCTCCGCCGAGGACTGCTACGCTGCGGTTGGTCATTGGCCGTCCCTCGGTCGGGTAGAGTGAAGCGGCAACAGGCTGCTTATCCGTCAAGATAAAGTACTTTGCAAGACAAAGTCAAGTTGTCGCATCACACGCTGCCGGGGCCAGAGTCAGCGGGGTGCCGGAGGCGGGGGATTGGCTCAGTGCACCCGGTCCATGAGCCAGTCCATGGCCCGGTCCGGGAGCAAACGGCGGAGAATGCTCGCGGCGCGGGCGTCGAGGCCCACTACGTAGCGCGTCTTGGGGCGCCGGGCGGTGAGCGCGCGCGCTATGACGCGTGAGACGCGGTCGGGTGGCGGGGCGTACTTGGGCGGCTTGCCGGGCCGCCCTGTGATCGCGTTGACTACGCCGGGGTAGAGCTCGCGGGCCTGCGCGGGATACTGCTGTGCCACCTCGCGGCCCCGCTCACGCGACGTCTCGAACATCGGTGTGGCGAAGGCGCCAGGTTGAATGAGGGAGACGTGGATGTTCCACCGGGAGAGCTCCATCCTGAGTGTGTCGGTCATTCCCTCGAGGCCGTGCTTTGAGGCGATGTAGGGCCCTATGTAGCGCCACGCCACCCGGCCGTTGATGGAACCCACGTTGACGATGCGGCCGTCACCCGCCTCCCTTATCAGTGGGAGGAACGCCTGGGTTACGGCCAGGACGCCAACCAGGTTCACTTCGATCTGCGCGCGAAACTCCTCCATCGGCGTGAACTCGAGTGGTCCGGGCGAGGAGATCGCGGCGTTGTTCACCAGCGCCAGGGCGTCGTGCGGGGCGCTCCGGCGCACCTCGGCTACGGCGGACTCGATGCTCCCGCGGTCGGTGACGTCGAGAAAGACGGGCGCCAGGCGGTTCGAGCCCTGCCCACGCAGGCGCTCGGCGTCGGCGTCGCTACGCACTCCGGCGAACACGCGCCAGCCGAGCCGGTCCAGATAGAGGGCCGTGGCCTCGCCTATTCCCCTGGAGGCGCCGGTGATGACTACGGTGTGTGCGGTCATTGGATGTCCGACCCTCAATCTGTAGCTTGGGTATCCGATATGTCGACCGTGCCCGATTCCGACCCCCTGCTCACGCGCCTGAGGGACGACCGCCCCCTGGTGACGGTGGAGCTGCGTCCGCCCAAGACGGGGCTCTCGCAGACCGAGAGCATGGACACCTGGATCGACATGTATCACTCCGTGCGGCGACTGGCTCGGGAGGACACGGTCATCTTCCTCACCGACAACGCGGTGGGCGAGTCGGAAGAGGAGAACCTGCGCCACCTGGTCACGAACCTCGCCGGCGACGTGAGCTCGGACCGGCTCGTGCCGTTCCTCACCAGCAAACATGCGCTGGGGTACTGCATGATGTACGCGGACCGGGCGTCAGCTCATGGCTTCGGGGCGCTCACAGTGTTGGGGGGAGACCGAACGGTGGGCCCGCCGCGCTGTGTTGAGCACGCATACGAACTGCGGCAGCTGATCCGGAAGCGCCACCCGCGGCTCTCCCTGGGAGGCTGGGCCAACCCGCACCGCGATGCGGCGCAGCAGGTGAATTTCCTGCTCGACGATGCGTTCACCGGAGAGTTCTATCTCACACAGATCGTCTCGCACCACGACGTGCGCGCCGTGGAGGCGTTCGTGAACGAGGCCGAGCGACGCGGCGTGTCGCGGCCTGGCGTATTCGGCGTCTTTCTGTACCGGTCCAGCAACCCGAGGACGTTCGAGAAGCTGGGTCAGTTCTTCTCGGTTCCGGCCGAGGGAATCACGCGCGACTTCGAGTCCGGGATGTCGGCCGAGGAGATCTGCGCGAAGACCATCCGCATGCTGCGGGAGATCGGGGTGGGGAAGATCTATCTGAGCAATCTGGGGTTCAAGAACCCGGAGAAGCGGTACCGGAAGGTCGTGGAGGCGGTGACGGAATAGGGAAAGGGGAAAGGGGAACGGGGAACGGTACGACGGTGGCTGCGACCGTTCCCCCTTCCCCCTTCCCCTTCTAATCAAGCACCGCCTTCGCCACCTCCACCCGTCCCAGCGGCGCGCTCAAGTGGATTCCCTGCACGCTGTCCTTCACGCGGTCCACCACCTCGCGCGCAATCGCGACACCTTCCGCCAACGCTGCGTCGTCGCCCTTCTCCTGCGCGCGGCGCATCCGCTCGAGGACATTGCGGGGCACCTGCTGTCCGGGCACCTCGTTGGCCAGAAATTCCGCGTTGCGCAGTGAGACGAGGGGCCAGATGCCGGCGATGATCGGGATCCCGAACTCCCGCGTCCGCTCCAGGCACCGCTCCAGCTGCGCCACATCGAACACGGGCTGAGTGACCGCGAACTCTGCGCCCGCATCCACCTTCCAGTAGAGCCGCTTCATCTCGCGGTCCACATCCGCCGTGGTCTGATTGAGCGCGACGCCGATCACGAATCGGGTCGGAGCGCCGAGTGACCCACCTCCGGGATCGAGCCCGTGATTGAGGCGGCACACCACGTTGGTGAGCCCGATCGAGTCGATGTCGAACACCGCGGTGGCATCGGGATACGGTCCCATGCGCGGGGGATCGCCGGTTATCAGGAGCAGGTTCCTGAGACCCGCCGCCGCGGCGCCCAGCAGGTCGCTCATCATCCCCAGCATGTTGCGATCGCGGCAGGTGTAGTGCACGACCGTCTCCAGCCCTACCTCGCGCTCGATGATGATGGCCGTCGGGATCGCACCCATGCGGCTCTGCGCACGAGGCCCGTCCAGGATGCTCACCGCGTCCACCCCGGCCTCTGCGAGCGCGCGCGCCCGTTCCACCAGAACATCCGACTGCCAGCCCTTGGGTGGCATCAGCTCGACGTTGGTCACGAACTCGCCGGCCGCAAGCTTCCTGCCCCACTGCGAGCGCTCGGCCAGCGGCACCGGCTCCACCTCGGCCGCGGCCGCCACCTCGTGTTTGGCGACTACCACGGAGGCCTGACGCGGCCGCGTCGTGGCCACGAGATCGCTGATCGCCTTGATGTGCTCGTATGTCGTGCCGCAGCAGCCACCCACGAACCGCGCGCCGGCGCGTATGAGCCGCTGCGCGTAGTTGGCCATGTAGTCGGGGCTCGAGAGGTAGATCTTGCGGTCGCCCACCACGCGCGGGAGCCCGGCGTTGGGCTGCGCGGCGAGCGGACGCTCGGCCACCTCGGCCATGCGCTCGATCCCTTCGAGCATGATGGCCGGACCGACCGAGCAGTTGAGCCCCACTACGTCGGAGCCGAACTCGGTGAGCGCCGCGGCGATGTGCTCGGCATCGGTGCCGTACGCCGTCTGTCCGCTCTCGTCGATCGTCATCTGGGCGATCACGGGCAGGTCGGAGAGACTGCGCACGGCGCTGTAGGCTGCACGCAGCTCGTCGAGGTCGCTGAACGTCTCGAGGCAGAACCCGTCCACGCCGCCTTCGAGCAGGCCGCGAACCTGGTGCCGGAAGAACTCTTCGGCCTCGTTGCGTGAAGTGGGCCCCCACGGCTCGATGCGGATGCCGAGCGGGCCGATCGCGCCGGCGACGCACACCCGCGCGCCGGCCACCTCGCGGGCGAGGCTTGCCGCCGCGCTGTTGATCTCCGCGGTCCGCTCCTCGAGCCCGTAGCTCGAGAGCTTCACCGGGTTGGCGCCGAACGTGTTGGTCTCGATGATCTCGGCGCCCGCTCGGACGTAGCCCTCGTGCACCTCCTTCACGAGGTCCGAGTGGGTCAGGCTCAGCTCGTCGTAGCACACGTTGACGAACATCCCCTTGCCGTAGAGGACGGTGCCCATGGCGCCGTCCACCACGTGGACGCGCCCGTCCTCGATGAGGTCGCGCAGCGAGCTCATGACGCCGCCACCTCCGCCTCACGCTCGTAGGCGAGGTTGGGCGCGAGCCAGCGCTCTACGGTTGCCACGTCCTGTCCCGTGCGAATTGCGTAGTCCTCCACCTGATCGCGGCCGATCTTGCCCACGCCGAAGTAGTACGCTTCGGGGTGCGCGAAGTACCAGCCGCAAACCGAAGCCGCCGGCATCAGCGCCATGTGGTCGGTGAGCTCGATCCCGATGCGTTCGGTTACGCCCAGCAGCTCGAAGAGGGCCCGCTTCTCGCTGTGATCCGGGCACGCAGGGTAGCCTGGCGCGGGACGGATACCTACGTACTTCTCGCGGATCAGCTCCTCGTTCGTGGGTGTCTCGTCCGGCGCGTATCCCCAGTACTCGGTGCGCACCCGCTGGTGCAGCCGCTCCGCGAAGGCTTCGGCGAGCCGGTCCGCCAACGCCTTGGCCATGATGGCGTTGTAGTCGTCCTGCTCCGCCTCGAAGCGCGCGGCGACCTCGGACGCGCCGAATCCCGCCGTTACCGCGAAGGCGCCGAGGTAGTCGGCGACCCCGCTCCCCTCGGGCGCAATGAAGTCGGCGAGGCAGAGGTCGGGACGGCCGGGTGGCTTCTCGATCTGCTGCCGCAGATGGTGCAACACCGCGAGGGAAGCACCACGTGCCTCGTCCGCGAAGACGTGGATGTCGTCGTCGCCCGCCGCATTTGCCGGGAACAGCCCGAGCACCGCCTTGGCGGTGAACAACCGCTCGTCGATGATGCGCTTCAGCAGGGCCTGAGCATCAGCGAACAGCTTGCGCGCCTCTTCGCCGACCACGGCGTCGTCGAGTAGCGCGGGGTACGTACCCTTGAGCTCCCAGGTCCTGAAGAACGGAGTCCAGTCGATCCAGTCGGAGAGCTGCGCGAGATCGTACTGCTCCAGCGTCTTTATTCCCGGTGCTGCCGGCCTCGGCGGAGCGTACCCGTCCCACTCGATCCGGAACTTGCGGTTGCGCGCTTCCGCCAGTGGCAGCGAGCGCCTCACAGCTGCTCGGGCGCCGTACTCTTCGCGGATACGGTCGTAGTCCCGGCGAACGCCATCGGTGAAGGCCTCGCGTTTGGCTTCGCTGCGCAGGCTCCCGGCCGTGGTTACACCGCGGGACGCGTCGGTCACGTGGATCGTGGGTCCGTGGTACTCGGGCGCGATCCTTACCGCCGTGTGCACCTTGGACGTGGTCGCTCCGCCGATCAGCAGCGGGACGTCGAATCCTTCGCGCTCCATCTCGCGGGCCACGTGTACCATCTCATCGAGGGACGGAGTTATGAGACCGCTGAGCCCGACGATGTCCGCCCGCAGCTCGCGCGCGACTTCCAGGATCTTCGTCGCCGGGACCATCACGCCGAGATCCACTACCTCGTAGTTGTTGCACTGCAGCACCACGCCCACGATGTTCTTGCCGATGTCGTGCACGTCGCCCTTCACCGTGGCGAGCACGATCTTGCCCTTGGTGCTGGCCGCCGCGCCGTCGCGCTCCTGCTCGATGTACGGCACCAGATAGGCGACCGCCTTCTTCATCACGCGCGCGCTCTTCACGACCTGGGGCAGGAACATCTTGCCGCTGCCGAAGAGGTCGCCCACCACGTTCATCCCATCCATCAGCGGTCCCTCGATGACCTCGATGGGGTGGTCGAACTGCTGCCGGGCTTCCTCAGCGTCCTCCTCTATGTAGTCGAGGATGCCGTCGACCAGCGCGTGCGTGAGCCGCTCATTCACGGGCCGCTCGCGCCACCCCAGGTCCTCCGCCGCTGCGCGCACCACCCCCTTCGCATCGCCCGCGATGCTGGTGAGCCGCTCCGTGGCCTCGGGATTGCGGTTGAACAGCACGTCCTCGATCGCCGAGCGGAGGTCATCCGGCACGTCGTCGTAGACGGGCAGTGCGCCGGCGTTCACGATCCCCATGTCCATTCCGGCCTGAATGGCGTGATACAGGAACACCGCGTGCATGGCTTCACGCAGGGCGTTGTTTCCGCGGAACGAGAAGGAGAGGTTGCTCACGCCGCCGCTCACGAACGCGTGCGGCAGCGTCTCCTTTACGACGCGGCATGCCCTGAGGTAGTCGTGGGCGTACTCGTTGTGCTCCTCGAGGCCCGTGGCGACCGCGAAGATGTTGGGGTCGAAGATGATGTCCTGCGGCGGGAAGCCCGCCTCCTCCGTGAGCAGGCGATATGCGCGGCTGCAGATCTGGACCTTGCGGTCGGCGGTGTCTGCCTGGCCCTCCTCGTCGAAAGCCATCACGATCGCGGCCGCGCCGTACTGCCGGACGCGTCGCGCCTGCTCGAGGAACGCGGCCTCACCCTCCTTGAGGCTGATCGAGTTCACCACGCCCTTCCCCTGCAGGCACTTGAGCCCCGCTTCGATCACCTCCCACCTGGAGGAGTCGACCACCACCGGGACCCGAGCGATGTCGGGCTCGGCTGCGATCAGGTTGAGGAACGTGCGCATCGCCTCAACCGAGTCGAGCAATCCCTCGTCCATGTTCACGTCGAGCATCTGCGCGCCGCTCGCAACTTGCTCCCGCGCCACCTCGACGGCGGTCTCGTAGTCGCCGGCCTTGATGAGCTTGGCGAAGCGGGCGGAGCCGGTGACGTTGGTGCGCTCCCCGATGTTCACGAACAGTGTGTCGGGCCGGATCGCAAGCGGTTCGAGCCCGCTCAGTCGGGCGTAGGGCTCGATCTCGGGCACCCGGCGCGGCGCATGCGATGCGACCGCCTCGACGATGGCGCTGATGTGCGCCGGTGTCGTGCCGCAGCATCCGCCCACCACGTTCACGAACCCGCTGGCTGCGAAGTCCGCGATGATCTCCGCCATCTCCTCGGGCGTCTGGTCGTAGGCTCCGAATTCGTTGGGGAGCCCCGCGTTGGGGTGGCAGCTCACCCACGTGTCGACCACGTCCGATAGCTCCTCGAGATACGGCCGCAACTCGCGGGCCCCTATGGCGCAGTTGAGGCCCACGCAGAACAGGTCGGCGTGGCTCACCGAGATC
>Ga0255055_10001281_pt1 | contig 18704 bp, 11 predicted proteins | sample JV7_2_27_MG_FD_188633 | JGI IMG/M metagenome (GOLD analysis project Ga0255055, IMG submission 188633) | Seawater microbial communities from Jervis Inlet, British Columbia, Canada - JV7_2_27 | ecosystem: Environmental > Aquatic > Marine > Inlet | place: Canada: British Columbia | collected... | reverse complement strand
CCGATCTGGGGAGTGCCGCGCTCGTCTGTGTCACCGAGCTGCACACGAAGCAGGATATCGACAGCCTGGTAGCGGCTCTGGACCGCGCTCTGCGCAGCTGACACGACGCCAAAGGAATACCGACCATGGGAATGGACTTGAATACGAAGCTCAGGAAGTTCCACCAGGCCAAGTGGGATGAGCCGATCATCTTCGAGTTGAGCCAACGGGGCGAGCGCGGTGTGCTGATGCCGAAGGCGGATCCCGCAATCGAAGAGGAAGTGGGTGATGGCATTGCGACGCTTCCCGCTCACATGATTCGGGAGCAGCCGCCGGCTCTGCCAGAGTTGTCGCAGATGCAGGTTCTCAAGCACTTCCTGCGGTTGTCTCAGGAAAATCTCGGGGCAGACCTGAACGTGGATATTGGGCAGGGGACCTGCACCATGAAGTACAGCCCCAAGATCAACGAGCAGTTCGGCTCGATGCCGAAGTTCACTGAATTGCATCCCAGTCAGCCACCGAGTACGGCCCAAGGAATCCTCGAGATCATCCACAAGCTTGACCTATTCCTGCGGGAGATCTCCGGCCTCGACTCATTCAGCTTCCAGCCGGGTGGAGGCTCGCACGCGATCCTCGCCATGGCGTCGATCACGAAGGCCTTCCATGATGCTGCCGGTGAGGGACAGGAAAGGGACGAGATCATCACCACGATCTTCTCCCACCCGTCGGACTACTCAGCGGCAGCGGTGAAGGGCTACAAGATCGTCAATCTGTACCCGGGTGCCGGCGGGGCACCGGACATCGAGGCGTTGAAGGCTGCGGTGTCGCATCGTACGGCCGCCCTGTTCATCACGAATCCCGAGGACACCGGGATCTACAACAGCCGCATTGCCGAGTTCACCAAGGTGGTGCACGAAGCCGGTGGATTGTGTGGATACGATCAGGCCAACGCGAACGGCATTCTTGGCATCACGCGAGCCAAGGAAGCTGGGTTCGACATGTGCTTCTTCAATCTTCACAAGACGTTCTCGTCGCCCCATGGCTGTGGAGGTCCTGCTAGTGGAGCCTTGGGTGTTATCGAGGCGCTACGTGACTACCTCCCCGTCCCACTGGTCACGTTCGATGGCGAACAGTACCAGCTCGACGACGACCTGCCGCGGACCATCGGGAAGATCAGGAGTTACTACGGGGTCATCCCGGCGGTCTTGAAGGCCTATGCGTGGATCATGGCACTGGGGGCCGCGGGGTTGGAGGAAGCAGCTCGGGTCGCCGTGCTCAACAACAACTACCTGCTCAAGAAAGTGAAAGAAATCCGCGGCGCGAGCGCGCCCCATGCGGAAGGGCATCATCGCATCGAGCAGGTGCGCTTCAGCTGGGAAGACCTCTTGAACGAGACGGGTGTGGGGACGTTCGACGTCACCTGCCGCATGGCGGATTTTGGGTTCCACATGTGGTCGAGCCACCATCCGTTCGTCATTCCGGAGCCCTTCACCTTGGAGCCCACCGAGTCCTACTCCAAGACTGAACTCGACGAGTACATCGCGGCCCTGCAGCGCATTTCGGACGAAGCCTATGAGACTCCGGACGTGGTCAAGACGGCTCCCCACTGCAGCGTGACACACCGGCCCGGGCACGAGACGCTCGATGACCCGGACAAGTGGGCAGTCACGTGGCGCAGCTATCTGAAGAAGTGCGAGCAGGGAAAGAGGAAGCGCATCTAGCTCGATGAAGACTGTCGGTCTCATCGTCAATCCGATCGCCGGTATGGGCGGTAGGGTCGGCCTCAAGGGGACCGATGGAGCTGAGACGGTCGAGCGCGCCCGTACATTGGGAGCCACTCCTGAGTCATCACGGCGGGCCGCCCACGCGTTGCGTGTTCTCACCTCGCCCCCCGCATCCATCAGGTTCGTTACTCCGCCGGGAGAGATGGGGGAGAACGCCATCGCTGCATGCGGTATGGAGTCGGATCTGCTAGCGATGAAAGTGGGTGATCGGACAACGGCCGATGACACGCGAGCTGCCGCGGAGTTGATGCAGGAGATGGAGGTGGATCTCATCCTCTTCGCCGGCGGAGACGGGACCGCGCGAGACGTCGTCTCACAAGTCGAAGGCAGGGTCGTGTGCCTCGGTATTCCCACTGGCGTCAAGATGCACTCGGCAGTGTTCGCCGTGAATCCCCATCGAGCAGGAGAACTGGCTGCCCACTATCTGTCCGAAGATGCTGGGCGAACCCGTGCGGCTGAAGTGATGGACATCGACGAAGAGGCTCTAAGAAAGGGTCACGTTGCGGCACAGCTGTTTGGCTACATGACGATTCCGTTCCGTCGTGGGCATGTGCAGGGCCTCAAGTCAGGCAGCACGGATGACGAGCGCTTCACGCAGCAGGCTATCGCTCGTGAGCTGGTGGAACGGATGGACGATGATGTCACGTACGTAGTGGGACCTGGCACCACCACCGCGGAGATCATGCGAGCCTTGGGTCTGGACTTCAGCCTGGTTGGCGTGGACCTGGTTCGCGGCGGGCAGCTGCTGGGCCGTGATTTGGGAGAGACCGAACTTCTGCGGATGCTGGAGAATCAGGAGGGCGGCATCATCGTCACGCCGGTTGGGGGTCAGGGCTATCTGTTCGGGAGGGGCAATCAGCAGATCAGCACGAAAGTGATCCGGGCGGTTGGGAAGACGGGAATCATCATCGTAGCGACACCTCAGAAGCTCAACGCACTCCGAGGAGATCCTCTCAGAGTAGACTCGGGGGATGCCGAAACCGATGCGTGGCTTGCCGGCTACTATAGAGTCGTATCGGGATGTCGCTCCAGCAGCATCTATCGCGTGTCAGCGTGAGGCGAGGCGCTCTCAAGGGAATCAAGGACAGGACCATGCAAGGACTCGAACAGAAGCGCGTAGTCGTGACCGGTGGGGCCAGCGGCATCGGCGCTGCCACGGCAGCACGATTCCTCGACGAAGGCGCGGCAGTGGTCGTATGGGATCGGGACGATGTGGCGGGGAAGAGAATCACTCAGGAACTGCCGGGCCTCGCGGCGGTCATACCGTGCGACGTCTCAGACTTCGTGCAGGTGCAGAAGACCACCGAGATGGCCATCGAGAAGCTGGGCGGCATCGACATCTTGATCAACAACGCCGGTATCAGCATCCGTCACGATTTCTTGGACATCACGCCCGAAGAGTGGGAGAGGGTTCTCTCGATCAACTTGACGGGTGTCTTCTACGTGGCACAGGCGGTGGCTCGACACATGCTGCAGGCCGATGGGGGTGTAATCCTCAACACGGCGTCCACCAACGGCATCGTGGGGTACCGGCACTATGCGGACTACAACGCAAGCAAGGCAGGCGTGATCGAACTCACACGGTCGATGGCCCTTGAGTTTGCTCCTCACATCCGCGTCAACGCGGTAGCTCCAGGCTATGTGCTCACTCCCATGCAGCGAGCCGAGTACACCGATGAGATGTTGGAAGAGGTGAACAGCAAACTTCCTCTGAAGCGACATGCTGAGCCGGAGGAGGTCGCGGGGATGTTCGCGTTTCTCGCTTCGGATGAAGCCCGGTACCTCACCGGCCACGTGTACATCGTGGATGGTGGGGAGATCGCGGGAGGTCTGGCGAGTAGGTAGTCCGTCCTATCTGATCAGGATCTCGTCCACGTAGAGCCAGGCTGGCCAGCCGGCGCGATCGTTCCACTCGGGCGTCGTGCCGATGTTCTGTGCGAACACCTTCACGTAGCGCACGAGCGCAGGGTCGAGCTGCCCCTCGAAGTACTCCCGCCGCGCCTCATCCGAATCGAGCGGCACATCATGCGTCAGGTTGGCGACAGTGCGGAACTCGCTCCCGTTCTCAGAGACTGCGATTGTCACTTGGCCAGGCAGGAAGATCTGTGCCCCGGTGTTCTGCAGGAAGCCGACCTTCACGCTCGACACGGTGCGCAATTCGCCAAGATCCACCACCGCCTCGAAATCCACGCCACCATAGCCTTGCCAGTCACCACCTCGCCGATCGATCGAACCGCGAATACCGTCGGTCAGCGCCTGATCGCCTCCCGCCGAATATGGCGACGAGCTGGAGTCCCTGACAGCGACCGGCGCCCCGAGCGCCAGGTGTGGGTAGCGGTTTCGCTCACTGAAGTCACTGATGGAGAGGTCGCGGGCATCGATGGCGTCCGCAACCCGAGTGTCGTATACGTCTCCAATTGCCAGGCGATCCATTGGCTCATCTGACTTGGAAAACGGGCGGATGACAAACGACCAGCGCATGGGCTGAGGGCGCAGCGTGTACTTCTGGTGGGTGACAGCGCCCCAACTATTGTTGCCGCCGACACCCATCTGCCGATAGTCGACATGCAACGTGATGTAGTCTCGCGGCACGAGATCGACGGTGTGGCGGTTGGACTTCTGTTCACCCTCGTCGAAGTCGTTAGTCGTGTAGTAGTGAGCGTTGAAGCCAAAGGTCGACACACCAACGATCAGCAATCCGTGTCCTGCGGCGTCGCTCAGCGCCAGCCACCGCGTGTCGGTTCGATGGCCGTTTTCTTGTGGCCGTGGGTAGGGGTGATAGAGATCGGAGACGGCCATCGCGTGTCTACCGACTGCTGCGCCGGTCGAGCGATCCCAGTAGTTCTCATGCGGTCCACGCCCGTACCACTGTGCCAACCGAAGTGACGGTGGCAGGATCATGGCGATCCCGATGCGCGGGATCTCGGGGAGGTCTTCGTCACGTGGGGTGAACTCGACATCGACCAACACGGTACCGTTGCCGTAGACGGTGTAGGTGGTCGTGTAGCTGGCGGTGACTGACGGCAGCGTCGTGTAGGTCGTGGCCCGAACTTCGGCATCGGACACACGTGTTACGGAAGTGGAGTCGAGGACCGTATCCTGGCCGACCGTTTTCCACACTTGGGATCTGAGCTGCTGGTCACTCCCGAAGTCGTTGTCGGTCGGCGCACGCCAGAAGTTGGGCTGGGGGCCACTCCGAATCACGTCACGCCCGTCATAGACCAACGAACCGAGTGCCCCGGATTCACGATCGAACGTGGCAGTGAACCTGGATCCTTGGACAACGGTCACCTGGCCGGAATCCACGATCGCCAATGCCGGCAATGCAGTCGGGTCGCCGGTCGCCACCGATTGCCGCACCGGAAGAGCGAACTGTTCCCACGCAACGACGTGTTCCTTGGGCACCAGAGGCCGATCGGTTCGCGTCACGAACTCGACCGTAAGGAGGTACTCGACTCCGGATTCCGGGCTCAGCGGTGGGAGGTCGATTGCCATCCGCTTCCGCCCGTGTGGTGCGATGTCTATCGGCGGCAGTGAGCCGCGCGCGACCTCTCTGCCATCGGCCTCCACAATCCACCGAGCGTCGAACTCGTTGAGATTGGTGAACGCGAACTCGTTCGTGATCTCGAATTCCCCAGTGGTGAGATCGATTGCTGTGAGTTCGACGTTCTGATAGACCTTTTTCACTTCCCAGATGTGTGGATGGAGCGATCGGTCGGCTGCGACGAGACCGTTGAGCAGGAAGTTGCCGTCGTGGCGGGTGTCCGGCAGATTGAAATCGCCACCGTACGCGATGAACCGTCTCCCCTCGCTATCTGTCTTCCACACGCCCTGGTCGACCCAGTCCCAGATGAACCCACCTTGGAGATGGTCGTAACGATCGATGATATCCCAGTAGTCCTGGAGGTTGCCGACGCTGTTTCCCATGGCGTGGGCGTACTCGCACATGATGAGGGGTCGGTCGCTATGCTCCCGGGCATATGCCTCGAGCATGTAGTCTCGTGCATACATCGGGGCAATGATGTCCACGTGATCTTCGGTCTCGGCAGGCTCGTAGAGGATCGGCCGTGAGGGATCGCGTTCCCTGATCCACGCGGAGGTTGCCCGGAAGTTGACACCGTCACCTGCCTCGTTGCCCAGAGACCAGATGATGATCGATGCGTGGTTCTTGTCCCGCTCCACCATGCGTCTGGTGCGATCCAGGTGGGCGTCCATCCAGGCCGGGTTGTTGCCGAGCGTGATGTCGGCATCGAATCCCATGCCGTGAGACTCGATGTTTGCCTCGTCTACCACGTAGAGTCCGTACTGGTCGGTCAGTTCGTACCAGCGCGGCACATTGGGGTAGTGCGCCGTGCGCACCGCATTGATGTTGAACTGTTTCATCAAGCGGATGTCCTCGATCATCCGCTCTTCGGATAGCGTGTGGATCGTTGTGGGGTCATGCTCGTGTCGGTTCACTCCCTTGAGCGTGACGGGCACACCGTTCACCATGAGCTGTCCATTCTCCACCTCGACGCGTCGAAATCCCACCTTCCCGGTCACCACCTCCAAGACCTCGCCGTATCTGTCCTTGAGGGTGATCAGGAGCGTATAGAGATGTGGCGTCTCCGCGGTCCATTTGAGGACCTCGATCGGATCGGTCTCGAACTCGAGATCGACCACCGAGTCGATACGGACGACCTGCTGGCCGGCTCTCAAAACCGTCTCGCTGCTCGGTGCGAGCAGCTCGGCCTCAACCGCGAAAGCAGACGGTCCGGTGAGCAGGCGACGCCTGAGAGTGACATCGAGTCGCAGCTGTCCCATCTGGTACCGGTCGTCGAGATCGCCGCGAGCCCAATAGTCAGCGACATGCACGGGGGCTGTTGCGTAGAGAAAGACGTCACGCTTGATCCCACTCACACGCCAGAAGTCCTGCCCCTCGAGGTACGAACCATCGCTCCAGCGATAGATCTGCACGGCGAGCAGGTTCTCCCCAGGTCGCAGGTGGTCAGTGATTCGCCACTCGGCCGGCGTGCGGCTTCCCTGGCTGTATCCGACGAACTCGCCATTTACCCACACGTACATCGCTGACCGCACGCCACCAAAGTGCAGGAATACTTCGCGCCACTCCCATGAGGTGGGGACAGTGAAGGTCGTGCGGTAGGAGCCGACAGGATTGTGGTCGTTGGGAATGAAGGGAGGATTGGCCGGAAACGGATACGACTCGTCCAGGTACACCGGGTAGCCGAATCCCTCGAACTCCCATGCGCTCGGGACCGTGATGCTGTCCCAGCCTGAAGTGTCGAAGTCGTCTCGGTGGAAGTCGGTTGGGCGATCTGCCGGCCGTCTCACCCAACTGAATTCCCACATGCCGTTGAGTGACTGATAGAAGGCCGATTCTTCAGGCCGCCGACCCAGTGCCGACTCGCGGTCGGGGAATGGGATGAAGAATGCGTGCGGCGGTTCCCGGTTAATGTCGAATACCGCGGGGTTCTCCCAGTCATGCGACGTCTGTGCGCGCACGGCGCTCGCGACGACGGATGAGAATACGAGACAGAGTACGGACGCCAGCAACGGCGGTGTCCTCTTTTGGATTTTGCGCCCCATGGTAGCCCTCGGGAGTCGGCGTGGATAATGTACGAGGAATCCACATCAACGGTGAGGTGAGGATGAGACGCGTGTTTGGGTCGATGGTACTCCTGTTTGTCTCGGCTGCCGCTCTGTCAGCGCAGAGCATCCCCGAGCCCAGAGATTTCTTCGGCTTCGAAATCGGCGAGGATCGAAAGCTGGCCGACTGGGATCAGCTGACCGAATGGTACGAAGTGCTCGCCCGGAACAGTCCCCGGGTCCAGCTGGACACGCTGGGAGAGACGACGCTGGGTGTTCCATTCGTGATGTTGACCGTCACGAGCCCGGACAACCACGCCAGGCTACAGGAACTGCACGAGATCCAGATGAAGCTGGCGGACCCGAGGCGGATTGCCGATGAGGCCGAGTTGGAGCGCTTGATCGACCGAGGGAAGACCGTGGCGTTGGTGACGCACGGCATTCACGCTACGGAAGTCGGTGGTCCCCAGATGGCGGCGCGACTGCTGCACCGCATGGCGACCTCAAACGACGAGAAAGTCCTGGAGATCCTGGACAACGTGATCTTTCTCGATGTGCCGAGTCTCAACCCGGATGGACTCGACATGATCGTCCGCTGGTACCGTCAGTGGGTCGGTACCGAGTTCGAAGGGGCGTCCCTACCAACGCTGTACCACTACTACGTTGGCCACGACAATAACCGGGATTGGTACGCCTTCACGCAGATCGAAACCGAACTCACCATCACCAAGGCCCAAAACGCCTGGCATCCACAAATCGTCCACGACATTCATCAGATGGGCAGTACGGGGGCGCGGATCTTCGTGCCACCATTCATCGATCCGTGGGAGGGAAACATCGACCCGCTGCTCACGTCCGCCGTGAACCAGCTGGGTTCGTACATGGCTGCCGAGATGCTGGCGAGTGGCAAGGCGGGCGTCGTGATCCACGCCCAGTACGACGCGTACACGCCGGCGCGGGCCTACCAACACTATCACGGTGGTGTGCGCATCCTGAGTGAGACCGCGTCGGCGCGCATCGCCACGCCAATCGTCGTGGATAAGGATCGCCTGACCGGTCGAAGAGGGTTCGACGCAAGCCAGAGTACCTGGAACTTCCCTGTGGTCTGGGAAGGTGGCGACTGGCGTCTGTCGGACATCGTGGACTACATGGATGCCGGGGTCATGGCGCTGCTCACCAACGCCGCGAAGAACCGACGCTTCTGGCTCGAGAATTTCTATCGAATCAACAGGAAGGCCGTGGAGCGATGGGATGCATGGCCTGCCGCGTGGATCATCCCCGCAGACCAGACGAATGCTACCGGCGTGGACGCGGCGCTCCGGATCCTGACGCTGGGTGATGTGGAAGTGCGTCGCGCAGAGGGAGCCTTCCGGACCGGCGGGCGCGACTTTCCGGCCGGAACGTATGTGGTGCCGATGAACCAGCCGTACGCGGGCTTTGCGAACACCCTACTCTCCAAGCAAGTCTATCCAGACCTGCGAGAATACCCGGGTGGTCCTCCGAGTGCACCGTATGACGTGACCGCGCACACGTTGCCGCTGCTCATGAACATGGAGGCGGTGTCGGCTCGAGAGACGGTTGATGTTCAACTGTCAGATCCCATTCCCCCTCACACCGTACAGTATGCGAGTCCCGCTGGACTGTCAGGGCCAGGCGCCCCTCGCTTAGCGGTCTACAAGTCCTGGCGTGAGCCCATGCCTGAGGGATGGACCCGGTGGGTGTTGGACCAGCATCAGATCCCGTTCGACACGTTGCACGATGGCGATATCCAGGGTGGCGCACTCGCTCGTTACGACGTGCTCCTGTTCGAGGATCAATCTGCCAGTGCGATCAAGGAGGGATACGAAAGCGGCATGCCTGCCGGTTACCTCGGCGGACTCGGCGAAGCTGGCGTGGCTGCTGTCAGGGGTTTCGTGGAGAGTGGAGGTCGAATTGTCACGATCGGCGCAGCGACAGAGTTCGCCAATGAGGTGTTTGACCTGGGGATCGCGAGTGCGACCGAAGGCCTGTCGTCTCAAGACTTCTACATTCCCGGATCGATCCTCCGTCTCGAGATCGTCGGGGAGGATGCGATCACTGCCGGAACGCCGCCGGAGAATGCGGTGTGGTACTGGCGGAGCAGTAGGGCGTTCGTGATCGGTGATGCGGGCGTGAAGGTCCTCGCGCGGTTCGGCGAGGGGAACCCGCTGTTGTCTGGATGGGTTCTCGGAGGTGAGCGCATTGCGGGCAAGCCGGCGCTGGTGGAGGCAGAGATCGGCAGTGGCTCCGTGGTGTTATTTGGCTTCCCGCCGAACTACCGTGGACAGACCATTGCCACGTGGCCCCTGCTGTTCAATGCGCTGACGTACGACCGGGATAATTGAGTCTACGAACGAGGGTAATTCTCCGATGGCGGGCACGCACATCCGGCCGGCGCTGTTCACGTTTCTGCGGCAGCTGAAGAAGAACAATACTCGCGAGTGGTTCCTCGCAAACAAGAAGCGCTATGAGTCGGACGTGCGAGATCCGCTGCTCCGATTCATCGAAGATTTCGCGCCGCACCTGCACAAGATCAGCCCGCATTTCGTGGCCGATCCCCGTACCGTCGGTGGGTCGATGTTCCGTATCTACCGAGACACACGGTTCTCGAGGGACAAGTCGCCGTACAAGACAGTCGCTGCCGTGCAGTTTCGCCACGAGAAGCGCGGTGACGTGCACGCGCCGGGCTTCTATCTCCACCTCGAGCCGGGGAGCGTATTCGCCGGCGTCGGGATGTGGCATCCCGAGGGCGACGCACTGCGCATGGTGCGAGAGACCATCGCCGAGCACCCAGATAGATGGAAGAAGGCGGTGGGCAACCGGAGCTTCAAAAGTCGCTACGAGCTGTCTGGTGACTCGCTAAAGCGCCCGCCGCGCGGCTTCGATCCCGACCATCCGTTGGTCGAAGACCTCAAGCGGAAGGACTTCGTTGCCTTCACGCCCCTCACCGAGAAAGATGTGTGCTCCCCTGGCTTCCTCACGGCGTTTGCGGCAACGGCGCGGACTGCGCGGCCGTTTATGGAGTTTCTGACGCGGGCGGTTGGGTTGCGCTGGTGATGCGTGCCCAGGCTGCCATTCCCGGTCCGGCAGTGAGCCACAAGAGAGCCGTGATGATGAGCGATGAACTCAGGCACCACATGCAGGTTGCACCGATGACGAATGGCTCGAGGAATGTGAGGTAGATCGAGAACACGGTGCCAATGAAGGCGACAGCGAGAAGCGCGAGTCGAGCCCAGTCCGCCGTCGGCCCGTCGGATCGCCACGCCACGAGCCAAGCGCCGATAACGATGATGTAGGACATCAGCCCGAGCAGTCCCACCGGGATCATGCCGAACAGCCGGGCATATGGGCTGTGTTGCACCGTGTTGCAGTCTCCCACAGGTCCACAAACCGCGACCGCTCCGCTCGTCTCGACGTAAGTCAGGTAGCCTGCCACCGCGATTCCGGCGATGGCGAGGGTCGGCACGGCAAGGCCAAGCACTTTTCTGTCCGGCCACTCCGAGGCATAGCGGCCCACCAAGAGCACGCTCACGATCATGGCCACGAGGATGAAGACCGAGGCACCGTTTCCAACTGGGTCTCTCCGGAACGTGTCGAGCATTGACACCCGGCCGACCGGGATGTCTCCCAGTGTTGCCGGTGTTGATGCAACGGAATCGGGCATTCTCTGCTCAGGCGGAACCGGCACCAGTATCTCACTCGCAGCGCTCACCGACGTGTCCGGGGATTCCGGCTGCTCCGTCTCCGTGGGGGAGCTGTCGAGAGGCTCAACCACGGTCTCAACGGGTGGGACGGAGTCCACCCTTGGCGCGGGTTCTGGTGGTGTCGCCGAGTCCGCCTCGGCCACGACGACGGGCGCTTCCGGGATGACCGGGATTGCCGACTCGAGTCCCTCGATCTCGGGCCAGTCCAGGCCAGTGCCGGCCATCGCCTGCTCGATGAGTCTTGGAAAGATCTGTGGGATCTCCATCGAGCCCACCAAGACTGAGTCGCCGACGATAAGTCTTGGAACGCCGCTACGCGGCTCCGGGATCTGGAAGCTCGTCGTGCTTTGGGTGTAGAGCGGGCCTCCGGCGGGCTTCGACGCATCCACCAGGAGGACCTCGAGTTGTCCATTTGTGATGTAGTAGAAGGCCCGTTCCGACTCGGGGATGGTCTGATCGAACCAGACGCGTGGCGGTCCCCCGTGGATGTCGAAGATGACCGGCAGATCCTCATTGATGACTTGGTGACAATGGGGACACGTCGGGGAGAAGAACAGCACAGCCCGGACAACCAGCTGCTCCTGGGCGACCGCCCGTCGAGCCGGGATCGATGCGGTGAGTCCGAGGAGGACGAATACCGCAAGAGCTGACCGTATGAATCGCCGCATGCTTCCTTGAGGCCTCTCGAGCAAGTTGCCCGTCAAACTATACCCCCCTCCCGCTCAGCGGTATCCTGTCTATCTTCTATCCTCTGGTTTCAGATGGTTCGATTCTCGTAGGGTAGGAGCAGGATGGGATATCCGAAGAAACACCGGGGTCGGAGGAAGATCGGGAGCAAGCGCCGCCGGATGCGCCGCAAGCGGCGCAAGGGACTGCGGCTGCGCAAGAAGTAGTTCCCCTCCTAGGGTTCCAGCACCCCTCGTAATCTGAGTGTATCCAGCCCCCGTCGGCGCGAGTCGCCGGGCGGGGGCTGTTGGTGTGCGCATCTATGTCCTCAGCGTCCAGGCGGCTCGCTTGCGCACGGTTCAACTCCATTCTCCTTGTGCTTCTCGAGGAACTGCTCGGCCTCTGGGGAGACAAACATGTTGTCGGCGATGTTGGCGATCTCCTCCGCCTCGCGCCAAGCGAGTTCGAGGTCGATCAGCTCTCCCATCAACGCCCGCATCTCTTGTTCCTCGTGAAGGGCCATCTCCAATGCTAGCCGAGTGGGAGCTGGGAGCTTGTGCACGGTGCCGGGTTTACCGGGAAACAAGGGACGACCGACGCCTGGTGGATTCCAGCTCTCAGGATCGAGTTCGTCAGCGATTGTCTCGAGATAGCGTTCAGGATGACCAGCTTCCTCGATCTTCGTGACAGCGGTCTTCACGTGCCGCGGTGACCCGGCGAGACTATTCATCTTCGGGATGAGGTGGGAGGCGACCCGCATCGCTTCCTTGCCCTCGAAGGTTTCTTTGCCCTTCGAGTGCTTGATACTGAGCACCCACTCCTTCGAGCCGGGCTCCATGAGAAGTCGAGTCTTTTGGAGGTCGGGATTCCGGAACTTGAGGACGCGACCGTCTTTCGTCCTCACCTTGCTACGTATCGGGATGTTGATGAGGAGATTGGGGATCTGCGGCGCGAAGGCTGCGCCGATACCAGCCGCGATACCTCCGACCGTGACCGCGGCAACTGCGGCGCCGCCCGCAGTTGCCCAAAAGATGGCCTTCTTCCGCCTGCGCCCAAACTGGTCCCCGTAGCGCCACGCGGCGAATTCGGGGCGCATCGGCGCACCGATTCTGACCAGTTCCAAACCCTCCTTGAGGCGAGCGATGCCGACGTTGTCCGTGGAGGCTCGGAGCCTGGTGTCCCGGAAGAGCCGCTCGCACTCTTCAAATGCCTCCCAGCGCTCCTCGAGCGGCGTGAGGTTCCAGCGTTCGCATTTCCGGCACACGACCCACAGCCGCCCCTTCTGGGGGTCGAACGCGAGTCGGCGACCGACGGGAAACGATTCGACGGCCTCGTTGCTCCCGAGCGGGCGCTTGCAGAAGATGCAGGTCGAGTACATCAGAGCGCCGTCCTTGTTCACCACTCCGTGGTTGTATTCGTAACTACCCGGTAATCAGCACCCTATTTGCTGGCGCTGTAACCCCGCCTCGAGCATGAACCGATGGGGGGAGTGCAGTGTGTGGGGCCGGGCAACTAAGGCGTGGTCCCGCTCGCCCCCTCCGGCGAGATCTCTGCCGTGCGGCAGATCGCCCCACACACCGCGCAGGTGGCCCGATATCCTCCAGCCCTCAGCTTGCTGGCCACCCACTGACCCTGTGCCAATATATCGATATTGACACAATGCATATGAACAATGTATATACCATTGCCCACCTGATGCAAGGGGGTGGGCTTGCTGGGACCTGTTACCCCTTGTCACTACTCCATAGACGCGATATGTATACGCACATTATAGAAAAGACAAAGCCGTCAACTCGACTGAACAAGAGGCCGCTCGTGACTGACTCCGCCATTGAGGCCCATCTCCCACTTACGCCCCTTTCCATTCACGTCCTCCTCTCATTGGTGGATGGGGAGCGTCACGGCTACGGCATCATGAAGGAGATCGAGCAGCTGACGGAAGGGCGGGGCATGACGGCGACTGGCCCCGTGTACCTCGCGGCGCAGCGCCTTCTCGAGTCCGGATTGATCGCCGAGTCCGACAAGCGGCCGGACCCGGAGTTCGACGACCAGCGCCGCAAGTACTACAAGCTCACTGAGCTCGGGCGTCTTGTTGCCGTGGCCGAGATCGAGCGCATGGCGAGCCTTGTCGGCGTCGCGTTCGACAAGAAACTAGTGGAAGGTAAGATCTCGATCTCCACTTGATCCCTATCCGGATCGGTCCAACCGAGACACAGCGATGAAGAACGCGCTTGCCCTCGACGGCGTCACGAAGCGCTTCGGTGACGTCTCGGCCGTCACCGATGTTTCGGTCGACGTACCCTACGGCTCCATCTACGGCTTCCTTGGCCCCAACGGTGCTGGGAAGACCACGACGATCCGGATGATCATGAGCATCCTCTATCCGGACGCCGGATCGATTACGGTGCTTGGAGCTCCCTCCCCGGAGATGATCAAGGACCGGTTGGGCTACCTGCCGGAGGAAAAGGGCCTTTACAAGAAGATGAAGACCGGCGAGATGCTGGCCTACTTCGGCAAGCTCAAGGGCATGCCATCTCGCGAGGCTCGTTCGAAGGCAGCGGAGCTGCTGGAGCAGTTCGGGCTCGGCGACTGGGCCGACAAGAAGTGCGAAGCGCTCTCCAAGGGAATGGGGCAAAAGGTCCAGATCCTCGGGACCCTCATTCACAACCCGGAACTCGTCATTCTCGACGAGCCGTTCGCTGGTCTCGACCCGGTCAACGTCGAAGTCGTGCGCGACCTGATACTCCAGCTGAAGCGCGGCGGTCGCACCGTGATTTTCTCGACGCACGTAATGGAGCAAGCTGAACAGATCTGCGACTACATCTTCCTGATCAACAGAGGTCGCAAGGTACTGGACGGGCCGTTGGCCGAAGTTCGATCCAGCGGTGATCAGGGCATTGTCGTGGATTACGACGGAGATGGTTCGGTCTTCCATCGTCTTCCCGGCGTGCTCCGCGTGAACGATGCGGGTAAGACCGCCGAACTCTTCCTGAAGGAGGGCACCAAGCCACAAGAGATCCTGCGCCAGCTGGTCGACACCGTAACGATTCGGCGATTCGACATGCGCGAACCGTCACTGCACGAGATCTTCATCCGCGCCGTGGGAGAGGACGATGCCTAAACTCTTCCTCGTCGCCCAGCGCGAGTACACCGCGAACGTCAAGACCAAGGGCTTCATTGTCGGGATTCTGTTCTTCCCGTTTCTGCTGACGCTCGCGATCGCCGCTCCTCAGCTCTTGGAGCGGACACGGTCCGCCAGGCGCTATATAGTTGTTGACGAATCCGGCTGGTTGCTGGCAGCTGTCGAACAGCGAGTGGCAGGCACGGACCTCGGATACGTGTTCGAATCTGTGCTGGAGAAGCATCGTGATGGTGGAGAGGAATTCTCGGAGTTGCCGTCACTTCTCCAAGATCTGGTGCCAGTACTCGAACAGCTCCAACCAGGCCAATCCTTCGTGTTTGCCCGATACCTGGTTGCAGAAGTGGACGGCGGACTTCCCGTACCGGGAGCGGAGGCGCTTCCACAGGCCTCCCGGGCGTTGGTGATCGACCGAGGGGCTACACTCCTGGACTGGTGGCGAGGGTTGGCAGCCTCCGATGCCCGCGATCTCTCCGACCGGGTCTCCGCGAACCGATTCGTTCGGGTGCGCGACTCAGAATCCCCAGAGGACTTGGCTGACTTGAACCGCAAGGTGCGCGAGGGAGTGTTGTTCGCCTACTTCGTCATCGGCGGTGATCCCGCCTCTGGATCGCAGGGCTCTCGGTACGTCTCCAACAACCTCACAGACGAAGATCTTCGCGACTGGTTCAGCTTCAACGCCTCGCAGCAGGTGAGGGCGCGCCGGCTCGTGAACGAAGACATCGACCCAGTGATCGCACAGTTCATTCAGGAACCACTGCGGTTTGAGGCGATGAGGATCTCTGATGCGGGCGAGGAGACCGAGATCGAGGAACGGGATACACTGCGGCAGTGGGCACCGGTTGCGTTCGTGTACCTGTTGTGGATCTCGATATGGGTCGCGAGCAACATGCTCATGATGAATACCATCGAGGAGAAGTCCAGCAGAGTGATCGAGGTCTTGCTGTCGTCTGTCTCACCGGTGCAGTTGCTTGCGGGGAAGCTCGTGGGCATCGCGGCCACTGGTCTCACGCTCGTGTCCTCTTGGCTCGTCTTCTTCTTTCTGGGAACCAAGTTCATTCCGAGGCTCATGGGAGCACCAGCAAGCCTCGATCTCTCGGCACTCGCGACGGATCCGACTTACATCTTGTCGTTTCTCGCGTACTTCGTGCTTGGGTATCTGCTGTACGCTGCGATCCTGGTCGGTTTGGGATCGGTGTGCAACACGGTGAGTGATGCCCAGAACATGCTGCCACCGGTCATGCTGTTTCTCATGATCCCGCTGGTCTCCATGATACCGATTGGAAAGGACCCGAACGGTGCCCTTGCTCAGGTGATGTCGTACATCCCTCCGTTTACGCCGTTCGTCATGATGAATCGTGCAGCTGGCCCGCCGACTACCATGGAATACGTGCTCACGACCGGGTTGTTGGTCCTCGCGATCGTGGCGGCACTATGGGCTGGAGCGAAGATCTTCAGGATCGGCATCCTGCTTACCGGCAAGCCGCCGAAACTGAAAGAGATCTTGCGTTGGGTCAGGGCTCCGGTCGGCATGGTGCCAATCCGGGCGGAGAAGAGCGAGTAGGAGGAGCTGCTGCCTAACGATCTGGTCTAAGTGATTCGACGACGGTTCGTGCCGCTTCGACCCGGGGCTGAAGCTCTACGTCAGCGTCTTCCCACAGTGCGATGAATCGAGTGTAGTAGTCCCGGGCGTGCTCTGCGTCATCGCGCGCCGCATAGATCTGTCCTAGCCGCTCGTAGATATCCGCCAACACCAGCATGTCGGTCTCGATGCGCGCGAACCACGGTGTCTCGAGGTAGCGCTCATAGACGGCCACCGTCGAGTCCGGCTGGTCCAGCAGATCGTAAGCCATTCCCAGCATCGGTAGGATACAGGTCGGGCACATTCCGCCGTCGGCTGCGCGGAACGCCTGCACGGCATCACGTGCCCGCTCCTCGGCGAGGGCGATCCAGCCGGCCATTGCTTGATGCCGAAGCTCGTTGGAGCGCGTTGTGCGCGGGTCTGCGGAGGCATCAAACGCGTTCATGAATGAGCGCGCTCTGTCTGGTTCCCCGGCAACAGCGTACAGCATGACCAGGTCACCATAGGGCCTATCCGGGATGGGGATCTCCTCGAAGGGATGCACGGTGAGACCGCTGTCTAGGATCACGAGCCCGCGGTCCTCTCGATTGCGGAACCAGATCTCCAACAGCGCGGCGCGTCGCACTCCCTGCAGGCCGGCGTACGGGATACCGAGTTGCTCGGCACCGGAAACGGCATCTGCGAAGTGCTGCTCCGCGTCTCCGAGTCTTCCCTGCAGCAACGCGAGTTGCGCTAGCTGTTCCGCGCCCGTCGAACTCCACAGCAGGTTGTCACTGTGCCGCTCACTGAATGCCAGGAACTCGACTTCAGCCGAGTCATAGAGCCCATCGTTGACCGCCATCAGGATGGGGAAGATCTCGCTAAGCCCATGTCCTGGAACCATCTCTCGGAATCGGTCCATCGTATTGCGCGCGTCCTCCAACCTGCCGAGGGCGACCTGGGTGATGATCAAGTTGCCGTACAGCCCCGAGAGCGAGTCCAACTCGACAACGCGACTGTAAAGGGGCTCGGCTCTCGCAAAGTTTCGCTGATCCAAGTGCTCGTAGGCGAGGTTGGTGAGCGCGGTAACGTCATCCGGGTACATCTCGAGGAGACTGCGATAGGTCGCGACTGCCTGATCGCGATCTTCCACCATGGAGTAGTAGGTGCCGAGCACGTAGGATCGCTCTCGCTCGCTCAAGCGGTCTCGAAGCCTGTAGGCCTGCTCCAGCGCTTCGCTTCTATCGGCTCCGCTGATGACCCTGGACAAGGCAAGCCGGCGGTAGGCCATGGCGAACGTCGTGTCCAACGCGACAGCTTCGCGAAGAAGCTCAGCGGATCTCACCTGGTCCCCGACGGCGCCCGCCCGGATGGCCAGGGAGTAGCGGCGCAATGCATCGAGCGATGCCGTCGTCACCTGTTCCAGCGGCTCACCCGCCCGCACCGAGCGAAGGGACTCCCCGATTCGCGATCGTAGGCCACGGGAGAGCCTGTCAATCGCCTGAATGACTTCGCTGGAGTCGCTTGCAGTCTCACGATGTGCTGCCAGGGTTTCCCCTGATTCAGCGGACACGACACGTGCTGAGAGGATGAACCCCGAGCCGGCTGTGTTGATCTCACCGGCGATCACCGCTCTCGCTCCCTCCCGGACCGCTACCTCACGCGCAAGATCGAGATCCAGATCACCAGTTGGCGCTCGTTCCATCCGAACCAGTGCCAGGCTCACCTGATCCGGTTCCATGATGGTGACGGTCGGGGATTGTGCGATGTCGATGCGAAACACCTCGGTGAGTGCGGCGGCGAGCAAGGTGTCGGTGGTGTGATTCTCGAAATCCGCCAGTATGACGTGCTCACGCTCCTCGAAGACACCCGCGCCCAGCAGTGTTCCCGCCGGGCCCACACCGAACGTGCGCATGGCCATGTACAGACCGACGAGCCCACCCCAGGCGGTGAAGGCGACTGCGCCGCCCTTGGCGGTCCGGCGCCAGTTCATCCATCTGCGCCATGCGCCGTTTCCCTTACGGCGTTCTCCGGCCGCGCAGCCAACGATGGGCACGAGCCCGGCGGCGAGGATTGCCCCGACCCCGTGCAAGGTCCAGCTGGGCAGCCCCAGTTGGAGCACGAGGAACCGCGTGATCGCTAGCGCGACCAATCCTCCCAGGACGTAGAGACCGACCGTGCCCCCCAACCCGATCCGTTCGGACAGTGACCTTCGCTCGATGGACCGAGAAGCCAGCGCGTCGGTTAAGGCCTTGGCGTTTTGGTAT
>Ga0255055_10001280_pt1 | contig 18716 bp, 18 predicted proteins | sample JV7_2_27_MG_FD_188633 | JGI IMG/M metagenome (GOLD analysis project Ga0255055, IMG submission 188633) | Seawater microbial communities from Jervis Inlet, British Columbia, Canada - JV7_2_27 | ecosystem: Environmental > Aquatic > Marine > Inlet | place: Canada: British Columbia | collected... | reverse complement strand
GAGATGGATGGCGAGTAGGGGGCGATGGTAGAAGCTGACATACACGAGGAAGAGTCCGAGGAGTTCGGCGAGCTTTTACGCTACACGATCGCCGGCTGGGCCGGCGGACTGGTGGTCGGCGGGGTCCTCGACGGTCTCGGATTCCAGCGAAGTGCCGTCGGCCAGTGGCTGGTTCGCACGCTCTCCGGAGAGGGCGAGAGCATCCTCGAGGGGATCTATGCCCTGCGGCAGCGCCTCCGGAACCGCGCGACTGGCATGGCGGAGGCGTACGGCTGGGGAAAACTCCTCGGCATGGCGTTCCCCTGGGTGATCGACTGGGGGAGCCGAATGGCCGGGATCGAGGTCTACGGTGTGGCGGGCTTCTACATCCCGTTCTTCTACGCCATGTCCGACCAGATCGGCGGCAACGTTTCAGGGCTGCTGTTCCTCAGGCGACGCGCCGATTCATGGGGTTCGGCACTCGCAGCCTATCTGCGCCACCCGGTCATGCTCACGGGACTGGTCATCATCTTCGCTGTACCTGCGGGACTGCTGCTCGCCCGTGTCCTGGGCTTCAGCCCGACCACCCAGGTGCTGACGGCCGTTGAGACCATTCTGGCCAACCTCTGCTGGCTCCCGCCCGCTGTGGGCTGGTGGGCTGAGAGGAAAAGGGAAAGCGGAGCTGGGTAGCGTCTCCTGGAGACTGATTGGCACGCAAGGGAGGGCGCAGCGGCCCGGTGTCGCCTGAAGCGCGCTTGGTACGCGGCCTCTCGGCATCGCTGTTTCTGCCGCGGGGTCGCGGACCAGGGCGCGCGCAAGGAGATACCGGGCTGCGGAGACCGTACGGGCCTGGTCGGAAGGAGACACTACCCAGCGGAGCCCTATTTACACACCCCGCACCCCCGAGTACTATATGGAACGAAGTTCAGGGGATTGAGGCTGGTAGTGAAGTTGATGCTGTACCGAATGAAGTAATGCTGGGTGGATTGAAACGGGATGGGGCTTCCGGGCCCGTCCCCTTTTTTTGTGCCCAGGAAGTTCGTCGCCCGAGGGAGCCGCTTCCCCGGCGCTCCGCGAGGGCAACCCGGCGCGGGGGTCGATCCGCGTAGGATCGTAGTCGGACGTTACCGGACCATCGGTCCCCGGCTACACAACACGTGAGGGTGCTGGGCATGCGTACGAGCGGAGTCGTCAAGTGGTTCAACGATGGCAAGGGCTATGGCTTCATCACACCGGAGGGGAGCGAGAAGGACTGCTTCGTCCACTACTCGGCCATCTCGGGCGACGGGTTCAGGTCGCTCAAGGAAGGCGAGTTGGTGGAATTCGACCTCGTGGAGAATGACAAGGGTCCGGCTGCTGAGAACGTAGCCAAGCAAGTCGCCGAAGAGGCGTGAGCAAGCGGATCGGGGCCACTCGTCGCCGCGGGTGGCTCCTTTCGCTAACGGGTTCCAATACCTTACGATTACGGGCGGCGAAACTAGAGAGCGAATGACAAAGAAAGACGCAATCGAGCTACAGGGGACGGTAACGGAGGTGCTTCCGAATGCCACCTTCCGCGTCCTCCTCGAGAACGAACACACGGTGTTGTCCACGATCGCCGGGCGAATGCGCCGGAACCGGATTCGTGTTCTGGCTGGTGACAGAGTCACCGTCGAGGTATCGCCCTACGATCTGACCCGGGGACGTATCACGTTCAGGCACAAGAACTAACGCCGTCCCGGGGCGCTCGCGTCTTGCGCGCCGCCTCTGAGTAGATAGGTTCCGAGCATAGCCCATTTCACCATGGGCCACTCGCACCCATTCATCATTAACGAGACGAGCAAACGGCCGCGGCCGTCTTTCACAACACATACCTTCTATGAGTACCTCGTGACTGACAATCCAGTCCTAGGCGTCCTGGAGTTGACTCCAAAGGGCGCCGGGTTCATCCGCCGACAACAGAGCGCCTATCTGCCGTCGCGTGGCGACATCCACGTTGGACGAAAGCTGATCCAGCAGTTCGGCCTGAGAACGGGCGACGAGCTTGCTGGAGAGGTGGGTGAGCCTTCGGGGCGCGGCAAGAGCCGCTCCCTCACCAAGCCGTCCTCCATCAATGGCCGGGACCCCGCAGGCAATAAGCAGCGTCCGCAGTTCCGGGACCTGACGGCCATCCATCCCAACGAACAGTTGCCACTCGACTGCGACCTCAAGCGACTTGGGGCGGCCGACTATACCAACAGGGTCATCGACCTCATCTGTCCGGTGGGACTCGGCCAACGCGCGATGATCGTCGCCCCGGCGAAGGCCGGCAAGACCATGGTGCTGCAGGCCCTGGCCGAAGGCATCGTGAAGAACAAGCCCGAAGCCACGCTGTACATCCTCCTCGTGGATGAACGTCCCGAGGAAGTGACCGAGATGGAGGCCTGCGGTTTCGGGGAGGTTATCGCATCCACCTTCGACTTCCCTGCCACGAGGCACGTGGCGGTGGCGGACCTGACGGTGGAACGGGCGCGTCGCCGTGTGGAGGCGGGCGAGGACGTCGTCATCATCCTCGACTCGATCACCCGCCTGGCTCGGGCACACAACAGGGTTGAGAAGAGCAGCGGCCGCACACTCTCAGGGGGCCTGGACGCCACAGCGATGGAGCGTCCGAAGCGGTTCCTGGGAAGCGCGCGCAACATAGATCCCCGTCAGGGTGGCGGCTCCCTCACGATCATCGGGACCGCGCTGATCGATACCGGCTCTCGGATGGATCAGGTGATCTTCGAGGAGTTCAAGGGCACGGGCAACAGCGAATTGGTGCTCAGCCGAGAGATCGCGGAGCGCCGCATCTACCCGGCAATCGACATCAATGCCAGTGCCACGCGACGAGAAGAGCGACTCCTGTCCGCCGAGGGCCTCGCGGCCATGCAGTCCCTGCGCCATTGGCTGGCGAACCTGCCGCCGGTGGATGCGATGAAGGAACTGCTGGATCTGATGAAGCGAACCGACAACAACGATGAACTCGTAACCCAGATCCTGACCCAGTCGAAGCCCTCTAAATCTTGACGATCGGCGCCCTCGCCCCCGAGGGCTGACTGATCTCCTTGGACAGCGTGGCCCGTTTCTCCACCCGACTGGGCCGGTGTTGCTCCCACCACGACTTGGCACGGCCTTCGCCCCACGGCCGTTCCAGCCTGATAGCGCGTAGCCTCTCCGCGAGATCATCTGCCGAGTGCGGCCGCTGCGTGCGGTCCTTACGCAGGCACTCGAGGACAATCTGGTCGAGCTCTGGAGGTATCGGCAACTCCGTGAAGCTGGAGGGTGGTTCTGGCTCGTCGTTCACGTGGTGGATCAGCATCTGCATTGGCGTGGCCGCTTCGAACACGGTACGCCCCGTGAGCAGCCAGTACGCCACGCACGCGAGTGAGTAGATGTCCGTTCGGCCATCCACCGGATCACCCATCGCCGACTCCGGGGATACATAGGCCGGCGTCCCGGCAAAGGCTCCGACCTCGGTGAGCTTCACCTCACCAGTAGGCCCCTCACCCGAGTGCTTCACGAGCCCAAAGTCCAGCAGTTTCGTGAAGTCGTAGTCGAGCCCGTAGCGGCAGACGAAGATGTTCGCGGGCTTGATATCCCGATGGACGAGGTCGCGAGCATGAGCTTCAGCGAGGGAGTAGCATGCCTGACGGAGAATATGGATCGTCCGTTCGGCGGGGATCGGACCGTACTGCTTGACGAGGCCCTCGAGACTCATGCCGTCCAACAACTCCATCACGTAATAGAAGGACCGATCCTCGGTCAGCCCAAAATCGTAGACTTCCACCGTGTGCGGCGAGCGAAGCTGTGACGTTGCCTGCACTTCTCGCTCGAACCGCTTCAGCTGGCTCCCCTGCGAGCGCCCGAAGGAGCTACTTCCACCACCATCGTCACGGATCAGCTTGACGGCAGCGGGCCGAGCCAGCATCCGGTGTTCTGCTTTCCATACCTCGCCCATCCCCCCCTCACCCAATAATTCCGACAGCTGGTAGGCGCCCATCTGCCGAGCCCGCCGAATGTCGGAGCCCATGCGGTACAGAACCCGGGCGCCAATCAAGGCCATGCCAGCGCAGATGTAGTTGGGGAGGATGTACTGCATGGCCACACCGGGTCCCAACGACGGCCCGCCGTTCGCCACGCCGATCATGTACAGGATGGGTGTGGCGGTGGCCGCCGCCAGCGATGCCAGCAAGGTCTTGCCCGGAGTGCTGGGTACGATGAGCGGGAAGAACACGATCCACACACCAACCCATGAGACACCCACCATCCGCGTCTCCTCGGGCCACCTGCCGAAGGCGAGAAAGAAGTCGATGCCAACGGCACCCACGACCTCGAACAGGAGGCCGAGGTCCATCAGCCGCACACCCGTTACCCGGCCGCTCCTCGCAAAGAAGAACATGCCAACGCCAAGCAGGATGAAGCCGAGGGCCCACAGATCGGTCGTTTGAGGGAATGACAAGTCCCCCCACACCTCAGCCCAGGTCCCGGACGCGCGTCCCGAGCCATAGGCCGCCGTGTACCCCCCGGCATACACCAGTGCCGCGATCGCCAAGCGGCGACCGGCCTTGTCGACCAGGTCGGGCGGCAGGCCTCCCGGAGACCCTGTTAGTCCCCAAGAAGAACTCGACCTGGAATCGGGCTTCTTGAGAAGGGGGGCTTGCTCAGTCATCGATGGTGGGCACGCTCGAGGTGTAGGGTGGCAGGTAAGATACGGCACTGTTAGCCTTCGTGCCTATGACTCCCTGGGTGAAACGACTGATCGCCGCGAACGTGGTGATGCACTTCGTCGTCATGTTGACTCCGGATGTGCGGGAGGCGTTGTGGCTCGTCCCTGCCCTCATCCCACAGCGCCCGTGGTCACTCGTCACCTACATGTTCCTGCACGCCGATGGGCTGATGCACATCTTCTTCAACATGCTGATCCTCTTCTTCTTTGGACCGAGGCTAGAGGCTCGGCTCGGCGGGCGGAAGTTCCTCACCCTCTACTTCATCAGCGGCATCACCGCAGCACTCGTGTCGATTCCGTTCACACCGTGGGCGGCCATCGTGGGCGCCTCGGGCGCCATCTTCGGCGTGCAACTCGGGTTCGCCATGTTCTGGCCCCGAGAGCGGATCTACATCTGGGGGGTCTTGCCGATCGAGGCCTGGTTGCTGGTGGTGATCCTCACCGTCATGTCACTGTGGGCGGGCTTCTCGGGTGGCCGTTCCAACATCGCGCATTTCGCCCACCTGGGCGGATTCTTGGGAGCGTTCCTCTACATCAAGTGGATGGAGTGGCGCTCACCGGCTCGGCAATTCAAGAAGAAGTCGCAAGCACATCCCGCACCCGTCAAGGACGAGCGCGGAGCCAGCGAGCGGTGGCAGAAGATCCGGACGCACCGGCTCCACCCGGTCAACAAGGAAGAGGTGGATCGCCTACTCGACAAGATCAGCGCGCAAGGCGTCGCCAGTTTGACACCTGAGGAGCGAGCGTTCTTGGAGAGAGTCGCGGACGGATAGCGGCAGAACACTCAACATCCAACATCCTGGGAACGTTGCATATTGCGTTCTCTCGACCCACAGGCCACTCTTCCCGCCTCGATTCCAGTTTCTACAAATCGGAGGACCGTATGGCGCGTTGCGTTCGCGCAGTACTCATTGTTGCCCTTCTGGCCGTCGTCCCCGCTGTTCTTTGCGCTCAGCGACCGGACACATCGCAGTCCAAGACCGAGTGGTACACGGTTGGCGGCGAACGGCACGGCATCAGCTACTTCCCGAAGCATCAGCACGCTGGTGTGGAGTACGAGGCCGGAGAGGCATTGACGTTCGACGGGTATCACACCGTCAAGGTGATGTATACGTGGCTCAAGCGTTGGGCGGAGCAGTATCCCGACCTGGTCGAGCTGTACGAGGTTGGCAAGAGTTACGAGGGACGGCCCATCCTGCAGGTGACGCTCACCAACAAGGAAACCGGCAAGGCAACCGACAAACCTGCCGCGTACTTCGAGGGCGGGCGCCACAGCGGCGAGGTCACCAGTTCCGAGTCGGTGCTCTGGCTCATTCAGCACTTGTTGATGAGCTACGGCAACGACGACGAGATCACGCAGCTGCTGGATACCAAGGCGATCTACCTGCGGCCGGAGAACAACCCCGATGGGTCCAACCTGTATTTGAACACGGCCCAGTCCAATCGGAGCAGCGTGCGGCCCACCGACAACGACAGGGATGGACTCACGGACGAGGACCCGCCCGAGGACCTCGACGGCGACGGAGTCATCTACACCATGCGGTGGCGCGCTCGTGAAGACGAGCAGGATCGCGCAAGCCTCGTGATCGACGATCGGGATCCCGCAGGACGCCTCATGAAGCGCGTGGAGCCAGGTGAAGGCGAGTGGATGACTGCCTCGGAGGGCGTCGACAGCGACGGCGACGGACGGCACAACGAGGACGGTGTTGGTGGGCTAGATCTGCATCGCAACTACCCCGAGAACTGGCGTCCCGACCGCGGGCTCGACGCTACGGGACGCGGCTACACCCAAACCGGCGCCGGTGCGTTCCCGCTCAGCGAGCCGGAGACCCGTCACACCGTGGTCTGGCTGCTGCAGCACCCCAACGTGTCAGTCGTGAACTCGATGGACACGCGGGTGCCCATGCACCTTAGGCCACCGTCCACTTCGCGCAGCGTGGAGAGGATGTACCCCGAGGATCTCGCGTTCTATGAACAGTTCGACGAAATCGGGATGGAGATCACGGGCTACCCGTGGGCTGGCGACGTCTACGAGCACTACCGGACGCGCACCGCAGTGAACCCGTTCACGGGTGACTCGGCACGGCCAGGTCCTCTGTTCGGCCACGGCCCAGATTTCGGATACTTCTACTACGGCTCCATCTGGTACGGTGACGAACTGTGGGACGGTGGCCGACGAGAGGACTACAACGAGGACGGCCTGTTCGACGAGGCCGACGCCATCATTTATGACGACCGTGAGAACGGCGGTCGTGGGTTCCGTGAGTGGGAGCCCTTCGAGCACCCGACGCTCGGTACCATCGAGATTGGCGGGTTCCATCCCAAGTTCTTCTCACAGAACGCACCGCCCCATGAGCTCGAACGGTGGGCGCGGAACCAGGCGCTGTTCAACCTGGAGATGGCGAAGCATCTACCGCAGATCACTGACGTCGAGGCACGCGTCCGTCGCGGCGACCAAACAAGCGACAGCACCACCTACCACGTCACCGTGAGCTGGCGCAACGAAGGCCAGCTGCCCACGGCGCTACGCCAGGCTCAACTGGTCAAGATCGTTCAGGAGGATCGAGTGGAGCTGGTGTTCGACTCGGAGCTGACAGAACGCAAGGACACGAAGGTGCGGATCGTCGACCCGACACGGACCGACAAGACCATCTACGCCGGCTGGACACAGCCAGGCGAAGAGAAGTCAGTCACCTTCGAGCTTCGCACCTACGGTGTGCCCGGAGTGGAAGCAAAAGTGCAGGTGCTGTCGACGCGCGGCGGGTTTACGGAAATTCCGCTGACGATCGGAGACCCTTAGGACGGGCGCACGAAGACGGTGATGGACGGTCAGCTGATGGAGTAGCTGACCGTCTATCCCTCCGCCAGGAACATCTTGGCGATCGTCTGCACCTGCATGTTGCTGGTGCCCTCGTAGATCGCGCCGATCTTGGAGTCGCGCCAGTACTTCTCGACCGGGTACTCCTTGGTGAAGCCGTAGCCACCGAAGAGATCCACGCAGAGGCTGGTCACTCGCTCCGCCATTTGTGCCGTGTACAGCTTCGCCATCGCAGCTTCCTTCGCATACGGCTGCTTGGCGTCACGTAGCCGCGCCGCGTTGTAGACCAAGAGCCGGCCAGCTTCTAGCTCTGTGGCTGCCTGGCCAAGCTGGAACTGCACGGCCTGGAAGTCCGCAATGTGCTTTCCGAACTGCTCGCGCTCCTGCACGTACTTGCGTGTTGCCTCGAGTGCGCCCCGTGTGAGGCCAACCATCTGTGCCCCGATGCCGATGCGTCCGACATTCAGCGTCTCGATGGCGACCTTGTATCCTTTGCCGACCTCGCCAAGCACATTCTCGCCCGGGACTCGGCAGTTCTCGAGAATCAGCTCCGTGGTGCTCGAGGCGCGGATACCGACCTTGTTCTCTTTCTTGCCGACCGTGAACCCTTCGAACCCACGCTCGACCACGAAGGCGGTGATGCCCTTGTAGCCTTTCGATGGGTCGATCGTCGCAAACACGACAAAGATCTCGGCCTCGGCGCCGTTGGTCACCCATAGCTTCGGTCCGTTCAGGATCCAGTCGTCCCCGTCTTGCACTGCTCGCGCTGCGAGCGCGAAGGCATCCGATCCCGAGCCCGCCTCCGATAGCGCGTACGCACCGACTCGTCCTGCAGCCAGTTGCGGCAAGTACTTCTTCTTGAGTTCCTCACTCGCCCAGTCGAGGAATGGGGTATTGACCAGCGTGTTGTGGACGTCAACCAGGACCGACGTTGAAGCGTCGACCGCCGACAGCTCTTCCACAGCCAGCGCGGTCATGAAGAACGATCCGCCAGCACCGTCGTACTCCACGTCGACGTCGATTCCCATGAGCCCCAACTCGGCAAACTTCGCGATCAGAGACTTGTCGAACTCTGCCGCGTTCTCCATCTGCTCGACCAACGGTCGCACTTCTGCCTCAGCGAAGTCGCGGACTGCATCACGAAACATCGCTTCATCTTCCGATAGAGCCGTGAGCGGCACCCCGGCCGCGACGGTCATGTTTGTCATCCTCAGCTCCCCTTCCTCTCTATACCGTGTTCCCCAACTGCACTGGTCGTCCGACCTTGCGGACGACTTCTCATTGTGTGCTAGTCACACGAAATCGACTCTCGGACGCGCTGGAACGTCATGTCCCCCTGGATGCTCAGCGTCGAGCCTTGCCCGTCGTCGAACACAAGATCAACCCGCAGGCTGAGCGGCGCCACCGTCAGCACGGCCATGGTACCTGACACAGTGGTCGCCTCGAACGCACCGGCGTGTACCCCTACGCTCGCCGGCAACGTAGATGGCGGCGGCCATAAACCCCATCCGCCACCGGTGAAGACCTCAGTGATGGAGAGTACCTGCCCTTCGGTGACATCACCACCAAGATTCACGGCAAGCCAACCGGCAGCCGACCCGAACCCCTGGTCCAAGGTCCAGACGGCACCAGCGGTACTTCGCGTTCCGTCGATGAGCGCCTCGACCAGGGCCGCATAGTGCGGTGGGTCGATATTCGTGTCGTGAACACGACCGGTCAGGTCCCAAGTCTCGGCGACGTTGTCGAGTTGCACGTTCACCGGACTCGAAACCTCGATCCGGTCCGACTCGCAGCCACCAAATGGATTACACCCCGCTACCGGCAGGGCCGCCGCCAGCAAGACACCAGCGCGGACACCGATGCTCTTCACGATGGCCGGTCAGTCCTCCGTGTCCTGATCGTCCCCACTCCTGCCAAACCCTGCTGCACCGCTCTTGAAGAACGCCGCGTCCATCGCGTAGTGCTCGGTCAGCTTCGAGATGCGATCCAACTCGCTGGCCGGGAGCGACTCGAAATCTGCGGCGATCTGCACGTTCTCCTCCAGCTGGGCAACGGTATCGCAACCGACGATGACCGTGCTGACCGGGTGGGTCAGAACCCACGTCATCGAGTCCCTCATGGAGGTCAAGCCATCGCCCCTGAAGATGCGGCTCCGCGCTGGGATCTTCATGCCGATGATCCCCATCTGTTTCTCGTTCGCCGCCGGCAGTAGCTCAGTGGCGAACGGCAGGTGGTAGGGGTCCGCCGGGTTGAGCGCCATGAGGATCGTGTCGAAATCGAACCGGTTGATCCCGTCCAGCAGCACATTAGGATCTGCATGTCCCGTAATGCCCAAGAACCGTACGATTCCCTCGTCGCGCGCCTGAGTGAGCGCCTCGATGGCCCCGTCCTTGGCAAAGATCTGATCGAGCTGCTCGGTACGAGTGATGTTGTGCAGTTGCCAGAGATCCAGATGATCCGTCTGCAGCGACTCGAGACTCTGCTCCAGTAATTGCAAGGAGCCATCCCGTGTGCGGTTGTGTGTCTTCGTCGCCAGGAACACTTCATCCCTGCGCGTGGACATGACATCACCGATGTACCGCTGGCTGATTCCCCGACCGTAGGCCGCCGCCGTGTCGATGTAGTTGACCCCGAGGTCAATGGCCCGGTTGATGATCGCGACGGATTCGTCGTGCGTCCCTTCCCGCTCGATCGTCGCCTGGCCGCCGAGGCTGAACAACCGAGGTCGATGTCCGGTGCGTCCCAGGGGACGATCTGGCATCGGGGGCTCAGGAGCCACAGGGGTGTTGCCACACGCCACGATGGCTGCCGTTCCGACAGCTCCAGCCACCACGAAGTCACGTCTGGTCAGGTCACGTTCCGTCATTGCCAATCTCCTGGTGCAAGGTACACGCTCCGTACAATCAATAGTGCCTCAGCCGAACACTGACCACAATGGTCCCGCTTTCGAAGGCACTAACTGTTGACTGGCCGAGCCTCAAAGCCAACTATAGCAGAGGGAATCGCTCAGGGAGACGACATGCCGTACCACAGGCTGTTCCGTACGTCCGTACTGCTCACAGCAGCAGGGCTCGCCTTGATCGCGTGCCGTCCTAGGAGCGAGGTAGTCCGCGAGCACATGCAGGACCACTTCGACTACGCCACTGCCATCCACGCTGCCATCATCGACGGCGACCTCGAAGCATCCCGAGAGGCCGCACGATGGGTCGCAGATCACGAAGGGATTGATGCGCCGTCAAGCTGGGACTCCTACCTCGAGTCCATGCGTAGCACGGCACAGCAGGTGGCGAACGCGCCGAGTGTCGGTGCCGCCGCAGACGGAGCGAGCCGGTTGACCCGAGCGTGCGGGAGCTGCCATTCCACTCTTGCCCCCGAAGCCACGTTCACAGCCAGTCCCGCCCCCGCTGACGATCCGATGATCGTTCCGCACATGTTGCGGCACAACTGGGCGATCGAGAGGATGTGGGAAGGCTTGACGATGTCGTCCGTGGAAGCCTGGAACCTGGGTGCCCAAGAACTGAGCGGCACGCCGGTGTCGATGGATGCCATGTCAGTCGAGGAAGGCGCAGCGGAGGCGGTGTCCGCACTAGCCCACCGCGTGCACCAACTCGGGGCACAAGGCGCAGCCGAGGTCGGCTGGGGAGGACGCACGGACGTGTATGGACAGCTCCTCACTACATGCGCCGCGTGCCACCAACGTGTGCGACAGGCTGGCGCCCCGCCTGAAATGGAATAGTCTCCTCGGAGAGCACTCAGGACGCGGCCACTGCTACTCCTTCCCACTCCGCGATCAGGTCGTCGGCCGTGCGAAGCTGCCTCTCGGCGTCGGTCGCATACCACGCCTCGAAGTACTCCAGGCCGGTCGCATGCGCTTCATCCGTAAAGGCCTGCAACCCATCCGTGACCCACACGAGGTCGTATCCCAGCTGGAACGCATCGCCTGAAGTGTGGCGCGCACAGCAATCGGTGTGGAGGCCAGTGATGTACAATCGGGAAATTCCGCGGGCCTTGAGCTGCTGGTCGATGTCGGTGCTCACGAACGGGCTATAGGTCTGCTTCTCGATTACGAGATCTCCCGCCTTTGGAGCAAGCTCAGGCACAATGTCAGCTTCGTGAGTGCCCTTCATTGCATGCGGTGGCCACTTGCGGAGCTCAAAATCGTCGGGCGTGTGCGCGTCGGTTGCGTACACCACAGCGACGCCGGCCCGGCGTGCGGCTTCCGTCAACCTTGCAAGAGTTGGGATGATTGCTTGGGCTTTGGCCTGGTACTCCGTCCCCCCGGCATCCGCGATCACTCCACCGGGATACACGAAGTCGTTGGCGAGATCGATGATGACCAATGCGCTGGTCTGTGTGCTACCATGATCTTGTGACATTGATACGTCCCATTGTTGAGAGGTGATACCGGCAGGGGGCCGATTGGGCAACGCCTTGGTCCGAAGTAGGAAACGGACCGCTCCCGCCGACAGTTCCTGTTACGCGTTAGCAAGATAGCCACGGCTGCATGGCTCGCAGGCCGATCGCGGTGTATTCTCTACACCAGAATGCTCTATTTGACCCGCAGCGACGTCGAATCCGCCGGCATCACGATGAGCGAGATCGTGGCCGCGCTCGATCACATGTTCCATGAGAAGGGCAAGGGTAACGCGGAGATGCCGCCCAAGCCCGGCATTCACCCAAAGGAAGACGCGTTCATCCACGCCATGCCGGGTTACCTGCCCGGCATCGGGGCCGCCGGAGTAAAATGGGTCTCAGGATACCCTGACAACCGAAGCAAGGGCCTGCCGTACATCTCGGGTCTCATCATCCTGAACGACCCGGACACCGGCATCCCAATGGCCGTCATGGACGCTACGTGGGTCACCGCCATGCGAACGGGAGCCGCAACGGCCGTGGCGGCCAAGTACCTCGCGCGGCCCGAGAGCCGGACGGCGGGCATTATCGCCTGTGGCGTGCAGGGCCGGACCAACCTCGAGGCGCTCGCATGTCTGTTCGACATCACGCATGTGCGCGCCTTCGATACCAACCATGAATCGGCGTTCCGTTTCGCACACGAAGTGCAGCAGGCATTTCACATCGAGGTGCAGGTCGTCGACACCCCAAGACAGGCCGTCCACGACCTCGACCTGGTGGTCACCAGCGGGCCCATCTTCAAACATCCGAATCCCATCATCGAGCCCGGCTGGCTGGCACCCGGTGCCTTCGCGTGCCCCATCGACTTCGATTCGTATTGGCTAGGCGACGCCCTACGGGAAGCTGACAAACTCGCCACGGACGATCGCGGCCAACTGGAGTACTACCGCAGTGTTGGCTACTTCCAAACGACGCCGATCCCATACGCGGACCTCGGTGAGATCGCGACGGGAACACGGGCACGCCGTGAGTCGGAGGCCGAACGCATCATCTGCATCAACCTCGGGCTCGCTCTGGAGGACATGGCCACGGCACGATTGGTCTACGACCGGGCACTGGAGCGGGGGATTGGGATGGAGCTGCCTCTGTAGACGGCGGGATGCTACCGAGGTCCCACCTTCACGCTCGCAAACGGCTCCCGCAAGATGATGATCCCGGGATACGACTCCTCGAGCTGCTCACTGAGTTCCTGTAAACTCCCTGCCGGTTCGAAGTACGAGGACGCCGCAGCCGCCACGGGGATGTGCATGGCCACAAGCAACCGGGGAGCGATCGCTTCTTCGATCATGCGTATCCCGTGGCTGCTCGTCAGCTGCCAGTAGGGGACGAATGCCACATCGATCGATTCCCCAGCCAGCCCGTAGGCCAACAACTCCTCCACCGACACCTCGGTGTCACCGAGGTGGAGCACACGGAAGCCCTCGATGTCGACCAGGAACCCGAGGTTCCCGACCGGCGGGTTGCGGTCGCGCCCGTGATGCAGATTCAGCACGTCGAGGTCGATTCCCTCGACAGCAAACTGCTCGCGCTGCCCCTCAGCGGGACTCGCCACATGGGTTCGTTCCTCGAGGTCTGGTGTGCTGGGGGTGGCCCGCACTCTCGCCACGGCTGAACTCGTCGATACGAAGACCGACAGCTCGTTGTGATCCAGATGCCGCCAGACCGCCCCGGCATCGAAATGATCGGCGTGATCGTGCGTAGCCAACACCAACAGCGCCAGATTGAACGGGGGGTCGGCCGTCTCGATCCGTTCCCGCTGTTCGTCGGACGCCTTCACGTACGGTGGGATGCCACGCCGCACGAGTGCATCGATGAGCACACCCCGCCCAGCATAGGAGATGAAGAACCCCTCGTTGCCGATGTACGTGATTTCCGCGCTGTCCGGCTGAACAGACTGGGAGACTGCCACTTCGGGTGCCGAGGCAACCAGCAACAGCATGGCGACAAACCATGTCCAGCGATCGAGTACGCCGCTCAGCATCAACACCCTCCAGGTTCAAATCACCAATCCGGATTCCTACCCCATAGGCTGGATCAGGAGCCCTTCCCTACACCGCGACATCACGCGTGAGTCGCGCGGCCGCGACCGTGGCCTGCCCGTAGCTGACGGCTCCGTTGTTCGGGGGAAGCTGTCTCGGTACCAGAGGCTCGAGGACGTGCGCCTCGAGTTGCCGCACGATGGAGGTCAGGAGACGCGCATTCTGGAACACCCCTCCTCCAAGAACGATCTTCGCGACTCCCGTCCTGTCCGCAACTTGGTGCACGACCTCGGTCCAAGTCGACGCAATGCTCTGGTGAAAGCGCGCAGCCAAGTCGCCGATGTCGTCTCCCGCCGCGCGCCGTTCACCCAATGCGACGAGCAGTGGAATGGGATCGATCACCAGCATGCCGTCCTCCCGCTCTTCCACGGGAAACGGTAACGGTTCTGCTCCCCGGCTCCCTGCCAGCGCCTCCAATTCCATCGCCGCCTGGGCCTCATGGTACGACACGCGTCGTACGCCGAGCACCGCAGCGGCGGCATCGAACAGGCGCCCCATCGACGAGACGATGGGCGTGTCGATGCCATGATCGATCTGTTGCTGTGCGAGTGGCAGTTCCGATGCGTCGACACCCTCAAACGCGAAGTCGAACGCCCGCGCCGCATCCGGCTCGAGGGAGAGGTACCCCAACGCCACCCGCCACGGTTGCCTTGCGGCGACTTCACCACCCGGGAGAGGCGCGGGGCGTAGCGTCGCACGACGCTCGCACTCGTAAAGATCGGCCACCAGGATCTCCGCTCCCCACATGGTCCCATCCGCTCCGGCTCCACCGCCATCGAACGCCACACCCACGACTCGCTCGGTGTATCCGTGCTCTCCCGCCACCGCCGCCACGTGAGCGTGATGGTGCTGAACAGGGGATACTGTCTCGAGCCCCATTTCTCCGAGAGCCCCGGCTGACAGCGGCCCCACATACAGATCCCGTACGACCACTTCCGGCTCGATGTCGAACAGCCGGCGAAACGTCTCGAGCGACTCCTGGAAGTAGGCGACCGTCTCCAGATTCCTGAGGTCGCCAATCGGGTGACTCACGTACGCCGAGCGATCGGAGGCGAGGGTGAAGGTGTTCCCTTTCTGAGATCCGAGGGCAACGATCGTCCGCGGAGTGGCCACGGGAAGTGCCGTCGGCAATGGCACGTATCCCCGGGCACGTCGTTGAAACACCGGACCGTCGCCAACGATTTGAAGCAGAGAATCATCACAGCGCGTGACGATCTCGAGATCGTGTGACAGAAACCGGTCGGCGATGCTGCCAAGCCTCCGTACGGCGTCTGCCCTGCTCGTCACGGCAGGTTCATCTCCCAACCGTCCACTCGTCGTCGCGATAGGCCGCTTCACGAAGTCCATCAGGAGCACCTGCAACGCGGTCCCTGGCAGGTACATGCCGACCACAGCAAGGCCGGGTGCAACTGCTTGAGCAATTCCCGATTCCGCCCGTTGCGCGAGGAGAACGGCGGGGCGCTCGCGCGAGGAGAGATAGCGCTCCTCCTCTGGCCAAAGCTCAGCGAGTCTCCGGGCATCGCTCACCGTCCGAACCATCACCGTGAACGGCCTGGCGTCGCGCGCCTTGCGGTCGCGGAGGTGTTGGACCGCCTCCTCGTTCATAGCGTCGACCGCAAGCTCGAAGCCGCCGAGGCCCCGGACGGCGACGATTCGTCCCCGCATGAGGTCCCTTGCGGCATACCGAATCGCCTCGACTCCGTGCGCGACAGTGCGCTTTTCACCGGCCAGCTCGTAGCGCAGGTGCGGCCCGCACACGAGGCAGCTGTTCGCCACTGCTCGGTGACGCCGGTCGTCCGGATCGCGGAACTCGTACCGACAGTCGTGACACTGCTCGAACGCCCCCATGCTCGTCCGTTCACGAGCGAGCGGCATCGCCCGTACGATGGTGAACCGTGGCCCGCATTCCTTGCACGTGATGAACGGATAGCGGAAGCGGCGATTGGAGGCGTCGAGCAACTCTCGTGCGCACTCGCTGCAGAGCGAGAGATCGGGCGGCACCGTCACGATGTACTCGTTGCCGCTCGCACCTGTTCGCGAAGGAACGCGTACCACTCGTCCAATCCTTCGCCGGTGACGGCCGAGGTGAAGAGGAACTCGAGATCCGGGTTGATGTCGTGGGCACAGGCAACGGCCCTCTCCGGATCGAATGGCACGTGCGGCAAGAGATCGGTCTTCGTGAGAACCACGTAGCGGGATTCGCGGAACATCTTGGGGTACTTGGCTGGCTTGTCCTCGCCATCCGTTACGGCGAACAGCACGATCTTGGCCGTCTCACCAAGGTCCCAGCTAGCCGGGCAGACGAGGTTGCCGACGTTCTCGACGAACAACAGATCCGTGTCCTGAAGATCGACCGCCTCGAGTGACGCGAGCACCTGGCGGGCGTCCAGATGACATGCCCCTCCGGTGACGACCGCTTGGACGAGACGGTCCGTATGGATGCTGAGCCGGTCGGCGTCGTTCTGGGTCTGCACGTCACCAGTCACGACCGCCAGGTTCAGCTCCTTCCCCAGAGCCTCCAACGTGCGCTCGAGCAGCGCTGTTTTTCCCGCCCCTGGGCCGGAAACGAGGTTGAAGGCGGGCACACGGCAGGCGGCCAACTGGTGGCGGACATCCGCGGCGAACTCGTCATTCCTCGCCATGACGCGCTCGCGGACTTCAATCGTCCTGACTGCCATCATCCACCTCGAGATAACTCACCCGGAGCACATCGCCGGAGACCCGCTCGATGGCCGGCCGCGCGGACCCGAATGGGGGGCTCGACAAAAAGGACTCGAGCCAGAAGGCGAGGCTGTCCGGCTCCACACCGGAGTCGTCACCTACGTCGAGGCCCACTGTCACGACGCGTCCCACGGCCTCGCTCGACACGCGGGTCTCGACGATGCGGCAGACTTCGATGGCGACGCTCATCTCGTGCACAGGGCACCCCTTGTCCCACCACGAAAGAAACCACTTCGTCCGGCCCGCAGGCTAGGTACCTTGCCGATCCGGCTCGTAGGTAGTATCTGAGAGGAGTATCCGCACACAGAGGAGAAGCCAGCAATGACCAAAGGCCACGAGTATCTCAGCCAGATTCACAGCCCCCTGCGCGATTTCGAGGAAGCTGTGGTACAGCGCGAGAAGTTCAAGCTGATGGAGAGCAAGGTCACCCGCCAACAGGATGTGGACCACTACCGGCAGAAGGTCATTGACGCCGTCGTGAAGATTGTCACCGCCGAGCGGATGAAGAAGCAGTAGCAGTTGAGCGACATCCCCGAGTCACTCCGATCGGCTCTGGCCGATCGGTATGCCCTAGAGCGTGTCATTGGTCGCGGCGGCATGGCGACCGTGTACCTCGCTGCGGACCTCAAGCATCGCCGTCGCGTTGCCGTCAAGGTACTTCGGCCCGACTTGGCCGCATCGATTGGCACCGAGCGCTTTCTCAAAGAGATCGAGATCGCGGCCAGTCTCACCCATCCACACATCGTGGCACTGTATGACTCGGGTGCGGCCAGCGACTTCCTGTACTACGTCATGCCGTACATCGACGGCGAGTCCCTGCGCACGCGTCTGAGCCGCAAGAAGACACTCGGCGTCGATACGGCAATCCGGATCACGAGCGATGTCGCGGACGCTCTCGGCTTCGCGCACCGCTCCGCCGTGTACCATCGGGACATCAAGCCGGAAAACATCCTGTTCGCCGCGGGCCACGCACTGGTCGCCGACTTCGGGATCGCCAAGGCGATCACGACGGCCGCCGATCAATCGCTGACGCGCACCGGCATCGCGTTGGGCACACCCGGGTACATCAGTCCGGAACAGGCGGCAGGCTTGAGAGATATCGACGCTCGAACCGACGTGTTCGGTCTCGGCTGCGTCCTCTACGAGATGCTGATCGGGGAGACACCGGGTATGTGGCTCACTGACGACGCCGTGCGACTGGGCAGGTTCGTCGACGCGTCACCCGAACACCGGGCGGCTCTCGATTCGCTTTCCGGTTCCATCGAGCAGGTACTCGTCAGAGCCCTGGCCATGCACCCGGAAAAGCGATACCCCTCGGCCGACGAGTTCGCGAAGGCACTGCAGGAGGCTCCGAAACGCAGCAAGAAATACCGCGAGCGCGAGGTACGGGAGATCATCAAGCGCGCCTCCGAGCTGGAACTGGAGCGCCCCACCGAGCAGGGTGCCCTGTCCGTGGGAGGAATGGAGCAAGTGGCAGCCGAGGTCGGCATTCCGCCAGGACGAATGCAGGCGGCGGCCAGAGATCTGGCGACACCGAGCGGACCGTCGCTGCCGGCTGAATCACAGAAGTCGCAGTGGTCGTGGTTCCTTGGCAGGAACGCCAAGATCCGGATCGAGCGGGTCATCGAGGGGGAAATCTCGGAAGAGGAGTTTCCCCTGCTCGTCGACGAGATCCGCACCTCCCTGGGAATCATCGGCCACGTGAACGCGTTTGGGCGCTCACTCACCTGGAGTACGGCACCTCAGGGTCAAGGCGGGGGACGCAACATCCAGATCATCATCACACCTCGAGCCGGCCACACGCGCATCTACCTCGAAGAGCCGCTGATGGAGGTAGCAGGAGGCCTGTTCGGTGGAATGTTCGGTGGCGGGGGTGGTGCCACGGTCGGCATTTCCCTCGGCGTAGGGATCGGGGACATGCATATGCCCGTGCTCGCCGCCACCGTGGCAATCGTCGGTGCTGCTTCGTGGTATCTCGGTGCGCGGTCCATCTTCGTGAACGTCGGCAATCACCGGGAGC
>Ga0255055_10001279_pt1 | contig 18721 bp, 14 predicted proteins | sample JV7_2_27_MG_FD_188633 | JGI IMG/M metagenome (GOLD analysis project Ga0255055, IMG submission 188633) | Seawater microbial communities from Jervis Inlet, British Columbia, Canada - JV7_2_27 | ecosystem: Environmental > Aquatic > Marine > Inlet | place: Canada: British Columbia | collected... | reverse complement strand
ATGGAGCCGTAATCGCCGCGGGGAATTCGGTGGGAATTCCCCATCTGACATAATCACGGCCACAACCTGGTTAGCGGGCTGCTCAAGCAGCTGTTGACGCGGTCCCAGAACCGTTCAGCGGTCTACGACGGCGTCGGCAGCGAAGCCCGGGAGTTCGCCGAGAACATCGTTTTGGGCCGACAGGAGGCCGTGGCATGAGATCGAAGCCAGATTCGTCACAGAGCTACGACGTCATCGTCGTCGGGGCCCGCGCCGCCGGCGCTGCCACGGCTATGCTCCTGGCCCGCCGCGGTCTCAAAGTTCTGGCCATCGATCGGGGCCGCTACGGCACCGACACCCTGTCGACCAACGCACTGATGCGGGCGGGTGTGCTCCAACTCCATCGTTGGGGCCTACTGGACAAGATTCGTGAGGCCGGCACCCCACCGGTTCGGCGCGCCATCTTCCAGTATGGGGACGAGACCGTCAATGTCCCCATCCGGCCCGCCGACGGGGTGGATGCGCTCTTTGCCCCACGGCGCACGGTCATCGATCGCATCCTGGTCGATGCGGCTCAAGAAGCAGGGGCCGAAATCCAATTTGGCGCCAGCGTCGACAAGCTGCAGCGCAATGGTAGCGGGCGCGTTCTGGGAATCATCGGTCGCAATGAGAAGGGACGCCCGATCTCGCACAGGGCCCCCTTCACCGTCGGCGCCGATGGGATCAACTCCCGGGTCGCTCGCGAGGTCGACGCCGCGGTGACTCGCAAGGGCACAGACACTGGAGCGGTCGTCTTCGGGTATTTCAAGAACACCGGGGTAGATGCCGCCTATGTCTGGTCCTACCAAGAGCAGGCCGCCGCCGGGTTCATCCCCACCAACGACGATGTCGCCTGTGTTTTCACGGGGTCTCATCAGCAGCGTTTCCAACAGGAGATTCAACGGGACATCGCCGCCGGGTTCTACAAGATCCTCGGTGAGGCTGCGCCAGAGCTCGTGGACCGGGTCCAGACCAAAAACCAGATCGAACATTTCCGCGGCTTTCCCGGGATCATCGGTTACTACCGGCGTCCCTGGGGCGACGGCTGGGCCCTGGTCGGCGACGCCGGCTACTTCAAGGATCCCATCACTGCCCACGGAATCTCCGACGCCTTACGAGATGCCGAGCTCCTCGCCCGGGCCCTGACCGAAGCGCTCGAGAGTCCGGCGAAGGCAGAGAAGGCTCTGGCGGAATACGAACGACTCCGCGACGAGGTCTCCCATGACTTCTTCGATGTCACCGAGCAGGTGGCCGCCTACAATTGGACTCTGGATGAAATCAAGGTCCACCTCGACCGTCTCAGCAAGGCCATGGCCCCCGAGGTCGAGCTCATCAAGACGTTTGGCCCGCCCTAGCGTCATTCGACGACGATAGACCTGTAAGAAAGATCCGCTCTTCCGCACTCACTATCGGAGGTCATTAACAACACAGGAGGGACTCCTCACACCATGAAGGAGCAACGAAAGGAGCAGTCCTATGAGTCCCAAGCAAACGAGTCGATGGCGAAGCCTGATCCTCCCCGTTCTGGCGATCTTGATGATGCTTCCGGCGCTGCCGCGAAAAGCCGACGCCTATCACTATCGCTATTATTCGGGACACCATTACTTCTACCGTAGCTTTGGCCACCTCTCCTACTACCGAGGCTATTACTACAACCCGTACCACTATGGCGGGTATGGCTACGGCAGATACCCGTACACCCGATACGGTCGTGAATCGTCAGTTGGCGGCCTGAACCTGGCGCTGGCCAAGAAGGCTCGGCTAGGGGCTGTACAGCTTCAGGTCAAACCCCGCCGAGCCCAGGTCTATCTTGATGGGCAGCTCATCGGGAACGCCGGCGACTTCGACGGTTATCCCAACTATCTCTGGCTGGAAGAGGGCACTCACCAACTGATCTTCTATCGCGACGGCCGGGTAACCTCGACCGCCGAGGTCACCATCGAACCCGGCGTCATCGGTCAAACGAAGGTGCGGATGGAACGTGGCGAGGCCGTCGATCCGGAGTCACTGACTGACTCTCCGGGCAATCCCGAGCTCAGCTGACCAGGTGGGTGCCGGGGGCGGGGCAATCCCCTGCTCCCGGCTCCACTGGCGGACCCACCCCAAGTAGCGCTTCGCTACTTGGCCAGGTCCTCGGACTTCATGTCGACGGTGACCATGAAGCCCGTCGTGCCGCTGAACTCGAAGGCCTTGTCTCCGACCTTCCAGGTTTCGATCTCATTGGGCATCATCTTGAAACCGTTGTTTCGCGGTGCGGCGAAATAGGCGATGTTCTCCAGAACACCGGTATTACCGCCCATGCCCTGCCACTTGTTCAGGATCGTGTGCGCGTTGGCGCCCCCGGCGAGCTTCGCCTCGGCACGATCCTCGGTCGCCGTCCACTCGATCTCGGCGTCCTCAGCGACCTCGAACGAATTCCACTTGACGGGGAAGATATGTCCCAAAGCGGTGGCGACGCCGGCTTTCTGGGCATCCGTTGTGCCGGGCTGGAAGGTAACGATGGCCCATTCAGTCTCACCCTCTTTCCAATTGGCGCCCAGGTCTCCGGCAACCCAGAACTTCACACCCGAAAGATCGGTGTCCCCATGATGGCCCTCGTTGACCTTGTAGGCCATGTTGAACTTGCAGAAGTGCTCTGCACCGTGGTCCATCTGATGTAGGGCCGGCTCGGTGTTGAAATAGCACGGACAAAACATCGGACAGCTACAGGCTTCGATGACTGTGCCGTTGAAGTGCCAGTCCAAATCCTCGGTCGCAAACAACAAAGGCGTCACGACGAGTAAGAGAGCAGCCACTACGATCGCGGTGCCGGTTAGCAGATAGGGCTTGTACGTACGCATTCCACACCTCCTTACGAGGATTACTTCGCCCGCGAGGACTCACTATGAGCCTCGTCGACCTACACCTCCAAGATTGAGGATTGGCCAACGATACTCCGCCGCGCGAGAGGCGTCAACTGAGCAATAGGGCGGCAGGGCCGGTTCAGACTCCCAATCGCGTTGCACCTCTGAGAAGACAGGCGTAGACTGAATCCTGCCTCGATATGGCCACCACAAGGCGCGATTTCATCAAGGGAAGTGCAGTCCTCGGGGGAACGCTGCTCGTTCCACCGAGCCGACTGAGCGCCACTCCGAACTTCAAACAGGGTTGGCTGCCGGCTTACGGCAGGCTCGAGGAGGAAGGCAAGCTCGAGGAGCGCATCGACCAGGCCTTCGAGATTCTCGATGCCTGCACACTCTGCCCCCGGCAATGTGGGGTCAACCGGAGCGCCGGAGAAAAGGGGTATTGCCGGGCGCCGAAAAAGGTCATGGTCTACAGCGCCCATCCGCACTTCGGGGAAGAGATGTCCCTGGTCGGAGAGGGCGGCTCCGGCACGATCTTTTTCTCCAACTGCAACCTGCGCTGCATCTTCTGCCAGAACTGGCCCATCGCGCACCAGGGTCGCGGGGACCGGATCGACGACGAGGAGCTGGCCGGTGAGATGCTCCGGCTCCAAGAGATCGGGTGTCACAACATCAACCTCGTCACTCCGACTCATGTAATGCCACACATCCTCAACGCGACGCGGATCGCGTTCAAGCAGGGGCTGCGCCTCCCCCTGGTCTATAACACCAGCGGCTACGAGCGGGTCGAAATCCTCGAGATCTTGGACGGCATCGTCGATATCTACCTCCCCGATCTCAAGTTCATGGATGGGGAGCAGTCCGCCAAGTACTCGGCCGGCGCGGCCGACTACCCGCAAGTCGCCCAGAAGGCGATCGTCGAGATGCACCGACAGGTCGGCGAGCACACGACCGATGAGTTCGATCGTGCTCTGCGCGGCTTGATGATCCGACATCTCGTCATGCCGAATCGGGTCGCCGGCACCAAGGCGTTCACCAAATGGGTCGCCGAAGAGATCTCACCGTCGACCTACGTCAACATCATGGCGCAGTATCACGTGGCCTATAAGGCCACCGACTACGAGGAGATCGGTCGTGGCATCACGGCCGAAGAGTTCCTCGAGGCCATGGACTGGGCGGACGAGGCGGGACTCACCAACCTCGACCCGCGGGCCCGGGCGAATCGTCGTCTGTTTCGGCGTTACGGCAAGGCTTGAGCTCGGCCATGAAAGAGCCCCTCAGCAGGCGTGAGTTCGTTCGCACCAGCGGATGGATGGCGCTCGCCTCGGCCGGAGCCGGACTCCTACCCTGCTCGCCGCTGCTGGAGCCGGCTGCGGCGGCCGGTCTGAAGAAGGGCTGGGTCAACAGACGGAAATCGCCCTACTTCTCCACACTCGACGGCGAGCGGATCCGCTGCGACCTCTGTCCTCATCTTTGTGAAATCGACAACGGCGATCGCGGTCGCTGCAGTGTCCGGGAGAACCTCGACGGAGAGCTCTGGACGGTCGCCTACGGCAACCCCTGCGCGGTCCAGATCGACCCGGTAGAGAAAAAGCCCTTCTACCACGTGCTCCCCGGGACCAAGACCCTGTCACTGGCCACCGCCGGCTGCAATCTGCACTGCAAGTCCTGTCTCAACTGGGAGGTCGCCAAGGCCCGGCCGGAGGAGACCTACAACCACGAGCTTCCCCCGTCCGAAGCCGTCATGCGAGCCGAAAGCTACGGCTGTCACTCGATCGCCTGCTCCTACGTCGAGCCGGTGGTGTTTATCGAGTACATGACCGAGATCGCCCGTCGGTGCCAAGAGCGCCCCCTGCTTCATCTGATGCATTCCGCCGGGTATATCAATCGCCCTCCACTCGACGACATCTGCGCGGTGCTGGATGCGGCTTGTATCGATCTCAAAGGCTTCACCGAGGACTTCTACCGTGATCTCGTCGACGGCAGTCTGGCTCCCGTGTTGGCGACGCTGAAGAGACTGAAAGACAACGGTGTTCACACCGAGATCGTGAACCTCCTCATTCCCGGAAAAAACGACAACCCGGAGACCGTCCGCGCCATGTGCCGGTGGATCTTCGAGCAGCTCGGCCCGGACGTCCCGATCAACTTCTTTCGGTTCTATCCCCGGTACATGCTCAAGAGCATCCCACCGACTCCCGTGCCCACCCTCGAGCAGGCCCGAAGCGTGGCCATGGAAGCGGGGCTTCGCTACGCCTACATCGCCAATGTCCCCGAGCATCCAGGCAAACACACCTACTGTCCCTGGTGCGGGGAGCTACTCATCGAACGAATCGGCTACATCACCACCATCCTCGCCCTCGAGGACGGCCGATGCGCAGGGTGCGGCCATGCGATTCCTGGGGTCTGGCAACCCCGGGCCTGAGTCAAAGAAACAATGGCTCAAGCCGATCCCGGCCGGCGCAGGACAGCCAACAGGCAGATCAGGGACAACAGGCTCAGCAGAACCAACGTGCTCGCGACGCCGTAGAGCGGCAGCAGAAGGAGGCCGGCTGCAAAGGCCCCCGCGGCGGCACCGGCCAGATCGACCGCGTAGAGGTATCCACCCGTACGCTCGAGCCGCGCACCGGCAGCCGTCGAGGCCAGAGCCGCCAGCGAAAAATGACTCCCGCCAAGCACCCCGGCTACAAAGCTCACAGCGGCGAAGACCCACGAGGCGGCGGCGACAGAGAGTCCCTCGCGCAGCTCCTGGCTGACCGGTGACAGGAACACCAGCAGCAGAAGGGGAAAAGCGGTAACCCCGACCTGAAGACCCGCGAGCCAGGAAACCGCCCTGGATTCCTGCTGCCAACTACGTCGAATCACAGTAATCCCGAGGGTACCGGCAGCCAACCCGGCCATGAAAAAGGCGATGATGAGCGCCAGCTGCAAATAGGCGAACCCGGCGAGAATCTGAAAGCTCAGAATCAGCACCACTTGCAGCACCATTCCCGCGGCGCCCTGCACAAACACGCTGGTCCCGACGGCTGCCCGGTAACGTGTCCTGCCGAGCCAGAAGAACAGGGTCACCAGGACGCCGACCGTTCCCACGCCAAGATGCAGATGCAGAGGCTGAATCGCCGCAGCCCTGTCAATCCAGCGTCCCAGCGATGGATGCCACTGGGCGGCCCAGAGCCTGATCCCGTGGAAATAACAGATGGGAGAGAGCTGTCGATTGACCGGGCTGTCGCCGAGCTCTCCGAGAATCGAATCCAGGTAGTCGAGCTTGCTGGGGCTCATCAGATCCTGCAGCGTGTCCTCTCTGAGATGGACCAGCTCCAGGCCCCGCTCACCGATGCGATAGGCCAGAACGATGGGGTCCAGAGCCAGTGACCCCTCCTCGAGGGCGGCGAAGAACCTGGCTCGCTCACCGGGAAGAACCCGCACCTGGGGGAAGACCTGGAGCAGCGTCTTGTGGAGCGAGCCCAGAAGCCGGGCATGAGAGGGCCCCACCATGTCCCCCCCACCCGGTACCGAGAAGGTGAGGATTCCACCCGGCCGCAAGTGCTGCCCCAGACGGCGGAAGAACTCTTCGGTGTAGAACCGATTCATCTGCGCATTGATCGGATCCCCGACGTGCATGAGAATCACGTCATAGTCTCGATCCGTCTGGCGCAGAAAGGTCCCCGCATCCTGGCGCTGAATGCGCACTCGGCCATCACGGAGGGACTCACGCGTGGCCGCACTGAGAAAACCTTCGCTGAACGCAATCAACTCCGGGTCTTGCTCCACATAGTCCACCCACTCCACGCCCGGATGCTTCAGGGCCTCCTCGACGTGCCCCGCCAGCCCACCACCCAGAAGCAGAACCTGTCTGGGATCAGGGTGTTGCAGCAGGGCCATGTGGACCGCGAGCTCAGCGGTGGCCGGATCGGGCTGGGTCAACAGCCACAGGCCGTTGGTGAAGACCGTCACCTGCTCGGTCTGCTGCACAACGGCGATGTTGTGGTAGGGAGTGTCACGGGCGGCGGCAAGGTGCTCACCCCACTGCCAGCCACGGCTCCACTCTTCGAGGTCCCGTCCCCCGACCGCCATGGCCAGCGTGACGATCGTTGCGAGTGCCCAGACGAGACGGACAGATCCCCGCGAGGCGTGCGAACGGTACCTCCACAAGAGCCAGCCGGAGACAACCAGCAGGAATAGGGCGACGACGACTGCCGTGGTCAACGCCGTCGCCAGCCGGAGCATCACAAAATAGAAGACGATGCCGCCGGCTGCGGCTCCCAGTGCCTCGCCCAAATAGATCGCGAGCGGCCGGCTGCTCGAGGGGTCGGCGTCTGGCGTCCGCCTGTACGCCCAGCACAACCCGAAGAGACCCCCGGCGATCGGACAGAACAGAACCGGCGCAGTGATACAGACGAGCAGCATCCTGCCCATCGTCGCCAGCTCGCCCAGCGGGATCCCGTACAACCATCTGGCGCCGCGAACGAGAAGCACCAGCGCCGGCAAGCCCAGCGCTTGAAGGGTGAGGAGCAGAGCCAGAGTCCCTACCCGAGGAGGAATATTGCTGATCAAACGCGCCGCTAGAGCACTCCCCAACGCGGTCCAGAGCAGCCAACCCGCAAGCACGAGAGCCGTGGACATCTCGTTGCCATAGAAGAGAACCAGCAGCTCTCTGAGCAGCAGAATCTGGGCAACCGTCGCTGCGAATCCTGCCGCAGTGATGGTCAGGAAGGAAGGGTCACGAAAATGGGTTGAGCGGTTCAGACTCCCAATCGCTCCAGGAGTTCGTCCACCCGGGGGTCGCTCGCCGACGATCCGGGCAGCCACACTCGGGTGTACACCAGCCACGGGTCCTGGCATTCGGAGGCCTCGACGATGCGTCCCAGGGCGGCCTCGACGTCGCCCCTGGCGAGATCGATCGCAGCAAAGAACGTGGGCGCGACGTACGTGCTCTCGGATCGAGCTCGCAGCTCCTGCTGGAGAGCCTCTGCCTCCTCCGCCCTCCCCAGGCGGTACAGAAGCACCGCCAGCTGCGCCACGGTCACCGTGAGCCTACCGGAGATCTCCATCGCCCGCTCCGCTTCGAACTGCGCTTCCTCGAGCTGACCGGCGCAGAGGTGATAGACCTCGCTGAGCTGATGGTGTGGCAGCCACTCACGGGGATGCAGCTCGATCGTTCGCTGGAGCTGGGCCACGCCCTCCTCGATGTGGCCGGCGTAGGCCAACCAGAAGCCTGTCCAGGAGGAGATCGTGCAAGCCAGGGGGTCCAGTCGCCGGGCGATACGGGCCTCCTCGGCCGCCTCTTCGAACTGTCCCGTCGTCAGCAGGTGAACCCCGAGGTTGGCATGACAGAAACTGTTATTCGGCCCGAGCTCGATAGAGCGCCTGAGGCTCTGCTCACCGGCGGCGCGATCGCGCTCGAAGAACGACTTCAAGATCCCCAGCAGACTGTGCGCGTCAGCGATGTCCTTGTCGATTGCCAGTGCCCTCTCCGCGAAGTCGCGCGCCTTGGCCATGCCCTCGAGTGGCGGCATTGCCGCCCAGAAGGACTGCGATACGTACCAAACTCCCATCCACACCAAGGCAGGCGCAAAGTTCGGATCGAGCTCGAGAACCCGCTCATAACACTCAATACTGTGGGCAAAACCCTCTGGCGTCAGCTTGTGCCAGTGGTGCAAGCCCTCCAGATAGAGGTTGTACGCTTCCAGATTCTCGGTGTAGCGCCGTACGACGGCTTCCTTCTCGCGTCCGAGCAAGGTAACTCTCAGGCTGTCGACCACCGCCAGCGAGATTTCGTCCTGGATGGCAAACACGTCCTCGAGCCGCCGCTCGAACCGCTCGGACCACAGGTGGTAGCCGTCCGCCACATTGATGAGTTGGGCGGTGATCCGCAACCGGTCACCGGATCTCCTGACACTGCCTTCCAGCACCGTACCCACATCGAGATGCGCACCGATCGAGCGAACGTCCTCATTCCTGCCCTTGAAGGCAAAGGAGGACGTTCGGGCCACGACGCGCAGACCCTCTACGTGGGCGAGCGCGTTGATGACCTCCTCGGCCATGCCGTCGCAGAAGTACTCCTGCTCCGGGTCCGCACTCAGATTGGCAAAGGGCAGGACCGCGATGGAAGGCCGCTCCGGCTCGGCATCAATCTGGGTCAGCCCGGAATGCCGTTCTTCCTGCAGATCGCGCAAGGCGGCCGTCAACTCGGCAGCCGACTCGAATCGATCCTCCGGTTGTTTCGCTATACATCGCCCGAGGATGCGACTCAGCTCCGGATCGGCGGTCACCCCGAGCTCTGCAAGTGACGGGGGCTCCTCCTTGAGAATCGCTGTCATGGTCTCGACTGCCGTGTCGCTGTGAAAGGTGCGCCGTCCGCTGACCAGCTCGTACAGAACACAGCCCACTGCAAAAACATCGGAGCGCTTGTCGGCCGGTTCGCCACGCACCTGCTCCGGCGCCATGTAGCCGACGGTTCCGAGCACCGTTCCCGCCGCGGTCCCCAGCGACGCCGTCGGAGCTTCGCCGATGCTAGCGCCTTCCGGGGCGGGCACGATCTCCTTGGCGAGCCCGAAATCGAGGATCTTGACCACGCCATCCTCGATCACGAACAGGTTCTCAGGTTTGAGATCCCGGTGCACGATCCCTTTCTCATGGGCGGCCGCGAGGCCCTCTGCCACCTGCACCAGGTAGTCCAGTGCCTCCGAGATCCCGAGAGCCCCACTACCGGCCCGCTGCCGTAGCGTCTCGCCACTCAGCAACTCGGTCACCAGGAACGGCTGGCCCTCGAAGGAGCCGACATCGTGGATCGTCACCACATTGACGTGGTTGAGTGCGCCGGCGGCACGCGCCTCGCGTTCAAATCTTTTCAGCCGTTCCGGATCAGCGGTGAAGGTCTTGGGCAGGACCTTGACGGCCACATCTCTCGCCAGCCGTTCGTCGTGCGCCCGGTATACCTCGCCCATCGCACCCGCGCCGAGCATCTCGGCGAGGCGGTAACGGCCCATCATTTGACCCGTGAGATCGCCCATAAATCCCTTTCGGCGATGATACTGCAGCAGACGCAAGCGAGCGAAAGCTCCCCGACCCCGGGTGTGCGGGACCAGGAGCCTGCCCGCTGGGATAGACTTTTCTCGACAAAGGCACACCTGGCAGCGGCAGCCCGGCGATCTTGTCTGGGATCAGTCGAGGCCCCGTAGCCTTGGGTCACCGACGGATATCTATTTCCGCAACATTGGAGTAAGGCGAGAACCCGTCCCTATTGAATGCCCGAACACGGTATTTGTAGAGCGCTCCTGATTCTAGGCCCGTGTCTTGGCATCCAGTCTTGTTCCGCTTGACCAGCTCGATCTCCTTCCACTCACCTCCGCCGTCCTGCTTTCTTTCCACTCTGAACCCCTTCTCGAGGTTGGACAAATCTTTCCAGCTGAGCCGGACCGCGTTCCCTGAGATCGCACTCGCCGTGAGCTCCATCGGAGGCGCGGGCAGAGGTTGAGACCCTATGAAGAGCACGTTGGTTCTCGCCTTGGTTTTCCGAGATCGACCGGCTGTGCGCTGCGGTACGGCATCGGTCACCAGGGGAGTGACGCTCGTGTCGACAGGCGAATAACGTGTTTTCTCGACTCGGGTGCGAGGATTTCCAATCAGCTCAGATTCAGTTCCGAGTGTTCCGGCCCTGGAGAGCTTCAGAAGGAATAGATCCCAGTCATCAGCACCTGCACCGAACGAGTTCGTACCCCCTGCAGCGACAAAGCCGCCATCTCGGATCTGTTGCACCGAGAAGGCGGTCTCGTCATACCAATCGCCGTAGGTGCGATGCCACTTCACCCTTCCTGCTGGATTCAGTTTGAGCAGGAAACTGTCCAATAATCGGCCAAAGGATTCCGTATAGCCCGCGACAATGAACCCGCTATCAACCGTCTGCTTGACGTCCCAGGGATAGTCCATGAAGGTCCCGCCGTAGGCACGTTGCCACTTGATGTTGCCCGAAGAAGTCAGTCTGAGAATCCAAGTAATACCGGGGATGCTGAACTCATGGGTGACACCTGCCACCACATATCCACCGTCACGCGTGGTCGCTATCGAAGTGGCCCACTCCGAGGCTGTCCCTCCATAGGTGTGTTGCCATTCGATGTCACCTGAAGGCGTGAGCTTGAGAATCCAGAAATCCCTGTCCCCGGCACCGAACGACCCCGTGAAGCCGGCGACGATGTAGCCGCTATCGTTGGTTTCCTGTATCGAGAGAGCAAACTCTGCTCCACTCCCGCCATAGGCTTTCTGCCACTCGATTTCTCCTGACGACGTCAGTTTCAGAACCCAGTAGTCAGTGGACCCCGCTCCATAGGACTCAGTTCTCCCCGCGACGACGTATCCACCGTCGCTGGTCTCTTGAATGGCATAGCCCCAGTCCAACCCGGGCCCGCCGTAGGCCCTCTGCCACTGGATCTTCCCTGAAGGTCTGAGCTTCAGAACCCAGAAATCCGGACCACCCGCTCCGAACGATTCCGTCACACCCGCGACGATTAGCCCTCCGTCGCGTGTCTGCCGAATTGCCGGGGTATCTTCTCTCGAGCTTCCGCCATAAGTACGTTCCCACTTGATCTTGCCCTTGGGTGTGAATCTCAGGATCCAAAGGTCCAGATGACCCGCACCCTGTGACCTGGTACTCGTAGCGACGACAAGATCGCCGGAGCGGGTCTCGATGATTCCGGTTTCAGCGCCTGACTCAAACCTGTCCATCCCGCAAGTGACCATCCAGCGACTACTTGTGGCTTCCGTTGAATTCGGGTAACCCCCTGCAGCGAGAGCCTGCCCTTTTGCTGAATCGCCCAAGAACAGTGTCAACAATAGGCAGCCGAGTGTAAGCGTGATTCCTTTCTTGGCCATGATGCCTCCCTGACCAGAGATGGGTCGAAACCACCCTTCGGCAGCCCGGCGGTCTTTAGGTCCTGAGCGGAGATGAGGACCCGTAGCTTTGTGCGCGCAGCCTTTCGGCTGGCTTACCCTTGTCGAGGCAAGAAAACGCTACGCCCGGAAATTCCGGAATGCACCACCCGAACGGGTAGGTGCCGCAGATCGGGCCCCTGTAAGAATCCCGCCCCCACTCGCACTCACTCGGCAAGACGAAAGGCCACGGGGCCATTTAAGAGGAGATAGGATCATGAGCGAGAGCGTTTTGTCGGTGAATACTTCATCCAGTCGAGCGGTCGGAATCGCCACCGTGGCGGTGTGGATCGCCCAGCTCGCTGTTGCCGGAATCCTTGGCATGGCCGCGTTCACGAAGTTCTTCATGTACACGCCCGACGGTTCGATGGCCCTGGCCGAGGCGATGGGTGTCGGCCGTGGAATCATCGTCCTGATTGGGCTCGTCGAGCTCACGGCCGCCGCGCTGATCCTGATTCCCCGTCGACACCTGCTCGGTGGTTTGCTAGCTGCGGGGACCATGGCCGGTGCCCTGTTCACTCACGCCACTAAGATCGGCTGGTCCGGAAATGCCGCCGCCGAGATGTGGCCGCTAGCGCTGATTGCGTTCGCCGCAGCCTCGTCGGTGGTCGTGTACCGATATCTACACCGCTGAGAGGCCCCGCGCTAAGACGCCAGTTCTACGGCACCAAACGAGGGTAAAGCTTTCTGATCTCGAGCGCCAGCGGATAGCCGGACTCGGGATAGTGGTAGAGATACGACTCGAAGCCGTCGAAACCGTTTACCTTAGGTCCGGACGCCGTCGAAACGGCTGAGTGCATCGCTCAGTTCGCGTCGAAAGTCCTCGAAGCCGAGCGTTCCTCGAATCCGCAGCGTCACGGTGTCAACGAACTCGCCGTTCACCTGCAAGGTCTCCGGCACGAGCGAGGCGAGGGTGATTTCGTGTATCACCCGGTCACTTGGCTCGCGGCAGTTGTGACAGTCGACGTGTACAGCCAAGTACTTTCCCATGGATCCCTCCTTGCGCAGACCCGCCTACGCCCAGCCGTAGGGCATCGTGCTTCTGTATGCCCGATAGGTAAACAGTGCAAGCGCTACCAACAAAACGAGCGTCAGCCAGACCGGGAATCCCCCCCACGACTGCACTCCGAGCATCGCCATTGTGAGAACACAAAACAGACAGATCGATGCCAGCCGTTTGCGCCGCAGGCGAAGCGCGTTGATGGCGTCCGCTACATCCGAAGATATCGGGGTGCCCGGCGACGCGGAGGCGAAGAGCTCATCTACTCTGGGTTGGACTCTCACATGGACATAGCTCAGCAGTAGCGCGATCACGATGAGCAGGACGAACTTCGCACCCAGGGCCGGAAACTCCATTAGGGCACCCAAGCCGAGCCCGTGCAGGAAGATCAAAGCCAGGCCTGTGCCCATGACCGTTGCCTGGAAGACAAAGCACGGGATGACCCGACCCCGGACAACGTTCTCGAGATAGGTGTCCAGGCGATTGCCCAGAGGTGGACCCAGTCGCCCACGCTCGTTGACGGCAACCAGCGCATAGAAAGGCCATGCCATCAAAATCGCCGCAAGGATGTGGACGACCTGAAGAACCGACACCAGCGTTGCCATTGTTCCCTCTCCTTGGTTGATTGCAGACGTCCCCATTGACGCCCGCTCTGCGAAGCACGAGTGCCGACGCAGTTTCCGCCTCGATTGCCTTCTTTGGGGCTATGGAGATCCTACGGCAATGCCTGTCCCGAGCGCACCACCCGTAGGGGTGGGAATCACAGAAAGCCTCACCCCAGGAGCAAGACTGGTACGCTTGGGGGAAATAAGTAGAGTTTGATCAGCCATGATCGGTGAGACCGTTTCGCACTACAAGATCCTGGACCATCTCGGTGGGGGTGGGATGGGGGTGGTCTACAAGGCTGAGGACACCAAGCTGGGACGCCAGGTGGCACTCAAGTTCCTGCCCCCAGAGGTGGCTGAGGACCGCCACATGCTCGAGCGCTTTCTGCGCGAGGCGCGAGCCGCCGCGGCACTCAACCACCCGCACATCTGCACGATCTATGAGATCGACGAGCACGAGGGCGTTCCCTTTATCGCCATGGAGCTGCTCGAGGGGCAGACCCTCAAGCACGGTATCGGCGGCCAGCCCATGCCCATCGACACGGTGATCGAGCTGGGAATTCAGATCTCCGAGGCCCTGGTCGAGGCCCACTCCAAAGGGATCGTCCACCGGGATATCAAGCCGGCCAACATCTTTTTGACCCAGAGCGGTCACGCCAAGATTCTCGACTTCGGACTCGCCAAGCTGGCGCCGCAGACAAGGGCAGACGAGGGTGCAGCCGACCTGTCTTCCGATTCGACTCAGGGGGCCGATCTCACCAGCCCTGGATCGGCGGTGGGCACCGTCGCCTACATGTCGCCCGAACAGGCACTCGGTCAAGAGGTCGACCCCCGGACCGATCTCTTCTCGCTCGGTGTGGTCCTCTATGAGATGTCTACCGGCCATCAGGCCTTTTCCGGCTCGACCTCGGCGGCGGTCTTCGACGGCATCCTCCATAAGGTTCCGGCCGCTCCGGTGCGGCTCAACCCCCAGGTGCCACTCGAGCTCGAGCAGGCCATCAGCAAGGCGCTGGAGAAGGAGCGCCAACTGCGCTATCAAACCGCGGCTGATCTTTCGGCCGATCTCCGACGACTCAAAAGAGACACCGACTCGAGCCGAACCGCGGTTGCAGCAGCCACCGCTGCCCCGCCGACTCCGGCGCCCCAGCCGTCGGCAGTCTCGCACGCCGTGGCGACATCACCGGTTGCGACCGACTCGTCAACTCCGTCGTCGTCGAGCTCCTCCACGATCACCGCCATAGATCAGGCGGGCGCCCGGCATTGGAAGCTGGTGGCTGGGGTCCTTCTCGTGCTGGGTCTCGTCGGGACTCTCTTGATGTGGCAGCTCCGCCGGGGCCCGGCCATGACCGAGGAAGACGATCTACTGGTCACCGACTTCGTCAACACCACCGGTGACCCGGTCTTCGACGGAACTCTCAAGCAGGCCTTGACCGTCAAGCTGCGCGAATCGCCGTTCTTGAATGTCTATCCCGACAGCAAAGTGCGCGAGACCCTCGAGTTCATGGAGCGGTCGCCGGAGGAGCGCATCAGCCAAGCCGTTGGCCGCGAGATCTGCCAGCGCCGCGGCCTCAAAGCGATGATGATCGGCCAGATCGCGCCGTTGGATGATGAGTACGTGGTGACCCTAGAGGCGGTCGACTGTCAGTCGGGTGACTCGCTGGCGATGCAGCAAGCGGATGCAGGAAGCAAGAAAGAGGTCCTGGCAGCGATAGGCGAGGCGGCCACCCACATGCGGCGCGAGTTGGGCGAGTCTCTGGCCTCCATCGAGCAATACGACGCTGCCATCGAGCAAGCCACGACCTCGTCCCTCGAAGCGCTCAAAGCCTTCAGTCTCGGAGTTGAGGAGCGAGCCAAATCAGGAGACGGTCCCGCTATTCCCTTTTTCGAGCGCGCCATCGAGCTCGATCCCAGCTTTGCGATGGCGCACGCCAGACTGGGCACCATCTACGGCAATCTCGGCGAAAGGGACAAGTCGAACGAGTACCGAACCAAGGCCTATGGGCTGCGTGAGCGGGTCAGCGAGCTCGAACGGCTTTACATCACGGCCCACTACTACGCTTCGGTGGTGGGAGATCTCGACAAGCAGGTCGACACCTACGAGCTATGGAAGCGCACCTACCCACGCGACTGGACGCCCTACAACAACCTCACGGTGCACTACAACGACATGGGTGAATTCGAGAGGGCCATCGGCGAAGGCAGAGAAGCTGTGCGACTGGAGCCGGACCACGCTTTTCCCTACACCACTCTCGGGTGGGCCTACTTCAACCTCGGGCGATACGACGAGGCCAAAGCCCTGGGGCAGCAGGCGTTGGACAAAGGTCTCGATTACATGAACCTCCGTTGGACGCTGCACGCCATCGCAACGATCGAAGGCGACGAGGCCGCGAGACAGCAGCATTTCGATTCCCAGGCCGGCACCTTTGGTGAGGCCTTTCTGCTGGCCCAGCAGGCAGTCTTCGCCGCCCATGAGGGGAGAGTTCGGGACTTCCGGTCGTTGATGAGTCAGGCCGTGGAGATGGCGCAACGATTCGATCTTCCCGAGACCGCCGCTTTGATGCTCGCTACCGCAGCGGTCAGGGAAGCGCTCCTGGGATTCGACAAGCAAGCTGCCGAACAGGTGGATCAGGCACTCGAGATTGCGAACAGTTACGACTCACTGGGTGAAGCGACTTTTGCCTCGGGCCTCCTGGGAGATGGCGATGAAGTGGGGGCCTTCGTCAAGGAGATGGGCAACCGCTTCCCCGGCGACACCTTGGTCCGCGAGCTCTCCATTCCCCAAGCCCAAGCGGCCCTGGCCCTGGAGAACGGGCAGGGCGAGCAGGCCATCGAGCTGCTCGAGCCCAGCAGGCCCTACGAGCAGGCGAGCCTCCAGATCCTCCTCTTGCGGGGTCGTGGGTACCTCGATGCGGGGGACGCTTCTGCAGCGGCGTCCGAATTCCAGCGGGTCCTGGATCGGCAGGCCGTCTGGAGCTTCTATCCGGTTCACGCGCTGGCTCAGCTCGAGCTGGCGCGCGCCAACCGCGAGGCAGGGATGCACGATCAAGCACTGCGCGCCTACCAGGACTTCTTCGCGCTCTGGCAGCAGGCCGATGAGAACATCCCGATCTACAGGGAAGCGAAGGCGGAGTATGCGGAGATGGAGAGCGGCACCTAGTTTAGTGACTCGCTCTTCCCCACCCCAGACCGCGGTGCTCGGCGGGGGAAACACCGTACTGCTTCTTGAACGCGTGGGAGAACTGGCTGCGGCTCGCGAAGCCGACGCGACGAGAGACCGCCTCGATCGATAAGGCATCGCTGCGCCTGAGGAGGTGGGCCGCGCGCTGCAGGCGAATGTTGCGAACCAGGCTCATTGGCGGAAGTCCGAAGGCGGTGGTGAACTGTCTTGCAAATCCAGACCGGCTCATGGCCGCTACATCCGCGAGCGATTCGACGGTATGGTGGGTTCCCGGGTGATCCAAGATGTGGTCAAGGGCCCGCCCGAGTTGTGGGTTCTCGACAGCGGCGAGCCAGGGCAAAGGGCAGTCGGCATCGTTGTAAACGCTACGCAGTAAGTGAACGAGGCACTGGGTCATCAAGCAGGCCTTCAGCAGCTTGCTGCCCGGGCCGGAGCGGGCCTGCTCGGCGAGCAGGTCCTCGAACAGCTTCTGCACCTCCGGCACAGGGGAAAGATCGGCCACCAGCACATCGCGTAAGTGATCGAAGAGGCCCAACGCTTCACCGTAGCGCACTTGGACAAGGCCACAGGCGATCATCATGTCCGGCGAATCAGGTGAGCCGGCAACCAGCTGTGGCGGCACCGGGACGCCTTGCGGCGGAGCCTGAATTCGCTGAGCATGCTGCACTCTTTGCGCTGACTCCAACGCGTGCTTCGCCCCTCGTGGCACGACCACCAGGCAGCAGGGTTTCATTCTCTGTGCTCGGTGGTCGGGACCGCGTACGACGCCCTCACCCTTCAGCACAAAGTGGAGCATCACGCCTGGAGGGCCAGGTAACTCCATCCGCCAGCCCTCACTGACTAGACACAGTGAGAACGGCTCGACTTGCACATCGAGGTGCGACAAGAGTTTGTCGAGGTTCATTCCTTGCCGGGGAGAGTAGCGCTAGGAAACTGCGAGGTCAAGTTGGTGGACACCAGGGCACGCTTTTTGGACGCCGCCACACGAGTCGAGACGATCCGGCACCTCCTGCGGACCCTTTCACAACCTCGTTGGGTCACGCTGTCCACAGCGGCGCCGATCGTCGGCACGTCAACTCAGATCCACGAGAAGCAATGGAGAGCAAACATGAGAGCAGACAAGAAACTCTTAACCCTGGCCATGGCAGGAGTGACCGCCATGGTGAGCGGTGTGGCACAGGCGCAGTTGCCCGACCCGGGCCTGGAGGTCGAAATGGGTCGCACCGCGGTCGTCATCACTGACCCACAGAACGACTTCCTGAGTCCCGAAGGCGTCACCTGGGGATTGGTCGGCGCGAGTGTCACAGCCAACAAGACTGTGGAGCACATAGAGGCGCTGATGAAGACCGCCAAAGCGAGAGGCATCGACGTATTCATCTCGCCGCACTACTACTACCCCACAGATAAGGGCTGGCAGTTCGGAGGCGCGGTGGAGACCATGATGCACGCCATTAACATGTTCGACCGCGAGAATGCCCTTTCCAGTGATGGGCTCGAGGGGTCGGGAGCCGATTGGCTCGAGCGGTACAAGCCCTTGATCGAAGACGGCAAAACCGTGGTGGCGAGTCCGCACAAGGTGTACGGGCCGGAAACCAACGACCTCGTGCTGCAGTTGCGCAAGCGTGGGATCGACAAGGTCATCCTCGCTGGAATGTCGGCCAACCTCTGCACCGAGTCGCATCTTCGTGAGCTTCTCGAGCAGGGTTTCGAGGTTGCGGTCGTAACTGACGCTACCGCTGCAGCGCAGACACCTGAGATCGATGGCTACGCGGCAGCGCTGACGAATTTCCGCTTTCTGGCCAGCACTGTCTGGACCACCGAGCAGGCGACAGCAGCGATGGGGGCCACCGTAGCAACGACTGCAGAGTGAGAAGCACCCGAACGCCAACGTAGATCTCAAAACCTCGAATCAGAACAAGGAGTGGATGAACCATGACAGAAACTAGTGTTGTCAGTGGAATGGACGTCGAGAAGCTCGAGGCCTTTCGGACCTCCCTCACGGAAAGCCCAATCACGCTTGGACTCGAAGCCAAAGGCATCTGGGAAGGTCATTCGGGCCGCAGCACGGTACACATCGGACCCTACGATTTGGGTGATCAGCACATCGACCGCCCGACGCGTCACTACACTCTCTCCTATGGTGCTTGGAGAGAGG
>Ga0255055_10001278_pt1 | contig 18722 bp, 7 predicted proteins | sample JV7_2_27_MG_FD_188633 | JGI IMG/M metagenome (GOLD analysis project Ga0255055, IMG submission 188633) | Seawater microbial communities from Jervis Inlet, British Columbia, Canada - JV7_2_27 | ecosystem: Environmental > Aquatic > Marine > Inlet | place: Canada: British Columbia | collected... | reverse complement strand
ACAGCGCGGTGTCGGTCCACAGTGCGGTGTCGGTCCACAGCGCGGTGTCGGTCCACAGCGCGGTGTCGGTCCACAGCGCGGTGTCGGTCCACAGCGCGGTGTCGGTCCACAGCGCGGTATCGGTCCACAGCGCGGTGTCGGTCCACAGCGCGGTGTCGCCCAGCAGCGCTTGATCGGTCCACAGCGCGGTATCGGTCCACAGTGCGGTGTCGGTCCACAGCGCGGTGTCCGTCCACAGTGCGGTATCGGTCCACAGCGCGGTGTCTGTCCACAGGGCCGTATCGGTCCACAGCGCGGTGTCTGTCCACAAGGCCGTGTCGACCCAAAGCTCGACGATGTCGGTCCACAGCGCCGTATCCGTCCACAGCGCGGTATCGGTCCACAGTGCCGTGTCGGTCCACAGTGCCGTGTCGGTCCATAGCGCGGTGTCGGTCCACAATGCGGTATCGACCCACAGCGCGGTGTCGGTCCACAGTGCGGTGTCGGTCCACAGTGCGGTGTCGGTCCACAGTGCGGTGTCGGTCCACAGTGCGGTGTCGGTCCACAGCGCGGTCTCACCCCAGATCGCGATATCCCCGTAGAGCGTCTCGAATCGCGAGACGATCGACGGCACGGGGACGATCTGGAAACCGTCGTCGACGCGAACGATCATCGGCGAGGCCGAGTTGAATCGAACCGTGCGGAACGGGCCGACGAACGCCAGCGCCTTGACCAGGTCCAGGTAGCCGGCGCCCACCGCAAAGATCTCCTCCGAGTCCAGATGCTCGGCTGAGGCCATGAGAATCACCTTGACCTGGTCGGGACTCAGGAACGGATTGGCCTGCAGCAACAGCGCGACCGAGCCCGAGACGACGCCGGTCGCCATGCTGGTGCCGGACAGCTCGATCTGCCCCGGACCCATGATCCGTTCGGGGTAGATCTCTCCGACCGTCGAGGTCGGAGCCAGCGTGGAGATCAGCCGGTTGCCCGGTGCGACGATGTCGGGCTTCATCACCAGGTCGCGGGAGGGGCCGCGGCTACTGTAGGTCGTGATGATGTCGTCCGAGCGACTTTCTGTGTTCAGGTCGTTCATCGCACCGACGGTGAGAATGAACGGATCGTTGCCCGGTGAGTTGATCGTCATGTAGCCGTCGCGGCCGCGGTTGCCGGCCGAGGCGATGACGACCAGACCGGCGGCCCAGGCCCGCTCCACGGCCAGGTTGAGCGGGTCGCTGACGAACGGCTCGGCGACGGGATGACCCAGCGACATGTTGAGGACGCGAATGCCGAACCGTTCGCGGTTGGCGATCGCCCAGTCGATAGCCCGGATCACGTTACTGGCGTAACCGGCACCCTCCGAGTCCATCACCTTCAGATTGACGAAGGAAACCTCGGGGGCCACCCCGAGCACGGCGTTACCTTCGCCCGTTCCGCCGACGATCCCCGCGATATGGGTGCCATGGCCGAACCCGTCGCGACCGTTGTGCCCACCCTCGACGAAGCTCACGCTGGCCAGGATGCGCTCCCCCGGCACCGCCGCGGACGGGGAGAGACCCGAATCGATCAGGGCCACGGTAATGCCCTTGCCGGTGAGACCCAGATTCCGTGCAACCAGCTCCGAGCCGACCGTGGGCACGGTCACGTCCATCGAGCTGACCACGCGACGGTCTGGCGAGACCGAGAGGATCCGGGGGTCGCCGGCCAGGCTCTCGATCTCGTGACGCGACAGCCTGCCGGCGAAGCCGCGAACACTTTCGAGGCGGGTGAGACCCCGGCCACTCCGGTTGCGGAGCTGGTTGGCCTCGTCGCTCGAGATTGCTGGATCGAAGGTCACGATCACACGCAGCTCTTCCGTGGCCGAGCTCGTGACGAGCCTGCGCTGCAGATCTCCCGCGATCTTCGATCGCCCGCTACGAGCCTCGGCACCCGTCACCGCGACCAGCAAGAGTGCCACCGAGAGGGCGAGAAGAATTTTGTGTTTCATGGCTGAAACCCCCTGATTGCGTTGCCTAACCATTGGCGTCCACCTTCTTTCGCGCGCCCACTTAGAGCAAGAGGCGGACCGGTTTTGTAATCGGGGAGCGTATGTTGTGTAAGCCGTTTGTTATTAACAGCTTGCGTATAGTCTGTCCGAAGAGTCTCGGGCTATCTTCAAGCTCGAGACAGTCTCAGGCTGAGACTGTACGCGAGGATTCAGTGGTGAAGTCTTTGTTCTTCAGTAAGTTAGCGAGATCGACGACAAAAGAGTCTCGCAGTCTCAGAGTGAGACCTTTTCATGGTGGTGCGTGGATTGTTGCAGGGTCTGCAGGCAGGCCAGCGTCGCCCCCAGTCACTCCGCGACTTTCAACAAGCTCGACACCATCAAAATGTATACTATTGTCCTATGTCAAAGAGACATTCTTTGTCGAAAACTACCATCGATCCCTCCAAGCCCGTCCCTCTCTACCTCCAGCTCGCTCGACAACTCCGTCTGGAAATCGCGTTCGGTGGTACGGCTCCTGGGGACCGACTGCCGACCGTCCGCGAGCTGGCCGAGCGGGCGGGAGTACACCGCAACACGGCGGCACGCGCCATCCGCCATCTGGCCCGCGAGGGCGTGGTTCAGAGCCGTGTGGGACGCGGGACCGTCGTCGGCAGCCCGTCACCACCCCTCGATCGGACCGCGATGGATGCCGCTGCCGCAGAGCTCATGGAGGAGCTATTGGTCCGCGTCCACGCGCTCGGGGTGCCGCTCGAGGAGATCGGCTGGCGGCTCTCTCGTGCGATCGAGCGCTTCCGCCGGCGGATCGACGATGACGCGCGCGATTGAGTTATGATGCGCAGCGCTCTCGGACGGCCGACGAGCGATCCACGGGATTCAGCATGACATCCGCTGCCGAGGGACAGACTCTCTACCTCATCGACGGAACGGCGCAGGTGTTTCGCGCCTACTTCGCCATCCGCGGCCTGAGCAACGACGAGGGTCTGCCGACCAACGCCGTCTTCGGCTTCACCACGATGATGCGCAAGCTGCTCCGAGACGAGCGACCGTCCCATGTCGCGGCTGCGTTCGATCTGGGCGGCGACGTCTTTCGCCACGAGACGTACGCCGAGTACAAGGCCAACCGGCCCCCGGCCCCCGAGGAGCTCAATGTCCAGATGCCTTACGCCAAGGAGGCCTCCGAGGCGCTCGGAGTCACTGTCCTCGAGCGGGAAGGCTACGAGGCCGACGACCTGATCGCGACCTACACGCGCATGGCGCTAGAGGCCGGCCTCTCCGTGGTCGTCGTCTCTTCGGACAAGGACCTGTTGCAGCTCGTCGGAGAGCACGTGATCGTCCTCAACCCGTCGAAGGACCTACGGCTCGACGCCGCGGGTGTAGCGGAAAGTTTCGGTGTCCCACCGCAACGCGTTCGCGACGTGCTCGGCTTGATGGGAGATTCGGTGGACAACATCCCCGGAGTTCCCGGGGTCGGCGAGAAGACCGCGCTCTCCGTGGTCTCGATCTACGGAGACCTGGAAGGCGTCATCGACCGCGCGGCGCGCTTCGCGGCCCTGTTCGACGCGCGGGACGAGCTGGTGGACGCGATCGATCGCTACACCAAGGGACAGGCCACCCTCGAGCGGCTCATCGAGGCCGAACGCGCGTTCGCGGCCGCACTGGGCGAGCTGTGCGGGGCCGAGGCCGACGACGAGATGCTCGAGCGCCTGCGCGAGGTGGAGACGACGCTCGACGCAGTCGACCTCCGGGCCGGACCGGCGGCGGATCGTAAGGAAAGGTCGAGGCGGTCGAGGATCCTCAGGAAGGCGCTCAAGTCGATGGACAAGGGAAGCGCCAAGAGGAGCTGGTATGCCATCCACGAGAACGCCGACCAGGCGCGCATGAGCAAGGAGCTGGCCACGCTGCACGAGGAGGTTCCGGTCGATCGGGAGATCGAACAGCTGCGCTACCTCGGGCCGCAGCCGAAAAGGGCCCACGCGCTCTTCGAGTCGCTGGGCTTCGGCCGGCTGAGCCGGGAGTTCGCCGACGAGGCCGCGGGCGCTGCCGAAGCCGGTGAGAACCGGACGGCGATTCCGGTCGCAAGCGGACTGGATCTCTCCGATGACGTTCGTTACGAGACGGTCCTCGGCGCGGACCGGCTCGGCGAGATTGTCGACGCCCTCCGCCGGGCCGGGCGGTTCGCCGTCGATACGGAGACCGATCACGTCGACCCGCTCCGCGCGCGACTCGTCGGCATCTCGCTGGCCTGGGAAGAGGGAAAGGGCGTTTACATCCCTCTGGGCCACGATTACGACGGCGCTCCCGCGCAACTGGCCCTCGCCACGGTCCAGGAACGGCTCGGTCCGCTGCTGGCTGATCCGGAGATCCCGAAGTTCGCCCAGAACCTGATCTACGATGCCCACGTACTGGGTCGACACGGTCTGCCCGCCGTGGGTTGGGGCCTCGACACCATGGTCGCGGCGTTCCTGCTCGACTCCGGTCGATCGAGCTACTCGATGGACAGCCTGGCCGAGGAGTACCTGAGCTACACCACGATCAAATACTCCGAGGTCGCCGGGAAAGGCGCCAAGCAGGTCACGCTGAACCTCGTCGACGTCGATCGAGTCACCGATTATGCCGCCGAGGACGCGGACGTCACGCTGCGTCTGGCGGGACAGCTCGCCCCGCGTCTCGACGGCGCCGGGCTGCGCGGGCTGTACGATCGGATCGACGGCCCCTTGCTGCCGGTACTGGTCGAGATGGAGGCCAACGGCATCCGCGTCGACACCGGCTTGCTCCAAGAGATGTCGGCGGAGATGGAGAGCGCGCTCGAGCGGGCGAGAGGCGAGATCCACTCACTGGCCGGAGTCGAGTTCAACGTCGACTCACCCAAGCAGCTCCGCGAGGTGCTGTTCGACGGTCTCGGGCTGAAACCCGGTCGACGCACGGCCAAGAGCGGCGTGGTCTCGACCGACGCGCAGACGCTTGAAGAGCTCGCAGACGAGCACGCGATCGCCGGGCGGATCCTCGAGTATCGCGAGCTGGCCAAGCTCAAAGGCACCTACGTCGACGCCCTACCCAAGCTGGTGCATCCCGAGACCGGACGCGTGCACACCTCCTACCACCCCACCGGGGCAGCCACCGGGCGGCTCTCCTCTTCCGACCCCAACCTGCAGAACATCCCCGCTCGCACCGAGATCGGACGCCGCATCCGCTCCGCCTTCGTCCCCGAGGAGGGCTACCGTTTCCTGGCCTCCGACTATTCCCAGGTCGAGCTCCGAGTGCTGGCCCACCTGGCCGAGGACGAAGAGCTGACCGCGGCCTTCCGCGCGGGAGAGGACATCCACCGCTTCACCGCGTCGCGCGTCTTCGGTGTCTCCGACGAGGAGATCACCTCGACGATGCGACGGCGGGCCAAGGCGGTGAACTTCGGCATTCTGTACGGGATGTCCGAGACTCGTCTGGCGCGCGAGCAGGCCATTCCACGACGCGAGGCGCGTCGTTTCATCCGGGCCTACTTCGAGCGCTTCTCCAACGTTCGTGCCTACATCGACAGGGTGCGCGAGCAAGCGCTGCAGGAGGCGGCCGTTCGCACCCTGTTCGGCCGGGTTCGTTTCTTTCCGCAGCTACACCAGCGTGTCAACCGGGCGGTCCAGGAGCAGGCGCTGCGCGCCGCGGTCAACACGACGATCCAGGGTACGGCCGCAGACTTGATGAAGCTGGCCATGCTACGCGTCGATCGCGAGCTGAAGAAGCAGGGGCTGAACGCCAGAATACTGTTGCAGGTCCACGACGAGTTGCTGTTGGAGGTACCGGTCGACCTGGTGATTCGCGTGCGCACCCTGGTCCGCGAGGCGATGGAGGGCGTTCACCCGCTCGCGGTCCCGCTGGTCGTGGATCAGAAGGACGGGGAGAGCTGGCTCGAGGTGACCTGAGGCGCGGCCGGGTTGGGCTTTGACGGCATCCGGGCTAAGATGTGCGTTTCCTCGTGGATGGATGGCGCGTTGGCGGTTTCCGATAACAAGAAAAAGGTGCTGGTCGTCGACGACGAGCTCTCCGTCCGCGAGATCCTCTCCGAGGGCCTCACCGTCTTCGGCTTCGATTCCGTCGTGGCGTCCGGAGCCGCCGAGGCGCTCGAGATCGTCCGGAAAGGCGAGATCGATCTCGTCCTGACCGACATCGAAATGCCCGGCGAGACGGGCATGGAACTTCTCGCCAGCGTCAAGAAATTCGACAGGAACCTCGATGTGGTCATGGTCACCGGCGTCATCGACACGCACACGGCGATCGCGGCGATTCGCGAGGGCGCGAGCGATTACCTCACCAAGCCGTTCAACCTGGACGAAGTGCAGATTGTCGTCGAACGCACGCTGGAAAAGCGGAGACTGATCGACGAGAATCGAGCCTACCAGGAGCACCTCGAAGAGCTCGTCGAGCAACGCACGCAGCAGCTCCAACATTCGTACGAGAGCACGCTGCAGGCATTGGTCACGGCGCTCGACTTCCGTGACAACGAGACGCAGGGGCACTCGTCGCGCGTGGTCGAGTACGCGGTTCTCGTGGCCAAGGAGATGGGCGTCGACGGGCCTGCTCTGGCGACGATCCGTCGTGGGTCGATCCTGCATGACGTGGGCAAGATCGGCATCCCCGACTCCGTCCTGCTCAAGCCGGGCAAGCTGGACCGCGACGAGTGGGAGGTGATGAAGAAGCACCCGGAGATGGGCTACCGGATGCTCCAGCACATCGCGTTCCTCGAGCCCGCGCTGGACATCGTGTTCAGCCACCAGGAGCGATTCGACGGCACCGGCTACCCTCGAGGATTGAAAGGCGAAGAGATCCCACTCGGGGCGCGAATATTCACCGTCGTCGACACCTTCGACGCGATGACCTCCGACCGTCCCTACCGTCCGGCCCTGAGCATCGAGAAGGCGCGCGAAGAGGTCCGCGACTGTGCCGGGACCCAGTTCGATCCCGAGGTTGCCGAGGCCTTTCTCTCGATCGATGCCGAGAGGTGGCGCGAGATCCGCGAGCGCGTCCACAAGGAAGTGACTGCGCTGGAGGAGCAGGTCAGGCGAGCGATGGGCTCCTATTCGTCGAGCGGCGGGAGCGGCTCGGTCCCGTCACCCTCGTAGACGCGAACCGATACTACGCGGTCGAAAGGCAGCAGCCGCGCCACCACGCCGGGAAAGTTCTGCACGACGCGCCCGAAGGCGGTGTATCGGCCGGTCAGACCGGGCTGCACGGAAAGAGCGACGAACCAGGTGCTTCCCGCGCGATCCCTGCCCCTGGAGACCATGCCGAGCGTTCCGGGCCAAAACCTTGTCGAGTCGATCTCGTCGCGAATCGTGTAACCGGGGCCGCCACTGCCGTTGGCGCGAGGATCGCCGGTCCGCAGCACGATGTCGGGAATCACGGCGTAGATCGGCAGATCGTCGTAAAAGCCCGATTCGGCCAACCGCGCGAAGTTCCACGCCGCCAGCGGTGACGATTCCGTGTCCAGGCGAACCGTGAACCTGCCCGGCACGAAGCCGGGCCGTTTTACGATGACGATCGCCGCGCGCTCTCGCTGCGCCCAACGCAAGATCTCCACGTAATCCTCGAGCGGTCGATCGGATGCGACGCCGGCCGCGCCGGAGTGGTCCTCGTCCCAGATCCGGCGGGTCTGTCGGATGGCCTCCATCCTCACGTCCCGGTCCGAGCAGCCAAGGCCTCGCTCGAGGAGGGACCGGGCCTCTGGACTGCGACCGGCCTGCCCGGCGGCGCGCATGATCGCCGAGGCCACCTCGACGTCCAGCGGCTCCTGTGCGTCCGTCCACAGCCGCTCCAGTACGCCCAGCGCCTCGGTCTTCTCGGCTATGCTCGACTTGCTGGCGGCCAGCCGCCGGCCGGCGGCGCGTGCCACGGCCGCGCGAACCGCCTGATTCTCGTCACCGATGGCGTCGGCGAGCAAGGCCGAAAGCTCGCCCTGCGCCTCGGCAAACGCGGGGACGATCGCGGCACGGACCAACGGATCGTCATCGGCGTAGAGCCGGCGGGCGAACTCGATCGTCTCGTCGTCGATGCGACCGGCGAGCAGGGCGGCGGTCGCGCGGCGGATCTCGGCCTCGTCGGCACGCGAGAGGCCGTTGGCCATCTGGGCCGACAGGTTGCTGGCTCGGCCCACCGCGACGACCGCGCGTTGACGTAGCCACAGGCGCTCGTCGTGGACGATGTACCAGGCCAGCAGGTCGAGCACCTCGGGGCCGCGCATGCGACCGAAACCGTCGATGACGGCCAACAGCACGCGCTCGTCCTCGTCTTCCAATGCCTTGCTGAGAAAGGGCTCGACCGGCGCGCCCGGGAAGCTCAGTGCTTCGACCGCGGCGATGCGAACCGTGTGGTCCTTGTCCTCGATCAGCTTTCCCTGAGCTACGGCCTCCTCCTCGCTGGTCGGGATGGTCAGCCCGATTGCAGCCAGTCGCCGAAGCTGCGGGTGGGGGGATTCGACCAGCTCGATCATGCGCTGGCGGGCCGGCAAACGCGACTGCCGGTCGAGCCGGCCCCCCTCGGAGGCGAGCTCCGCCAGCGCATAGGTGCAGGCAAGTACGACCTCGGGTTCGGTCCCTGCGCTCAGTTCGATCAGACGGTCCACAGCGAAGCTTGCATGATCGAAGCGAGCGACGCCGAAGCAGGCGGCGGCGAGCACGGCGGGCTCGGCATCGCTCAGCAGAGAGAGCATCGCGGTTTCCGAGAGCGGGTCGCCGAGCAGGCCCAGCCCGTCGGCGACGCTCGCACGAACCTCGGCGTCCGAATCCCCCACGTGCTCGGCCACTGCCTCGAGGCCCCCGGGGGCATCGAGCAATCCCAGTGCGAATGCGGCACGCGCTCGGACCACCGGAGCCTTGTCGTCGAGGGCCTCGGTCAGCCGGTCGGCGTAGGCCACATCCCTGATGCGGCCCAGAGCCTGCACCGCCCTGGAGCGGATCTCCGGCCTTCCGTGGGCCAGCGCCTCCAGCACGTCCTCGTCCACCAGTCGCCGGTCCTCGGCTCGGAGAATTCGGGCGCGACTCGCGAGCAATTCGTCGGGGGTGTCCTGAATCGAGGTCGTTTCTTGCCGCACCCCGCCCCCGCCCCCGCCACACGCCAGCGACAGCGCGCAGACGAGCGCGGCGATCAGCGTTTTCTTTCCTTCTCGCACCATCCTCGAGATCTCCTGGTGGCCGCGGGGTGGCCCGCCGGGCGCGTGCCACGAGACGGCCCCCGCTTGACGGCCCAGACAACCGCTGTTAGCGTTATTCGCGCTCGACGGTCTGCTACCTACACGTCGAGCCGGGCAGCCGTCCGCGATGCTAATACCGTAAAGGGCTGGAGGTTTCAAGTTGATGATGACCTGGCGACGCCTCGGGAGAACGCTCGGTGTCCTTCTCGCGACGGCATCCTGCGCCGGTTTGTGCGCCTCCACCTCCGCGGCCGAGCTCGACGAGATCCTGGATCGATTCGACGACGTCCAGGGATCGATCAGCACGCTCAGCGCCGCGTTCACCGAGACGACGACCAACCAGCTGCTGATCGATCCGATCTCGGCCGAAGGTCAGTTCTTCATGACCAAACCCGATTCGATCCGCTGGGAGTACTCGATCCCCGAAGAGATGCGGTTCGTTATCTTCCAGGATCAGTACACGGGCTACTTTCCGGCGCAAAAGCGCGCGGAGAAGCGCAACATCCACCGCTGGAGCGAGCAGATCTTCCGTTTCTTCGGTCTGGGACAGGGCACGACCGAGTTGATGAAGTTCTACGACATCACGCTCGACGGCACGCACGACTCGTCCACCGGCACCTACCTGTTGTTGCTCGAACCGAGGAAGCGTCGTGTGCGCAAACGGATTCCCGAGGTTCGCTTCTGGCTCGACAAGGATACCTACCTGCCCGCCAAGGTCGAGTATCGGAGCAAGAGCGGCAACACGCGCGTCGTCGAGTTTCACGAGATCCGACTCAACCCGGATCTCGCGGCGAATCTCTACCACGTGGAGATTCCCTCGGACGTCCAGGTGTCCAGCGGATTCAGCGGGCTACCGTCCTTCAATCCGGACTCCACCCAGTAATCGACGAGGCCACCTCTCTTCTTCGTGACCGCCGCGGCGGCTCCGGCTCCTACCCCAACTCCCCTTCGGGGGGGTTTTCAATTCCGGGATAGGCGGGCATAGTAGTGCGGTAGCGGCCGGTGGCGGTGTATCCGGAGACGAGCTTCGAGGTGGCTCTACGGAAAAGATCAAGAAGATAACCTTCTGGCGGCTCCTTCTGGGCAGCCAGGCGCTCTTGCCGCTGCCCGTCTGTCATCTCCTGGGAACGGCGTTGGCCCACTGGGCTTGGCTTCGCTCGACGAAGGCCAAGAAGGTCACGCTGATCAACCTGTCGTTGTGCTTTCCCGACAGGTCCGACGCGGACCTGCGACGGCTCGCGCGGCGGAGCCTGATCGAGACGGGTAAGACGATCATGGAAGCCGGGCTGGTCTGGTCGCGCTCGGCCGACGCATCTCTCAAGACGATCGTCAAGACGGATGGCATCGAGAAGTTGGACGAAGCGCTGAAGAGGGGAAAAGGGGTCATCGTCTTCGGGCCGCACATGGGGAATATCGAGATCCAGCTCACCCAGGTCGCGAGAAGGTACGAATCCACAATTCCTTACACACCGGCAAGATGGCCCGACCTCGACGCGATCATGAGAAACAAGCGTGAGAGAGAGGGAGTTCGAATGGTCGTTGCCGGTCGATCCGGCGTTCGGAGCATGCTCGAGACACTTCGACGCGGGGGTCTCGTCTCGATGGCCCCGGACCAGGTGCCTCGAGCCGGGGGCGTCATCGCTCCGTTCTTCGGGGTGCCGGCGCTGACGACGACCATCCTCAGTTCGCTCGCCCGGAAAACCGATGCCGCGGTCTTCTCGACGTGCTCGATCCGGCTACCCCGTGGCGCGGGTTTCGAGACCCACTTCACCGAGGTGAAACAGAACATCAAACTCGAATCACCGGTGGATGCCGCGGTGGAGATGAACCGGGCCCTGGAAGAGTGTGTCATGAAGGCACCGGCTCAGTATTCGTGGGAATACAAACGCTTCAGACGTCGAGGTCCCGATCTACCGACCCCGTACAAACCGCTGATACCGCGGTTATAAACCGCGCGTGCCCCTACCCGTCTTTCCCGTCGGACTCGGAGTCTTTCTTGTCGTGTTTCTTGTCCTTCTTTTCCGGTACCTCGAATCGCACGTCGACCGCTTGGTCCATGCCGGGCACCAGCAGACGGTTCGTACCCGTCCCGTCAGATGGATTTGGCGTGCTAGAGTGATCCGGTCTCGCTTCCCATTGCCGGTCGGGAGGAGCATTTCGATGGCGCTGGGTTTGGTCCTGGATCCCGTTTTCGAAGAGCACGACACGGGCCCGGGCCACCCGGAGTGCGCGGCCCGCTTGACGGCGATCCGGGAAAGACTGGCGCAAATCGGAATCGAGCAACGCCTCGAGAAAATCGATCTCGAGAGCGCGGACGATGCTCTGCTCCATCTGGCGCACGACCCCGATCACGTCAGCCGCGTCGAGCAAGCCTGCGCGCGCGGCGAGCCTTTGATCGACTCGATGGACACGGCGATCGGTCCCCACAGCTCACGCGTCGCACGTCTGGCTGCGGGCTCTCTGGTCGCCCTGTGCCGGCGCGTCGCCCGTGGCGAGCTGTCGGGGGGCTTTGCCGCCACGAGGCCGCCCGGCCACCACGCCGAGCGCGATCTGGCGATGGGGTTCTGTCTGTTCAACAACGTGACCATCGCCGCGCACTCTTTGCGCGAAAAGGAAGGTATCTCGCGCGTGCTGATCGTCGATTGGGACGTCCACCACGGCAACGGCACGCAGCACATCCTCGAGGAAGAGCCCGACCTCTTCTACTTCTCGGTACACCAGTCGCCGCTTTATCCCGGGACGGGAGCGCGTGACGAGCGCGGTCGCGCGGCGGGGGAGGGGACGACGCTCAACTGCCCGCTGCCGCCGGGTACCGGCGACGTGGGGTTCCTGGGCGCGCTGCGCGAAGAGCTCGCTCCCGCCGCGGAGCGGTTCCGACCCGAGTTCGTGCTGGTCTCCGCCGGATTCGACGCCCACCGCGCCGATCCGCTGGCCGCGTTGCAGGTATCGACCGAAGCGTACGCCGAGGCGACGAGGATCGTTCGAGGCATCGCCGACCGTACGGCGGGAGGACGCCTGGTGTCGGTGCTCGAGGGCGGCTACGACCTTCCGGCGCTCGCTGATTCGGTCGTGGCCCACCTGGAGACGATGATCGACGGCGACTGAAAGGCGTCAGCTACCATCCGCGGCATCGACCGGATCCGGACCCGGCCCACAAGAAAAGGGCCCGCCCCCGTCAAAGGGGCGGGCCCGTGTTGGTGTCGTCGGTGGCGTCTGGCCTACTCGGCGGCGTCTCCCGCCGGGTTCGTCGCCACCACCTTGTAGAAGACGAGGCTCGCGGCTCCACTCGCGTCGAGCGGCTCCGTGAGCGTTTCCGCGGTTGTTGTTGCGATCTCCTCGAACGGACCCTGTGGCGTTGTGGCGCGCAGGATCCTGTAGTGGCTGACCGGTCCGTGCTGCAGGTCCTCGACCGGCCGCTTCCACTCCATCGCGAGGTCGGTGCCGCTCCTCTGCATCAGCAGCGTGCGCACCGCACCCGGCGGATAGAGCGCGCCCGCGATGATGAAGTCGGCGTCGCTGGTGTCGTAGCCCATCACGCCGCGGGAGTCGAGAGCGAAGACGCGGACGCGCGCCTGCGTCGTCAGTGACGCCGGGACCGTCCACGAGAACGTCGTCGCGGTCAGCCCCGTGGCCAGCTCCGTCCACGTCTCGCCACTGTCACCGCTGAGCCAGACCGTGTACGACTGGGCGGCTGCCAGTGCCGGCGCGTCCCACGTGATGTCCACGACGTCTCCGGCTATGAGGTACTCGCCGCCGTTGGGAGCATTCACGTTGGGCCGGATCGTGCGGATGTAGTCCGTGCCGATGAACCAGGTCTCGTCCATGACCTCGCCGGTAACGGTGACCGGAACGTTATCCCCCTCGGGCACCATCGCCTCGAAGGTCGCGCGGTCGAACTTGACGATTAACTCCATCACGCCGTCGCCGTTGCTGTCCTCGTAGGAGATCGGGGCCGGGTTGGCGTAGAGCTGGCCGCCAATCGAAACCGTCTCGATGACGACGTTCTGCGGATCGTACATCGGGGGCAGTTGCAGCGCAGCCCTGATCGTCCTCCCGTTCGAGGAGAGGTTGAGGGTGTTGGGCTCGACGTCGATGTAGTCGAGATCGGTGTAGCCGACGTGCAACAGCACGGGCACCTCGATCGGGCTGTTGAAAGGATCGTTCGACGCTACCGTGAGGACCGCCTCATGGTCGCCATCCTCGAGCCCGGTCGAGTTGAGACCCACGCCCAGCGAGGTGCACTCGCCGGCGGGGACGACGCCCATCTCCGGGCTCACGTTGATCCAGTCGGGCCCGGCCGAGAACTCGATGGCCATGTCGGGATGGAGGTAGCCAGTCTCGTTGTAGCTCACGAGAAGGCCGTCGTCCTTGGTCCCGTTCTGGATGCCGATCGTGGCACTGCTGATGTTCGACCCGAACTGCAGGTACTGGTAGACGATCGTACCGTTGGGATAGAGGATCACTTCGAAGTCGTAGTACGGAGCGTTGAAGGCGCCGATTCGCCGGTGACTCTTGTACTGGACGATGAAGCGCGATCCGTCGTTGTAGGAGTAGACGTCGCCTCCGGTGCGGGAGGGATCGACGACCATGTCGTCGAAGAACACAGCAAGGAGGTTCTCCGGCACGGTCGAGCCGTCGTTGGGAAGGCTGCTCGGGTTGCTGTAGGTGGTTCTGGTGCTGGTGAAGCTGAGCCAGCCATTGGTGCACACCTGCAAGGTGTTGAAGTTGTCTCCGTAGAACGGGAAGTCGAAGCCGATCGGAACCGGGCCCTCGTTCCTATCGTCGCCGTAGGCGCCGAAGACGGGCGTGCCGACGGTGCTGACGTCGACCCAATCGAAGACCGGACCTCCCGGCTCGTCACTGTCGCGGAACTCGTACCCGAAGATGTCGGGGCCGCCGCTGCGGTCGATGAACAAGCCGTCGCCGGCACCGTTGTCCGATTCGTCACCCTTGGGCAGCTCGACCCAGGGCGCGCTGGCGACGCCTTCCACACCGGGCGTGGTCGCGACACTGGCGGTGAAGACCAGATCACTGCCGCCCGTGTTGCAGACCTCGACGGGCTTGGTCCTGCTCCCGTTCGGCGGAAGCGCCGTCTCGATCGACGCCGGATCGACACCGGCAATCGGCGGGTACAGCGCCTCGCCCGTCAATGGCACCGTCAGGGACGGCATGCCGGTGGCGTTGCTCTCCAGAACCAGGTCACCCGTTCGTGTCCCGTCGGTCGATGGCGCGTAGGTTACGGTCAACGTGCGCGTCTCGCCGACGGCGAGTGAGAACGGAGTGAGATCCGTGGAGTAATCGCCGCTGATCGTGACATCGGTCACGTCGAGCGCGTCGGTGCCGGGGTTCGAGATCACGACGTCCAGATCGTTGGTGACGCCGATGAAGACGGTACCGAAGTCGAGCATCGACGGCGATGCGCCGATTGCAGGGAAGCCCGTGACCGACAGCGTGGCGGGGAGCTCCACGTGGCCGGCGGCCGGGTCGTTGGTCATCACGCGCAGGCTGCCGTTGTACACTCCGCCGATCAGCTCCGTCGCATCGAAGCGGACCGGGATCGTGACCGAGCCTCCCGGCGGCACGGTGCCGCTCGAGACGCCAACGCTCAGCCAGTCGGGGGCGGCCTGGATCGCGATCGCCAGGTTGTCGTGGACGTAGTCTTGGTTGTAGGCGATGTCCAGGCCGTCGTCCTTCGTGGCGTTCTGGATCCCTACCGAGTTGCTGTTCTGCGGGGTGCCGGTGAGGGTCAGGTACTGATAGACGATCTTCCCGCCGGGATACAGGATCACCTGGAACGTGAAGCTCGTGGCGCCCGACCCACCCGGGTAGTGCTCGACGTTGGTGTACTGGATGATGAAGCGCGAGCCGTCGTTGTAGGTCGTCGCCTTCTCCACACCTTCGAAGTCCAGGTCGTCCCAGAACGGAGCGAGCATGTTGTTCGCGCCGTTCGTGCTGGGCAGCCGGTAGTTCGTCAGGCGCGTGCTCGTCGTCGCCGAGAACGCCATCCAACCGTTGGTGGAAAGCCAGACCTGGTTGAAGTCGTTGCCGTAGAACGGGAAGTCGAACCCGAGATCCACCGGTCCGGCGACCTCGTCGTCGGCGTCGAGGCCGGCGACCGGCGTACCGATCGTCGAGATATCGAACCAGTCGAAGACCGGCCCGCCCACTTCGTCCGAGTCCTTCCAGCGGTAGCCGAACATGTCGGGTCCGCCGGCACCTTCCGTCCGCGGTGCGCCGTGTTCGGTCGGTTCCACACCCTTGGGCACCTCGGGGCTGCGGTCCTGAACGACGAGCGCGTTGGTCAGGTTCACTCCGATGTCGAACTGGAGGTCACTGCCACCCGTGTTGGTCAGGACCAACGGGTACTCGGATTGCTCGCCGACGAACAGGCTGTCCGAGAAGCTGCCGGGCGAGTAGCCGAAGATCGGTGCCGGAATCGACGTTCCGATCACCGGCACCTCCAGCGTCGGCTCGTCGGGGTCGTCGCTGTAAACCGTGACAATGGCGTCGAGCATCCCGGCAGTGGGCGGCAGCCAGCGCAGGTTGTAGAGCACCTGGCCACCGGGTTCGATCTCGTAGACGCCGCCCGCTGTGATGGGCTCCTCGACGAACAGGTTCGGGTCGTTGCTCGTGACTTCGGTCACGGTCAGCGCGCCGGTGCCCACGTTGCGCACGAGGAGTGGCACGATGTGCGGGTAGCCCACGAAGCGTTCGCCGTAGTCGACCGACTCCGGATCGGTGGCCACGTCGGCCACGCCGAACACGGTCAGCATCGCCGGCACCTGGAGGGTCGGCGGGTCCGGGACGTTGGTGTCGATGCGCACGGCGCCCTGGAAGACGCGGTCGCCCGAATCACCCGCATTGAACGTCACGTCGAAGTCGTGGAATTCACCCGGCGGGATCGTGGCCGTGGTCGGGGAGACCGCGAGCCAGTCGGGCACGCGCGCGATGGCGATAGCCAGGTTGTTGTGGACGTAGGTCTCGTTGTAGCTGATCTCCAGCGCGATCGTGCGCGTTTCGTCCTGGATGCCGATCGTGTTGCTGTTCAGCGTCCCGACCATGTCCAGGTACTGCGTCACGATCTTGCCGCTCGGATACAGCTGTACCTGGAAGGTGTAGCTCTGTCCCGAAGACGGTGACCAGCGACCGACCCCGGTGTACTGCAGGATGAACCGCGTGCCGTCGTACAGGTACTTCACGTCGCCCGTACGCAGGTGCAGGTCGTCCCAGAACAACGCGATCGAGTTATCCGGCAGGCTCGTCGACGGAAGGTGTCCATTGCCGGCAAGGGAGCTGCCCGAGTAGGTCGTGTCGAAGGTCAACCAGCCGTTGGTCGAGACCTTGATCGCCGTGAAATCGCTCCCGTAGAACGGGAACGCCATTCCCAGGTCGATCACGGGGCTCAGGCTGTCGTCGCTCGACGGGAAGCTGATGGCGGTGCCACTGCCGCTGATGTCGACCCAGTCGAAGGTCGGACCACCGGGAGCATCGCTGTCCTTGTAGCGGTAGCCGAAGGCATCAGGGCCGCCCTCGCGCAGAACCACGTTGTCGCCCGTACCGGCGTCGGACTCGTCGCCCTTGGGCAAATCGATCACGTCCACGGGATCCTGCGTGGCGGCGCCCAGTTCGACGGACAGGTCGACGACGAGGTCGCTGCCGCCGGTATTCAGCACGCGCAGGTTGCGCGTCACCGTACCGCCGGTGAAGAGCGACTCGTCGAACGAGGTCGGTTCGACGAGCACCGCAGGAGCCGGCAGCGAGTAGCCGGCCACGTCGACCGTCACCTGAGCGGCGTTCGAAGCGTCGGAATTGATCGTCAGCGTCGTCGCCACCGTGCTCGGGGCCGCGGGCGTGTAGGTCACGTCCACCGTGGCGCCCGAGTGAGCGGGAATCGTCAGCGACGTGGGCGAGACCGTCACCTGCGGGTCGCCCGAGTCGATCGAGCTGACCGTCAGCGTGTCGGTCCCGGTGTTGTTGATCGTAAGAGTCTGGGTGTCGGAGAAGCCGAAGAAGACCTGACCGAAGTCGATCGACAACGGCGAGACGGAGATCGCCGGCGCTCCCGTGACGTTCAGGGTCACCGGGTGACCCACGACGGGCTGCATCGGATCGTTCGACTCGACGACGACCGACCCCTCGTAGGTTCCGCCGTCGAGTCCCGTGGCGTCGATCGTCACGGCGACGTCCGCGGTCTCGCCGCCGAACAGGCGGCCCGAGGTCGGCGCGGCGGTGAGCCACTGCGGGATCGCCGCGATGCTGATCTCCAGGTTGTCCTCGAGGTAGTCGGAGTTGTAGACGACGGTCAGCCCGTCGGTCTTGTCGGCGTTCTGGATGCCGACCGTCGCGTCGTTGAGCACGCCGACGAGCGACAGGTAGCGCAGCCGGATCTCGCCCGACGGCTGTAGCTCGACCTGGAAGGTCAGGATCGAGCCGGTGGAGAAGCGATCGACCTCGGTGAACTGGATCACGAAGTTGCCGTTGACGTTCTCGTAGGTCGCGCGCTCGGCGCCGCGGAAGTGCAGGTCGTCCCAGAACGGGGCGATCAAGTTCTCTGGGGCGCCGGTATTGGGCAGCGGCTGGTTGCTGTACGAGGTCGCCGTGCTGGTGAAACTGATCCAGCCGTTCGTGGCCACTTGCACCGAGTCGAACGTGGTGCCGTAGAACGAAAAATCGAAGCCGATCGGAATCGGACCGCCATTCTGGTCGTCCCCGTCGATGGCGATCGGGGTGCCGGTCATGGCGATGTCGGTCCAGGAGAAGGCCGGGCCGCCGGGCTCGTTGCTGTCGATCCAGCGGTAGCCGAACATGTCGGGGCCGCCGAAGCCTGTCAGCGCCGGCACGCCGGGCCGCGGATCGGGCTCGCCCTTACCGAGGCCCAGAGGCTCGTACTGCACCACGACCGGACCGCTAACCTCGGGTAGCGGGATGCTCCAGTCGAGCGTGCCCACGCCGACGTTTTCGATCGTCAGCGTTTGTGTGGTGGACTGACCGGTCAGGAGGTCCGCAGTGAACGAGTCGGGAGAAGATGCAAAAGTCGGAGGAGGCAGCGTCAGGCCCAGCGCGAGGTTACTGATCGGGCCGATATTGCCCCACTCATCTTTGGCCTTGATCGCGAAGTAGTAATTCGTGCCGGCCACGAGGCCCAGAACCTCGGTCGATTGCGGTGTGCCGGATTCTCCGGGTTCGGGAAGGCCGCTCGCCCTATCCGCCATGTCGAAGTTGGTGTCGTCGATCGGCATGGTCGAGTAACGCAGATCGTAATCGGAGGCCGTCCCGACGTCGCCGTCGTCGCCGGTTGCCGTCCAAGAGAGGAAGATCGAGTTGCTCGTCGCGGTAGCGAACGTCAGGTCGGTGATCTGACCGGGAGGCGTGTCGTCGGGCTCGGCAATCGGGAAGAAGGCGTTGAGTCGAGCTCCGCTGACACTGAGTCCGTCCAGGGCCGGAACGGGCTCGGCGAGGTCCATCAGAACCTGTCGGACCTGGGCCGCGGGGATTCCCGGTACGACGGCACGCAGCAGTGCGGCCGCTCCGGAGACGTGCGGCGTCGCCATGGAGGTCCCGCCAGAGAGGCTGTAAGTGTTACCA
>Ga0255055_10001277_pt1 | contig 18739 bp, 29 predicted proteins | sample JV7_2_27_MG_FD_188633 | JGI IMG/M metagenome (GOLD analysis project Ga0255055, IMG submission 188633) | Seawater microbial communities from Jervis Inlet, British Columbia, Canada - JV7_2_27 | ecosystem: Environmental > Aquatic > Marine > Inlet | place: Canada: British Columbia | collected... | reverse complement strand
CAATCCCGAAGATGGGTTGTACGACGAGGACGTAGCCGCGCTCACGGCCCTCGCCGACGTTGCCGAAGGTGTCCTCATGGGCACGGTTGACGCCATGGAAGTGGTACGCGCGTTGCACGATTACACAAGCTACGACAGCCGCAATGACCCGTGAGCTTGCAGGACTCGTGTGGTGTGACGTGTTGGGTGACGCACACGACCCGCGTGACACTGACCCGGAGTCATACGGCCCTCTCGATGATAAATGGATGTCCGAGCAGGAACGCGGTGAGCTCCAAGACGACCCTATCTGGACGTATGAGGACCGCGACGACACCTACGGGTCTATATGGCATTACGACTGCCCAGGACCCCATTACGACCTATGGAAGGGGGCACAGCTATGACGGACACCAACCCGGTGGCGTTTCGACTGGGCACGTCGAACGTGTGGCACCGGATTCGTCCTGGTGAACCCAATCCCGGTAACCGATGGACGGCACTGTGCGGAGTAGGTGCTGACTACATGGCGAACAGCAGCAACGTGACCGTGACCGTGATTCGTCCCGGCGAGTCATACAACCGTTACACCCGCGCCTGTCTGAATTGTGACGCGGCACGGGTGCTCCGTCGCGGTGACCTTGTTCAGCCCGAACCCGAATCCAAGGCCGCGGTCAAGGGTGAGCAGATCGCCACGTCAAGGGGCCAAGGAATCGTGGAGATCCCCGGCCGTCTGTTTCGTGTCGCCGGCTCCGAGGGTCGCGCGTACACGGTGACTGTGCCGGCCGATCACGATGTCGCGATCACTTGCACATGCAAAGCGTCGAAGATACACCCGGAACTATTGTGCAAACATGCTGCAGCAGTGACGTTGGCGACGCGTCACTTCCAAAGTGGTTCCACCAACGAGTAAGGAGAATGGAGCTCAATCCCATGACCGAACCAACAACAGTCGACAACATGATTCGTGTGTCGAACATGTCGACGTATCTCAATTCCCGTTTCAAGCTGAAGGGTGGGGATACGGTCGCGTACCGGACCCCGTATGTGTGGTGGTCGCGGACCCTGGCCGGCACCCGAATGGTCAACCCGCTACCCGAACCCTCTCTGCTCATCTCCGAATGGGTAACAGACGGCGAGCCACCCGAGCTCACCCCGTTCTGGGACCGACGCGCCATCGTGGTGTGGTACGCCGAGTGGAAGGGACTCGACGCGCGCAAGCCCCGGAAGCTGAAGGGTGGGGGAAAGCGGATGGAGGTGATGGTGTGACAACCTACTGGGAAGGGGTCATAGAAGTTCAGCTCGAAGCGCTCCTGGTCTGGACGCTCGACGGCCGGAGGGAGCGCATCGGATGAACGCTTGCAGGGACCACCAATCGTACTGTCCGACACCGATGCGGTGCAGCATGGAGCGGGCTATAGACGCTGCCATAAAGCGCAGGGTAGAAGCCCGCCTAGCTAAGGCCTGCGAGCGAGGCGAGCACTATACTGGATGCGGACATGGCACGTCTTGATACTCGGGAGCTAGGCGAGATCGCCGACGAGTCAGCTGCCACGTTCACGTTCGAGGTCGATGAAGGTTGGGAAGCAACGAGTGACGATGCCGCGGTAACCATGGTCGAGAAAGAACTAGTGGAAGAAGCTGGGCCAGCGTTCAATGACAAACGATTCGAGGAGTCGTGGGACATTAGGGGACATCTCGTGGTGAAAGAAGAAACACCATGAGCACAATTTCCCGTTACCTCGTTGTTGACGCTTTCGACAATCACGACACAGCCGTGGAGTATGACAACTTCAAGACAGCCAAAGCTAACGCCGAGCTCGCGGCCCGTTGTCATGGTGAACCCTACGCGGTGCTCGAAGTGGAGTACGAGTTTTCGTACACGTCGTTGGTGTTCGCTACCGACGGCTCCGATGTCTGGCCACATAAGTCGGACTCGTGACTGCTTCCTCGCAGGAGTGGGCCGGCGCTCTCCAATTCATGGGCTACATGTTCGTCGCCGGCCTCGTCCTCTACCCGTTTATATGGCTGGCGGCGGATTGGTTCAGCAACCGACTCCCTTCCCACTGGGACGACCCCGTAGGCCCCGTAGACAGCTCCGTAGACCCCAACCCAGTATCGGACACCCCAGAGGAGGGTTTCGCCGACGAGACGTGAAGCTAGGCCCCTGTGACGTGACGCGAGCAAGGCCGGGGAGAGTGGAATCCCCGGCCTTGCGCTCGCACCATGGACACGGCCAACACGCCGCAACGTCGGACCCTAACACACGTCCCAGATGGTGTCTCCCCCCTACTATATATATACCTTATGCCAGCTTTTGCCTCAACATGGGAATGATTCTCAATAAGTGGCATGACATGGTGGCATACACTCTATTACCCCTGGTCAGCGGCCTGACAATAATACCCAGGTGCTTGCAAGTTCAAGCACTATGCTAACTTTTGCAAACTAGTGTATTACATCACAAGCTCTCCTATTATCGGTCAGAAAGCTGGCATGAAACTACTATTTGTCGGCGTTTTGGATGACTCGCACCCGCCGTTCCGATCAGCTATGGTGCATGGGCTCCGAGTGGAATCCGAGAGAGGACGGTCATGGCAAGCCTTCAGCCCATTGAAGGTGGTAAGTCACGGACACGGCGAAATACCACCACCGGGAAGGCCACAACTTCTTTCATCATCCCAGTCCGATTACTCGATGATGTCGACGCCGAAGCACGACGCCTGAACACGTCACGGTCGGCCATCTACATTACGGCCCTCACCGAACACTTCCGCACCTTCGACATGGCTGCATGGCAATCCATTGACGAGGACGAGTACGACCCCACCAAGTTCTACACACGGAGCTCTGACAAACAGGGTCACTCCACTCACCTACGGGTCAACATCCCGAAACCCCTGGCCGGCGAAATGGGCGAGCTCATTGCTTCGGCAGCGGTTCCCCAATACCGACGCCCCGAGGACGTGGTTAGGGACGCCATCATGCACCGGGTAAAACAGATATCCCGTATGGTGGACGACGGCAAGTTGGAGCAGGCGGTCGACATGGCCATGCTGCTCGCCGAGGAAGAGCAACTGGTCGCTGAAGCCGTCCACGCTGAAGAGCTCATTGCCGCCATGAAGGTCAACGCGCAACGGCTGCTGTCACGAGACTCGATCGAGCAGCTACGCAAGTACCTCGCCCAGCGGCGGGACCGCATCGACACCATCCCGGAGCTCTACCAGCCCGAGTACCTCGAAGTCATTGCCGATTTCGAGCAACGGCTACCCAAGGCCAAGGCAAAACCCGAAACCCCAAAGAGGCGACGACGTAAGACCTGACTCGGCGGTGCAGCCCGCCACACAATCCCCTACGCCCGAGGAGAACCACCATGGACGGCTGGACGACCTACGACCCTGAGCTTGAATCAACATTGGCGAAGCGCGCCCTGAAACGTCGGGTGGGTCAGTGGGGCAAGCAGGCTTGGAAGGTGCCCGGCTTGGAGAAGTTGTCCGACTCCTACGACGAGTACATCGTCACTCTTCCCATTGGCGAGAAGGTGTACGACTGCACCTGTTACCACACGATGCATGGTGACTCTCGTCGGCGTCGAATGTGTAGTCATGTGAAGGCCGTCATCCTGTACCGGCGTGGCAAACTTCCAACCAAGAACCACGTTGATTACGGATACGATGAGGCCGTGGTCAGGAGCAGTGGAGATGACCCCGTAGGGGAGGTCGATGACCCCTCCGCTGCTCCTGACCCGGAAACTGACACCCTCCCTCTACGGCTTGTCAAGGGGGGAGGGGAGTCCCAAGAGGGGGGCCAACCCCAAGGCCACCTCCGGGCTGTGGAGCCGGGCACCTTCCACGGGACGATCGGTGCTGGCACGTTGCCCGAAGATCCGATAGCCACCAACAGCCCGATGCTCGGAGTGACTCTTCCTCTTCCCGCCAAGTTCCGTGAGTACCGACCAGACCAGTGGGTCGCCATTCGTGAGGTGATAGAGCACCTGGAGGCGGGTATCAAGGTGGTGATGGTTTCCGCACCGACCGGTTCAGGCAAGACCCTGATTGGCGAAACCGTACGCCGGCTGTGGAACGGTGGCCGCAAGACGGCGTACATCTGCACCACAAAGACGCTGCAGGATCAAATCCTCCGTGAGTTCGACTACGCCCGCATCATCAAGGGCAAAGCCAATTACCGAACAGCTCTCCGTTCCGACTTATCGTGTGACGACTGCACTGGCTCATCGGACAGGGCATATCGGAATTGTGATTGGTGCCCTGATGGGAGAGAGACGTGCCCCTACTTTCTCGCGAAGGAGGAGGCTGCCCAGGCAGAGCTGGCGGTACTCAACTCGGCGTACTACTTGGGGGAGACCGTTGGTGGGTATCGGTCGTCCCGATTCGCTCATCGCCGGCTCGTCATCATCGACGAGGCTGACACACTCGAAGAGCAGCTTATGTCGTTCATCGAAGTCACCCTTTCGCCTCGGTTCCGCAAGGCGATTGGTGTCACGACGATGCCAAAGAAGACGGTGGAGGAGGACTGGCCCCGGTGGCTGGAGGAGGATGTCAAGCCGAAGTTGGCACTCGCTGCGAAGCGGGCCAAGGGAGAGATCCATACCTTGATGGGACCCGACACGAAGAAGGTGCGGCTGTTCAAGTGGTTGACACGGATACGCGGTGAGATTGATTCCCTATTGAAGAGCGGGCTATCGAACGAGGATGCTGAGTGGGTGCTGACCGGGTACGAGGGCAATAAGCACTACGAGCAGTCAACGCTGACGTTCAAGCCGGTGAAGGTGTCACCCTTCGCCCGTGACGCGCTGTGGGATCGTGCTGAGCAGTTTGTATTGATGTCAGCCACCCTCATCTCGCCGGCTCAGATGGCTGAGGATCTTGGCTTAGAGGACGATGAATGGGCGGTGGTGAATGTGCCTTCGGTGTTTCCTGTTGACCAACGGCCCGTGTTCATCGAGAACGTGGTGAACGTAACGAAGAAAACGGAGCTGAAGGCGTGGCCCCTGATCGCTGAGGAGGTGGGTGAGATCGTTGATCGGTATCCCGGTCGTCGCATTCTTGTTCACACGGTGAGCTACAAGCTGACGGAGCACATCTACCAGTCGGACTCAACTGGGCGGATGTTGACCTACTGGAACGCCAAGGAACGGGAACGGGTGTTGGCCGAGTTCCTCGACACTGATGATGGGGTGTTGTTGGCTCCGTCGTTCGAGCGTGGGGTGGATCTCCCCGGTGAGGACTGTGAGGTCATCATCATTGCCAAGATCCCGTATCCGTATCTCGGGGACAAGCAAGTGAAGGCTCGGCTGTATTCCCGTGGAGGCCAGTCGTGGTACGCGGTGCAGACGATTCGTACGATTGCCCAGATGACGGGTAGGGGTATGCGCTCAGCCGAGGACTGGTGTGACGCGTACATCCTCGATGGCCAGTTCCGCCGTTTGTGGCGTGACCATAAGCGCCTCTTCCCGAAGTGGTGGTCGGAAGCATTGGTGTTGTCGAAGACAGATCCAAGGTACCGACATCTAATTGATGCTCGTGATGAGCGTTTAGACACCAAGTGGGTGGCACGAAGATAAGAGATGGCACAAGAATATGATGATTACGGTTGACTTGACACAACTCAGACAAAGTTGTAAGTTGCTTGACCCAATTCGCACACACTTCAGAGGAAGGGAGGAGTGACCCGATAAGGATTCCGGGGGGATGGAAGTATCGCCGAAGCATCGGGTCTTGGTTCCATCCCTGTCCCCGATGTCTTCTCCCACAACCTCCTACCTAAGAGGACTTCCGTTCCCCCGGAACACATGCACACACGAAGGAGAGTCATGCCCGAACAGGACGCATGGACAACAGAATCAGGTCTCCTCGACGACTTCGATCTCGTGGTAACGGAGACGTGGTTCGGAGATGACGAGGAGAACGACGACGAAAGGATCTTCCTTTTCCTACGCGGCGAAGCCTTCCAAGAAGGTGAGCTTGTGGAAGAGGAGTACCGGGAGCGGTACTCGTGCGGGAAGAACTGGGACCCCATCGACGATGGTGCGGCTGTCGAAAACTCGACAGGCCGCAATCGGTTCAACCGCAACTCGGGCGTTGGCCGGCTCATCGACGCGCTCGTAGACCCCGAGGGAGTCGACGCGGCAGCTCTACTGAAAGAGCGGGGACAGCCCTCCAAGGCCGCCACGTTCAACAAGCTCACCATCCACTTCGAGCGTGAGGTGGTGTCCCGTTGGACGAACGACGATGGTGAGCACCTGACGTGGGAGCTGCCCCTTCCCACTTCGGTTGAGGCAACACCCAAGAAGAAGGGCAAAGGGAAGTCGTCAAAAAAAGCCGATAGTCGGTCGAAGAAGAAGAACTCACTTCGCGCCGACGTGATCGACTTTGCCACAGAGTTCGATGTGGACGAGCACGACAAGTTCGTGGACCAAGTGCTCGACCCTGACGTGTTCACCAACGCGGAACTGATCGAAGCCGATCCTGAGCTGCACGCCGAGGTACTCACCGACGGCTCCAAGCTCTGGAAAAAGGCTCACAAGGGGTGAGATGGGAGGGTGATACCGCAACAAGGGAAACAGGCTACTAGGCAGTGGTCCCCTCCACTTTGCGGTGAGAGTCACATACGGCTCAATCACCCTCCCACCCACCAGGAATGGAGAACGATGAACGACACCACCAAACCGGCGAAGCCGGCGAAGCCCAAGAAGGCAACACAGCGGCGTCGGGTAACCCCGAGGAAGCTGCACGGCTACGTCACCGAGTACCTCGACGGAGCCTCGGGATTGACGAAGACGAGCACCGTCGAGGATCTTCTTGCCTCTATCGAGCAGCAGATCGTCGCGGAGGCTGTAGGGAGGGGCTAACAAGAAAAGGCGGGGAGAGAGGAATGGCACTCTCTCCCCGCCTTGGTCATGCACACAAATGACCCGAACAATCTCCGAGTGTAGAGGACGGAATCGAGCATGAGCGACAATCGCTCCATCGCCTACCGAGAAGACAAAGCATCCATCTACCGAGCTTCCGGTATTGGCTCCTGTGTCAAAGCATTAGTCGCCGCCATGCTCGGATACGAGGAGGGGCGTGGCACGTACACCCAAAACATCCTCGACCTGGCCGCCAAGGAAGGTACCCGCCACGAGACTCACGTTGTTGAAGACCTCGAAGAGCTCAACTACCGCGTAGACGCCTCCCAGCAAACTGTCCAACTCCGCATCATTCCCGGTGTCTACATACGCGGCCACATCGACGGCATCGTCAAGGTGCCCAAGGGTCGCAAGAACCGGGTGCTGGAAATCAAGTCGATGTCGAAGAACCGATTCAAGAATTGGTCAGCACCGGATCGTATCGAGGACCGGATGAACATTCCCGAGTTCGAGCGGTACGCCTGGCAGGTGTCCGCTTACATGCACGCCCTCGATTTCGAGGCGGTATACGCGGTGAAGAACCGGGACTCGGGTGAGCTACTCGTCGAGACCCTGAAGCTTCCACCCGTTGACCTTCGTGAGCTCCGTAAGAAGGTCATAGACGCGGAGAAGTGGCGGGTGATGGAGGAGCTTCCCCCCTGCACAGGAAATGCCGGCGAGCTGTTCTTCTGCGCCTACTCGTATCTCCACGAAGATTCACCACATGGTGATGAAGAGAACGACGAGGACACCGAGCTCGACTCAGCAACCCAAACCCTGATTGCTGAGTTCGCTGCCGAGCATCATCGGCTCGGGCGGGAGACTTCCAAACTGAAGGCATTGAACGAGGAACGAAGCGAACTAGGAAAGCGGATCATCTCGCTGATGGGTGGGAAGCATGGACCCAAAGTGGTTGAAGCCGGCAAGTGGCAGGTGACTCGTGTTGACTCATCCCGCAACAAGTGGAAGGAAGTGGAGTTGGCTTTTGCCCTTGGTCTCAGTGTCGAGGATCTGAAGGCCAAGTACCAGGAGAAGTTCCCAGTACGGTATCCGAGAGTGGAAGGACGGACATGAATTGGGTGGACACCCCAAAGACCACAGTTATGAACATGGATCTAACCGTGACGACAGTTGAAGCAGACTACGTTGGAACTATGAGTGGTCCAACGACAGTCTTGGTCCACGGCATCGCCGCTGATGGAGCCACTATCAGTATCCCGTTTCTGTATCCGGCCGGTAGTGCCATCACGGTAGGTTCCGTGATGCACCTCCAAGTTACCGTCGACCATGACGTTCAGTGAAGGCCGACGCCGAGCCCCGGAACGTATTCTCATCTACGGGTCATTCGGTACCGGCAAGTCGTTCTGTTGGGTTGATATAGCCCAAACCCATTACGAGGCCGGGCAACTTGACCGCACCATGTACGCCATCGACACCGACTACGGGTGGCCGAAGATGGCTGACGAAGGATACGGACACCTCGAAGATGACGGGATGCTCGTCACCTACCACCCTGTCGATTTCCCCGAGCTGATGGCTGCTTCCAAAGAGATCTCCAAGAGGGCCGGACCCGGCGATTGGGTCGTCATCGACATGCTCTCCTACGCGTGGGTGGAAGCCCAGTCGTACTACATCAACAACGTGTACGGGGATGAACCCGAGGACTATTGGACAACGATGCGGGCTGAAGTCGTCGAAAAGGGAGGACACGACCCCCGTTCCTACGGCGGGCATGAGGGTACTGACTGGGGCTACATCACCAAGATCTACAAACAGTTCGAGCTCCCGTTGACGATGAAAACCCAAGCCCATGTGTTGGCTATCACCGAGGAACGCAAACTCGACGAGAACCGCGGTGACGAGGGTGCCAAGATCAAGCAGTTCAAGCCAGCCAACAAGATGGCTCCGGTTGGCCAGAAAGGTATCGGTCACCGGTTTGACACCATTTTCCGTATGACTCAACGTGCGTCAGGTGGACGGATGTTGACCATGGTGAAGGACCGGGGACGGGAAGGTACCAACAAAGCATGGGACCGTGATGATGGCCGCTCTTTGACTATTCACGAGCCACCCAAGGCATTCGCAACCTCATATCTTGTAAGGGTTGCTGGCTGGTCTAGTCCAAGCCAACCCAAGTCGGCGAAGAAGAAGTCAAAAGGTAAAGGGAAGAAGAAGTCGCAACCCACAACACGGAGGAGACACTGATGCCGCCTGTTCCCCGACCCAATGAAGGAATGGTATGCGGCGTCGAAGGATGTTTGCGCAAACACTTAGCTCGGGGCATGTGCCGACTGCACTACTACAGGTGGAAGGAGGGTGTCATCGAGATCGACTTTTCCACCTTGCACCCGTACCTCCCGGTTCGTGCCTCCAGGAGATTCCCAACTCGACAACGGGTACTCACTGGCAGGGGCCGCATCATCCAGGAAGGAACCCCAGGTAAGTACGATCCAGCAACCTCGATGATCGAGTGGGCACCCGATGTCCGTTCTTGTTAGCCCGACCGAACCTCAACGGCTCCGTGACTTGGGTCAAACTTCGTCGACCCCGGAGTACTTCGGAGCAGACTTCCTTGTCGTTGCTGGCAAAAACCGTATCGGGATGCAACGCAAACAGTTCCCCGGTGACCTGTTGGCATCTCTCGCGGATGGACGCCTCTACAAGCAACTCCCGTTACTGATGAGTCTCGAATCAGCAGCGCTCGTTGTCGAAGGGTTCGGTAAGTGGACTGAAGACGGCGAGCTCATGGAGGATGACTTCTCCCACTTCACCCTCAGCCAGCTCTACGCGCTCTTCTACTCGATTATGTTCGAGTTTGGGGTACCAGTGCTGTGGGTGCGGGACATGTCAGCGACAGAGCAACTCATTGACGTACTCGACCACTGGGCGCACAAGGACAAGCACATGTCGTTGAAGCGTCGGGTAGGTCCACAGAAAGACGCGTGGGGGAAGTTGTCAGAGCGGGCGTCAGCAACTCACATTCTGCAAGGGTTCCCCGGTGTGGGTCCCGAGCTCGCCGACCGGATTATCGAGCAGTTCGGATCAGTGCCGTTGACGTGGACCCATTCAGTTGACGAGTTGATGGAGGTACCGGGGATTGGGAAGAGGAAGGCTGAGATGATGGTCGAAGCCTTAGATGCACTAGGAGAGGAAACGAATGGCACAGCTATATGAGCAGTTGAGTATTGAGCAGATCAAGGAGTTGTTGCCTGATTTCAGCAATCAGCTTCTGGACATGGCGGCTGCAACAGATGCACCACGTTTCATAACACCTGATGATGAGGATGTCGGTATCCAGTTGCTCCGTGTAGTCCACGGAATCATGTGGAACAGTGGAAATCCCATTGCTGGGAAAGGCCAATGGAAACGGATGTTCTACGGCAGCGTACGAACACTTATGCGAGACAACATTGATGTGTTTCAGGCTCTAAGTGATCTAAGACTCGTTACAATTTCGGGCAAGATAGCCCTAAAGCTCCAAAGAGAGAAGCTAGCTCTACATACTGGAAAAGGAAACACGAAAACGTGGCTCGTTGCTGAATGGCATACACCCGAATGGCGAGATGGGTACAAACCAACTCGTTCTACGCGTGAACACGTTGTCAAGCAGCAACAACGTGCAGATGAGTTCTACGCCGAAGGAAACGGAGTGGTTGTTGACTACGACTTGTCGATCATTCCCAAACCGACTGAGATGACACCAGAGGCGTTCTCTCAGTACCTAGAGAAAGTGGTGACCGCGTACAACCATCTTCACGAGGCATACGAAGAACTCAAAACTCATTCTACTTCCACTAATGAGTGGAGTGAAGTACGAGACACGATTGACAAGTTGGTTCCATGAGTAACAAGAAGATGATATCCCTCATACTTGACCCTGATCCAGACCTATCTACAGAGGACTTAGAGTACTTCTTCCGTGGAATCGAAAACACTTGTCCCGACAACTCTGGGATGTTTATCACTGACAACACTGGACGTACATTCGAGGATGTTCACTTTGAGGGAGTGATGTGGGACAAGCCACCAGACAGCCCAGCTTACCCTTTCATCCTCTTCTCTCAATGGGACGACAACATGGAAAACTGGAACACGGATTACGAACTATGGCTCTCCGTGAACTGGCCAGCTGTCAGCATCATTGAGTTCAGGGCAACGTGACCAACTATCTACAACAAGCTAAGGCCGCCTCGAAACCGGAGGACCGCATCATTCTCATGCGCCTCCATTACGAGGAGAAGGTCCGGGGCCGGATCAAAACATGCCGTGGCTGTCAGCTCGGTCGGTCTCGGCAACATGCTGTCCCTTGGTCCGGCCCCACCTCATCTCCGATCGTATTCATCGGGGAAGCCCCTGGCCGCGACGAGGACAAGGAAGGCGTTCCCTTCGTGGGACGTGCCGGCAGGCTGTTGAACACGGTTCTCCGCAATGTTGGAACCCATCGAGATAACGTCACTGTGATGAATGTCCTCTGTTGTCGGCCTCCGAAAAACCGAACCCCCACCTCAGCCGAACGGGAAGCTTGCCTTCCGAACTTCGAGGGGCAACTGAAACGGATGAGCGCCTGGGTTGGGGTCCTCATGGGGGCTGCTGCCATCGAACATATTCGTGGAGAGAAAGGACGAGTTGGGGATCTCCGCGGCGAACCCTTCTGGAAAGACGGCCGCATCTGGATACCCACTTGGCACCCCGCCTATGTGCTCCGCTACCGAGCCGAGCAGGTTGGGCTCACCAGTGACGTGTCTCTCGCTGTCGACATCGCGTCTGGCCGACGTTGGTGGCCTCCAGTTTCCGCAAAGGATCTCGTCTTCGAGGAGGACGGACACACTGGTCTCTCTTCCGCACTTGACCGCCATGGGTGGTCGATGGTTTACTCTCGGCGGTTGCAGGACCAGATCGTCGTTGTGGCTGACGAATCTGTTGTCATAGACCGCCGCTTCGACGATTTGCCCAGATACACATTGGCGGAACTGGTGAAGATCGGTGAATTGGGCCGGGCACGAAGTATGTCCGTTGCAGATCTACGTCGGCTCCATCTCGTGAAGCAGTACCTCAACGGTGAGGTAATGCTATGAGAGGAGACGTATGGATTGGATTGACTGGCGCGACCAAAAGTGGAGGGATCGTGCCGACTGCACAGGAGCTCATCCTGACATGTTCTTCCCCCCACGAGGAGCATCTACCCGTGAGGCCCGAGAAATCTGCGGTGGCTGTATGGCACGCGCCGACTGTTTCATGTTCGCCATGACGTTCCATCAGACGCTCGGAATCTGGGGCGGGTACTCCACGAGGGAACGTGCCAGAATCAAACGTGAGGACCGTGCTGAGGCAACATACAACATGTTATTGCGCCTGCAACCCAAGGTCGAGCTCTGGGTGAGTTAGCGGAGCGGAGCGCAAGAACCCCCCGAGGCTCATAACGCTCGGGGGGTTCTGCGTTGAGACGGCCCAGGTCAAGATCCCGGAGCGCCAACTTTGGCAAAAGCGGTCTCCACCTTGGTACCGGACCAGAAGCCTTGGTAAGTGGTGAAGGCAATGGGGTAGATGGCTCCGAATGCGCCGAAGAGAGGCACCCAGAACCCAGACCAATCACTGAGGTTCACATCGCCCCAGCCAGTTGTTACCCCGTAGGCTACAAGAGCACCCAAGGCAGCAAAACCAACAGCGACAGCCTGTTTCGCTCCCTTCGGCCAGTTCCCGCCCACGTTCTTGATGAGTGAGATGGCCAATGGGGAGATGGCTCCCCAGATGGCAGCGAACCCCAAGAAGTCAACTACGAGTCCTGAGTCCATCAGTTACCTCCTTTGTCGAGAGCTAGGGCAAAACCGGCGAAGAGGTAGTTGATGGCATGGATCTTCTCCGCGTAAGAAGCCCCACCATCATTGGTAGGAGCGTGCGGGTTAGAGCCCCACGGCTTGCTGGTTGGCCAGGTGTAGGTGCCATCGTTCTTGCAGTAGTACCGACCGAACCCAACCACACCGGGGATGTCGGTGTCATCGAAGGCTGTCATCCACGTCTTGTCAGTCCAGTCGTTACACCACATGCCGCCTCCCAACTGCTCACGGAGAGCTTCAACTGTCTTGTCAAATCCGTTGTGCGCTGACGAACCGTATTGGCCAGCCCACAAATCTATCTTCCTTCTGGTGTGGTGACCGTGCGCGATGTGCATATTGGGCGTCCAACCCATGAGGTCGTTCTGCACATTACAGACAACGATCATCATCTCCCAGACGGCCTGGTCTACTGGGGAACTGTCCCCCTTGCACACCCATTCGGTGTTCCAGTAGTGAGTGTTCCCGTACCAGCCGGGAGTGTCGGCGCCCTGTCGTCCAGCAACTTCGATACCCACGCGGACTCTTTCCAGCACGGTGATATCACCTGCGCCCGACGAGATGGGAGCGGGGTAGGCATTCGCCACGGTATAAACGGGCTGGTAATTCCCTTCATTGTACCGTTCCTGATAGAGCGTGGCGCTGCCCTCATAGGAGAGTCCGGCATACCCATTGGCCTTGTCCCGATTCGGGGTGTAGTGCCCACCTGCAGTGTGGTGATGCATGTGCCCAGCCGGTTCACCATCAGGTTCTCGATACAAGTACGGCTTGTCGTCAGAGCCGTGTGGTTGCCTCCAACCGCTCAGCAGCCTGACATTGATACCTGCCGCTTCCAAGGCATCGGGAAGTTGAAGCAACTTGGTCGTCATCCGATTCCCTTCCACATGCTCTCAATCACCCGCTCCCGATGTTGTCGCCGAGCCTCATACTGCGCTCCCGACATGCCAGTGTCGCGCCAGTCAGTTGGATACCACTCTTCGGCACGCCAGGTGTCCCACCAGTACATCATCTGAGGGATGAGCAGCACCGCGGTGATGATGAATGCAGCACCCAGGATGAGTGCCGCCCAATCGACAAGACTCATAAACCTTCCTTCCCGTCAGGATAGACGACGGAATACCCGCCGCCACAACTTCTCATCAGGCTCCCGCCACACCTGATACCAATGGGCTTTACCCTTCGGTCTTCTTTTCTTCCACCTCTGTAGCCCCACGACGCCTCCGGCGAGCATCCCCGCCATCACTGCGCCACCACCAACCACGGCGACGTACTCGCCCAGCGCTGGCCCGGCGTCGATACCAGCGATCATCCCGGTTCGTCATCGTCGCCGAGTTGGAACCCCGCTGCTTGGAGAGTGTTGAGTGCCTCCAGGATCTTCTCGGGAGAGGGACCCTGAGCTTCCTGCAGACTGCTGACGAGTGTTTCGAGGCCCGTCATAATCGCTTCTTGGTTCTCTTGGATTGTCACTATGGCTTCGCCGTGTTCCTCTTGGACTTGGCGTACCCGGTAGATAGTGGACTCACGCGAGTTCACCATGCGTTCCTCGTCGGTGAGCTCGGCTGGCAGTCCCTTGATGCGCTTGTCAACAGAGTTGTCGGCACGTTTGGTGCCCCACTCAGAGATCTTGTTGCGGAAAGCGACAAGGAGACCAGCGAGGACGGTGAAAACGAAGGGGAGCAGCGTGTTGATGAACTCGGAATATCCGGTGACCACATTGGTGGCACCCTCGGTGGCAGTTTGGGCAAAGATCATGCGCCGAATGCCGCTGCGACGAGAGCTGCAGCTAGAGAGAAGAGGCCAGCGACCGTGGCAGCCCACAACCCCCACTCACCAGCCGACCGTTCCCGTTTGGTGCGGATCGGGGTTCCCCCATTCACTCCGTCATAGAGGGCGTTGGTCTTGTAGGCCATACCCTTCTCGTAGTCACGGGTACGGGTGCCATCGAGGTGAATTGTCTCAGGACCGTCGATAGCCACCAGGAGCCGTTCCCCGAGCTCCTCAACTTTGTCGAGCGCCGTTGAGTTGGAGGTCACTTGTGCTTTGATGATCTTGTGATCCTCGGTGATGGTCTTGTGGTCCTCTAATAGAGACATGGGATCGTTCCCATCAGGAAGCAGGAACTCTCCCGAAGCCAGCTTCCTTTCTACCTGACAGCTTACGATGTCGGGTAGTTCCTCCCGTAACTGTTTCACCTCTTCATAGACATCCTCAGCACGACGGCGCGGCTCATCAGGGGGGGCTGCGTCATTACTCACGGGACCGTAGCTTAGAGTGTTGTTCCTCGTCTGACAGTGTTCGCTATGCTGTCAGACATGCCACATCTCTCCAGTACCGCAGAGACGCTGTTCCTCGATCACATCACCGGACGGGCATCGTGGACAGTCCCAACCAACACCTTCATCTCCCTACACGATGGTCACCCTGGAGAGACCGGGGCCAACGAAATCACAGGTGGCTCATATGCTCGACAACAGGCATCATGGGCCGCTGCCGCGTCTGGGGCCATCTCCACCAACACCTTGGAAACATGGACCGACATGCCGGCCGGTGACGTGCTCTTCTGGGGCATATGGACCCTGGTAACAGGAGGAGTGTTCTACTGGGGTGACCCCATTGGCGGGACTCCCTACACCTTCTCAGCCGAAGACACAGGTGACGTGTTCACCTCATACGGCCATGCCCTCGTCAACGACCAACGGTTATACGTCGCCAACGACCCTGGTGGTGCTGCGCTCCCCTCGGGTGTCTCTGAAGACACGGTGTATTGGGTGGTTGGCGTCTCCGGCGACACCTTCCAAGTCTCTCTCACCGAGGGCGGTGGGGCTGTCGCTCTCACCGCGGATGGCAATGGCATCGCTTACTTCATCGACGCCAAGAATGTGAACGGGGGAGATGACTTCGAGATCGCTTCGGGGAACTTGACACTGCGCGTCAACTAGGCGATGTTCGCCAACACGATCCCCCACGACTCGTCCGCTCCACCCACCACATCACCTGACGAGATACCCCATACGGCAACGTAACCGCTGCTGGCTCCCGCTTGCCACTTCTGCCTGGCTGACGAGGTTGCTGAAACAGCCACCCAACCTTCACCGGAGACGTTGGCCCCGCCGCTACCGCCAACGATGACTTTCCCTACGGCCGAACCCCGTACTCCAACTCTGCCTGTGCTTGCCGTACCGCTAGTTCCGCCGACGATGACCTTGGCGGTGGCCTCACCCCGGTTGGCCATGTACCCATCGCTGTCGGACTCAACCTTGGTCTTGCCAACGGCAATGGTGGACAGCCCAACCCGACCTTCACCATCAGCCTGAACAGTGACCTTGGCGGTGGCGTCTCCACGGACTGATGCCGCACCCTCACCATCGGCTTTGACATCGACCTTGGCGGTGGCATCACCACGAGTTGCAGCCCAGGCTTCACCATCCCCAAAGATGAGGGTGGTTTCGATGGCCGAGATAGCAACCCGGCCCTCACCGTCTGCCTTGACAATGACCTTGGGAAAGGCTTCACCACGCAAGGCAATGAAACCCTGTCCTGTGGCAGCCAGGTTGATGTTGCCGACTGCATCAGCCCAAACCCCGATACGACCTTCACTGGCTGGTGCGGAGATATCGAGTGTGGCTGTGGCATCAGTGGACGGTGCTACAGCGCCTGTTCCTGTGGCCTTGACCGTGACCTTGGCAGTGGCCTCTCCTCGAACACTGACACTGCCGATGCCGGTGCCTTTGCGGAGCTCGGTGCCGTCACCTTCACCCCGAACCGCGATCCGCCCCGTACTGGGGGATGCCTTGACGATGACTTTGCCGGTGGCCTCACCAAAGATGGCCAGACGACCGTTGTTTGTCGTCGAAATGGTGGTCGGCGGTGGCGAGAGATAAAGCCAGGGGAGCTTGAAGTACGTTCGGGGTGGCACCATCGGCACACCTTCGGCGTACTCACCCGTGATCCAACGGCGGTAATGAGGGGATGCCGGGATGCCAGCAGAGGGGATGACTCCTTCCCCAACACCACGAACCGCGACCCGCCCTGTACTTTCTGTCGGCTTGACCGTGACTTTGGCGGTAGCTGTGCCCCATATCCCAACTCGGCCGTCACCCGTCCCCACGATGTTGACTTTGACGAGAGCTTCGACACCTAGACGGGCCGTACGAGCATCAGCATCTCCGGCAGTGAGTGCTTCCACTCCCAATCGGGAGGTGCGAGCATCTGCATCAGGGGAGGCAAGCGCCTCGACCCCTACCCGAGTGGTTCGGGCGTCGGCATCCCCGGCGACCAAAGCCTCAGTGCCCAATCGAGCCGTGCGAGCGTCGGCTGGCGGGTTGCCATCCACCAACATCTCGGCACTGTCGCGAGCTACCCGACCGTCAGCATCTCCAGTAACCAACACCTCAACAGAGAGTCGAGCCGTGCGCGCGTCAGGGTCCCCCGGCCCCAGGATGGTCTCTGGGAGAGGGAACGGAGGTCGAGTTGTCTTGCGAGCCACAACCGCCTCCGCTCGGGGTTACTCGTTGTCGTCGGGTTCAGGCTCCGAAGAGTCCTCGGGGTCGAAGTGTGCCACAGCCCACCAGTAGGCCGCGTCTAGTTGAGCGGCAAGCAGTTCGTGTTCGCTGGCTAGCTCAGTGAGTCGTTCCAAGATGAGATGGACGGGGGCAATGAGAGGTTTGGTCACTTTCCCTCCAGGGTCACCAGACGGAGTTCGAGGGCGTCGAGTTCGTCGTAGATCCCGGCAGTGATACCGGCGTCGAGCTTCTTGTAGTGGATGTCGTAGCTTTCGTCGGCAGCGTTCTTGATGATGGCTTCGGGATGGACAGTGGTGACATCTTCCACCGTGTACCCAATCTGCCACATGTCGCCTTGGGGGTCATCGTCGGCAACACCAGCTTTGTACCTGAACCGAACCGGCGCCACCCGCCCTCGCCCAGTGAGCGGGCTGATGAGCTTCTTCAGCGTCACTGAGGAGGTGGTATCTCGTTGGATCGAGTAGATGGCACCAGTGGCGTTGACGAAGCGGGCGTCGGACCCGCCTCCGGCTGTGGTGGCTGGGGCGTAGTCGTAGAAGTGAGCTCCGTTGTCTCCCCGAGCCTGGATCTCTGATGTGGTAGCGGCGAACCGCAGGGTGCCACCGGCAGAGATTCCGAGTCCGTCAACTACGTCCACGAGTCCGGTGTCGATGTCGGACAGCAAGAAGACAGCGGGAGCGCCGGCCGTCCCGTCGATGATGCCGAAAGCAGCAGAGAAGGCGTACTTGGAGGTAGCGCGGTCGAACTTGGGTTCGATGTCCTCGGCGGTGACGACGTGGTTGATGGCATCGGTGTCACTGTGGGCAGCAGCAGTGGTGCCGTCATCTCCTCGCACCAACGACGTGCATGAGTTGCCGGTCCTGGTGCCGACCGTGATGGCTTCGGTAGCTATGAGGATCTTGAAGTCGGAGGTGGGGTAACCCGTACCCGAGGTCATCGTCAGCGAGGTAGCTACATCTGTGATGCCACCATTCAGGGTGGTTTCATCTGCTGTATTGACGTGTTTGTAGACCGCCATTAGTCCAAACCTTCGGTCTTAGCTTCCTCATAGACCCTGAAATACTCAAAGGACATGGTTCCTGGATCACCAGCAGTGCCAAACCAAGGAGAGAAGATGAACCCCATATGAGTCGGTGCCAGAGTATGAGAGTAGTTATGCCGATTCGACCATTGAACCCATCCCACACCATCAGGAGAATGCAACACAGTCCAGGTATTGGCTGATTCCCAAACCAACCGAACGTACAGACGCTCCATTACTTCACCAATGTCTTCTTCGCTAGAAGCTTGTCCACCAAAGGCCATGTTGAGCACATTGCGGAAGACGGCTCGGGAGATGAAGGTCACCACCTGTTCTCCAGCAAACACTCCGTCAGCCGTAGACCACGTTGTGCCGTTGAGGAAACACAGCCCTCCCATAACGGTGCTGCGATCAGTGAACTGAAGATTGATCGCAGTCTCGATAGTGATAGGAGCAGTAGGAGTTCCCGGCATAG
>Ga0255055_10001276_pt1 | contig 18740 bp, 23 predicted proteins | sample JV7_2_27_MG_FD_188633 | JGI IMG/M metagenome (GOLD analysis project Ga0255055, IMG submission 188633) | Seawater microbial communities from Jervis Inlet, British Columbia, Canada - JV7_2_27 | ecosystem: Environmental > Aquatic > Marine > Inlet | place: Canada: British Columbia | collected... | reverse complement strand
TGTGTCAAGCTAAAAGGATTAGCATATCTGTAAGAGGACTAAATAAAAAAGCCATCTTACGATGGCGTGTTTTCTCTTTGGTGCCGAAGGCCGGACTCGAACCGCACTTCATGTAGTAATAGTGCGGGATTAGAAGAAGCTGATAACAAACTGATAATAATTTCAGATTTCATCCGCTGGCAGGTACAGATAGCTCTCCTGCTGAGTCAACGAGACTTCCTGAATATTCCTGATGCAAAGTTCTTTCAATGGGCGAACTAATATTTTGTCCACTATGGCTTGATCAGTCAGAGCACTCAGAGGCAGCCAAAAATTAGCGATACTGTGCAATAATTGTTCAGTCCCGTCTTTCTCAACACCGTCTATTAGCGTCGAATGATAGATTGGGGCATTGGAACGATCAACTTCGAAAATCTTTTCATTACGCCCGCAATCATCTCTCCACCAAAAAGCCCAATTGTTCTTTTTTACTTTTTGTTTTAGTTTTAGCGACATAGCTGTAGCTATAGGCCCGACATCTTTGTTGTCAGTCCAATCGAGATCAGGCATAAATTCAATGCTTATGAGGGCAGCACTCAAAGGATTATCTTTTTGCTCCCAGTATCTCGACACAGACTTTATCAGCCAAGTTTCTCCTGCATCATACCTATAGGAAAACCGCCAAACACCAGTTGCATCAAAAGGACATTTAAAATCTGGCGACATAAGGCCCTCTATGGTTTGCATAAGTAGTGCGGTTTCCTGATACACCTGTTTTATGAACTGGAACACCATCTTCATTTTCATTCCGATATCATTTTCCTTCATTTTGCTGCCTCCAAAAGACATATTCTTCGGACTGCACCTGAGGTGCGTCCTCCAAGAAGGAGAAAAAGCGGTTGTTCCAAAAAATCGGGCCTGCCAGATTTAACTCTAAATCAAGTTCTTTAATGCCCTCAACGCACCGGGCATACCCCCGAAAGTGACGAAGGCCTTTCCTCTCCAGAAGCTCGTAAAGATGTTGGATGATTAAATCCGAGCCACTGAGAGGTTCATCTTTTCTGTCTTCACAGTGTTCTGCCAGAACCTGGTGCAAACAGCTCCACCCTAGCCAAAAGCATTTTTTCCGTACCTTTTCAGTATCGCGTTGTTGTTTGGACAATGCTGAAAAAGTCTCTTCAAATGCCGTATGGGGCACTGCCTGATGGGCAGTGATAAATATGAGGGCCCGGTTCTCAACGCTTACATCATCCCATTCGTAATTAGGAATCGACTGTTTTTGGATCTGCAGCCACTGGTCAGCTAGCTGGTCACCAGGAGGGGTTTCTGGGGATACTTCTCGGTCTTCTTTGTCTTCGCTCTCCTGTTCAATCATTGGGCCAGCGTTGGACTTCCCTGAAAGAAATTTAGCCTCTACGCAGAATCCATAGCTCTCATTATCGGAAGTAACAATCTTGAGCAGCACATCTGGCTCACGTCCAAATCGTCCTCCAGAGGGCCAAAAAACTATCGTCACCGATTCAATTTGATGAAGTTGAAAAACATCTTTTAAACTCTCTTCGAAAGCATTCGAGGCTAGAGAAAGCCACTCTTCCAGTATCTCCCACTTCTCTGAATATAGGATGCTCCCGAAAACATCCGAGGTCAGAAGATCTTCCAGCCTGTCATGTACGTTTTTGCCAGTACCGGAAATTTTGCCGTGAAGTTCAGCTATAGTCATTTAGAGACTCCATTCCTCGTGCTTTATCAGGTCCCCAAAATAATCCAGCTATTTCTCATAACTGCAATAAGATGTGTGCCTAGCTGAAAGAAACCAATCACAACCCAAACCAGAGGCGGATTCAAAGCATATCTAACCCTACTTTAACGCCTTCCTGAACCTTTTCAAAATATTAGAGTCAGAGTATGAGCGAAAAGTGCCTTCACACCCAAATGGGTTCTATGCCACGCTCCCGAAGGAAATCATCTCTTTCACTTTTGAGGGCTTCGTCCTTGAAATTATGCCAAGCATACACAATTTCGTATTCCCCCGCATCCTCCATGGCCTTTTTCCAGCGGCCAATAGACCTTGTATAAGCCCCCAATGCGAAAGCCTTTTTGCCCTCATCTTCGGTCCAATCTGAAACGAGAAAATCCTGTAAAATGTCATGATGTTCCCCGTGAGAACGTCCCGGGATCTCAATGTACCTTTGGGGTTCAGTTTCGACCGCAAGTCGCTTAGCACGATTTTGCTCTGGAGGCGTGCCGTCTAAATCAGCGTCTTCGTCAGACATGAACACCCATAGTATTTCACCAGTTTCGCGGTCGAGATAAACACTTTGTGGATATACATCGTGATAGTCCATGTCCCGTTCGAAGGCCATATCAAATAAAGTTTGATCTATGCGAAGCTTCTTCATAACTCATGGCTCGCTCTATGTCGTTTCAAATTCCTGGTAATAGAACTGATCCACCACGAAGAATTGGATTTCTTTTTTCACCTCCAGAGAGAGCACAAAACGTGCCGAAAACCCGACAAATGAATGACTCAGTCAGTATCACATAAATTTATTGTTTTTCTCTATTGACAGTTCATCCCTCTCTCATGATAAAGTCCCCTCCAGGCAAGGGGCCAACCTTAACCTTGCCTTCTTTCCCCGCCGACTAACTGGTGCCCCGGTTGGCGGGGTTTTTTCTTGATACCTTCCCGTCATTTCTGTAATCTGGTGAGAGTATGATATCAATACCCCGAAAACTAAGTGTTTTATTTGCTCTTGCCTGTCTGGTTTGCTTGGGCTTTTTGGCCCGACACGTGTCGGCAAAGTCGGTCGAGGTTGAGGGCCAAGCCTGCTATACCTTCGGCGACAATGAGAGTCTAGTCGAAGCGCGCCAGTTCTGTTTCAACCTGGCTAAACGAGATGCCATCGAACGATACTGCACATTTGTACGGTCCGAGACATCTGTCAGGAATTACCAGCTTGAAAAGGATATGGTGGATACCTTGGCGGCTGGGTTCTTACAAAATATCAAGGTCGTCGAAAAGAGTGAGAGGGGCCGAGAAGTCTGTTACAAAATCACTGGGGTTGTGGATGAAACAGTGGTCAAGCGATTTCTTGAGCAGACTAGGGCCACGCCACAACCGCAACCTCAGGTAGTGCCTGCTACTCCACAACGTAGCACCAACGGTAAGTTTCACGCTTCAAGGAAATCGAATAAATACCACTATCCTTGGTGCAAATGGGCAAAGAGAATCAACCCCAGTAACCTTATTATTTTTGACTCCGTCGAAGAGGCAAAGCGGGCGGGATACATACCATGCAAAGTTTGCAAGCCGCCCGGATGATTTCAAAGATCTGCTTTCGTTAGGCTCCCTCCCTACCGTGGCACCAACGGGGCTGCTCTGATCCACCATTTCTATAATCTGGTACAAGTCCTAATTAACCTCTCATGCCCACATTACAACCAACCTACCAATTATCAAATTCAAAAGGGGGCAAGTCATGAAAAGGGCATTTATAATCACTTGCATCGCAATCGCTGTCTTATTCTCCCACCCAATCCTCGCAGACCAAACTCAGATCCCAAACTACCAAACCGCAAAACAGAAGTTTTGGGGTGACATCTATCCATACGGAAGCTGGACTTTGTATTGCGGGAAGAAGTTTACAAACAGGAGCGAAACCGAAGATGGGATGCCGTTGAGTATCGAGCATGTATATCCCAGGTCATGGATGAGAGATCATCTGGAATGCGGCAACCATGACCAGTGCCAAGACAACAGCGAACGGTACAGACTCATGGAATCAGACCTCCATAACATGTATGGTGCCCTCAGGAACGTAAATAGCAGCAGGGGTGATGCTCCTTACGGGATCATTCCCGAGGAGAACTGGCGGTATGACTACTGTGACTATGAACGCGCACCGAACATTGCCGAACCCAGGCCTATCGCCAGGGGTAATATCGCAAGGTCTATCTTTTACATGCACGTGGAGTATGGGCTTCCGGTGGATTCAGATTTGGCAAGTCTGTTGAAGCAATGGAATAGAGATGACCCGCCCAGTTGTCATGAGATGAGAAGAAACAACTGGATTGAGGAGCTGCAGGGTACGCGAAACCCATTTATTGATCATCCAAAGAAGATTGAGGACTTGCAGTTTTAGCTTCGGCTTTTGATCTGCATATCATATGTTAACATATTGAAAAGTCAACATCTTGGCAAGATATGTTTAGTTCCCACCTAGAGAGTTTTACCCCAGCATTTTGTGCCGAGGCTCCAGAGGCCGAAAGTGTGAATTAAGAGATGTAATGTAAACTCTTGCTATGATCGAGGTGAGTTTGCATTCCTCATCATTATATGCATTTTCATCTTTTATCATTAGTTTCTCCCTATTATCTGCTCACCCTCCGAACCTCATAAACTCGACCTTTAAACTCTTTGCAGATAGCGGCGGCTAATTCTTTTCAGAAATCCTACCAAAACGGTGGTTTTTTATATTGACAGCCACTTGATTGGCATTATCTTGGGTTATCTTGACCTTTACAGACCGTGCAAGAATTGAAAAGATAGATTATGCTTCTGGTTGGTCATCACTTGATAAATGGTCAGGTCCGTCAACTAGTTAGAGTCGCCTAGTTGCAGAGACAACCAAGAAGTTTTCGACCAAAAAATGGTGGGGTTTTCGTCACCATTTGAATCACTTAGAAGGAGATTACCCATGAGGTTAAAAATTCAAATAATGATTCTTACTACTATTCTTGGATTGACTTTGACACAAAAGAACATAATGGCAGCTGGTGGGGGTGTGACGAGTAGTCGGCCATCTTCTTCGATCTCCTCTGATTTTGCGAAAGGCCAAAAGGCGGTGAAGGCCAGTGATTTTCAGTCAGCTGTTCGCTACCTTACCAAAGCAGTCAAGAAAAACCCCAACAATGCCGACGCTCAGAATTTGCTTGGCTACAGTTATCGTAAGCTAGGTAAAATTGATGAGGCTTTCGAACATTACAACCTTGCGTTGAAATTGAACCCTAAGCACCGTGGTGCTAATGAATATCTGGGAGAGCTTTACTTGGAAACTGGTCAACTTGCTAAAGCTGAGGAGCGACTAGAAGTACTGGATAAAGCCTGTATTCGGGGGTGTGAGGAATATGATGAATTGAAAGAAGCCATCGACAACTACAAAGCTGAGAGAAAGTAGGCAAAAGAGGAGGGCCGACAAACACATTTAGCAAGGCTATCGTCGTGTATAAGCTGGAGAGTTCTCTACTGTTTTGCTCACCGCCATTTCTTCTTAAGCGAGAATAGGCAGGCACTCAGTGAAATTATTGATGTCACACATGCTGTCGCAAATTTTTTCTATTTGCACATTATTTTTTCTCTTAAGCTCGGTTAACAGCCTCACAGCACAACCACTCAAGGTTGAACCTAAAGATGAAAAACTCTTAAACGGAGAACCTCTCATATATCGGCTGGAACCTGAAGCGAGGGGTGGACAAGCTTACAAACTCGTTTATCTTGTTAACGCCCATGTTGATGTCGTATGGAGATTCAAGACTGATTTTAATAACGAATTCGTTTTAACTAACAAGTTTATTGAAGAGCACCGTTTCATTAATCGCGAAGACAATGTAGTTATCACCGAGGTAAAATATTCGAATAGACCGGGAGTGAAATTCAGATGGCGGACCACTCTTTCACCCTCATCATATCGCCTCGATTTTGTCCTAATAGATCCGGAAAAGAGTGGGCAGAAGTTCCACTACGGTTACATTCAGCTAGAGGCCTTTGGACAAAACACCAGGGTCACCCATGTGGCGTACTTTGATTTTTTTGGGGCTTTCTTTTGGGTGCATTACCCTTGGTCGGGCGGCATGTCAGACTTTTTGCGATACATGGCCCGTTGGGAACAGAAGGCCATCATTCTGCTCAGAGAAAAATATGTCGGGCAAAGAGCAAAATAGATTATCTGGTTTATGTCAACTACTCAAAGTTTGGTTTGACAAGTGGTGTTGCCCTGAATTTAAACTATCTGCTATAGATGTTTAATCGGTTACATACCCCAATATTTGAGATATCCATACACATATGAACTTCTCTAAGATTTAACATCTTGGCAAGAACCCTGGACTATTGGGATATAAAGGCACGGCACAACATTTAGTCAATCAGGGCTGTCAGATGTATGTCGACAGTGAAACATAAGCTCTTCTCGAAAAGCCTTCTTGTATTGCCATCGCCCACCTAGTGCCTTCTGGAGATCGGCGATAGAAATTCAAATAATGGTTGACAAAAAAACCCAGAACCGTATACTCATACCCCCTATAAGTATATAAGGAGGTTGGTATGGCTCTATGTGGTGAGGATCATCCCAAATTAATCGCTAGGTTAAATCGGATCGAAGGACAAGTCCGAGGCCTGAAAAAAATGGTGGAAGAGGACCGAGACTGTTTCGAGGTTCTCAAACAGATCACGGCGGCCAGCGGAGCCCTCCGCTCACTTGGGACGGTAGTTCTGGAAGATCACCTCAAAGGGTGCGTTTCCAGGGCACTCCTAGACAAAGACGATGCATCAGAGTTGATATCTCAAGTTGTTGAAATATTTAATAAGTTTAGCAGATAGGAAAACAAGAATGATTGGTCGTTTTGCCAAGCTCGGAGTATATGAAGAACTTTTCAGGTTGCGGGATTTTCACATCGCACTTGCAGCTGGTTTTCTTGCACTTCTAAGCTACGCCATCGATTATGGTAATGAGCTTCCAACCTACCCTGGAAAATCTCTCGCTCTAATTTCCGTGGTGATCAACGGTTTCCCTATAATTAAGGGGGCTATCAAGGGGTTGATTGAACGCAAGGTCAATGTGGACGAGTTGGTCAGCCTTGCCATCATAGCCAGTATGATTCAAGGAGAATTCTTAACGGCTGCGGTGGTAAGTTTTGTCATGACTTTTGGTGGTCTGATTGAACAGGTTACCAGTGAGTCGGCGCGCAAGGCAATCAAATCTTTGATCCGAATTACACCGCAAACTGCAACACTGCTGACAGACGCTGATCAGAAGGTAGTACCTATTGAACAAGTCGAAGCAGGTGATCTTATACTTATCAAGCCAGGAGAAAGGATACCCGTAGACGCCGTCATTATTTCAGGAGTTTCAGCCGTTGATGAGTCCGCGATGACCGGAGAACCTCTACCGCGACAAAAGCAGGTAGGCGATACAATCCTTGCCGGAACACTTAACCATAACGGAGTTCTTAAAGCCAAGACAACGAAAGTCGGCAAGGATACGACGTTGGGTAAAGTAATAGCTCTTGTAACTGAGGCCGAACTTCATCGCCCAGAGTCGTTGCGGCTTATCGACCGATACGCCCGATGGTTCACCCCGTCGATCCTTGCATGTGCTGCCATAGCCTGGATGGTTACGGGTGATGTCAGTCGTGCAGTTGCGGTCCTGATTGTGGGATGCCCGTGCGCTCTCATTCTAGCAGCACCTACAGCCACTGTTGCTGCTTTGGGACGAGCTGCAAAAGCTGGCATTCTGGTTAAAGGCGGCCAGTATCTAGAAAGGGTGGCAAGGATTAAGGCGGTGCTTTTCGACAAGACCGGCACTTTGACTTTGGGTGAACCGCGAGTGGAAGAGATTGCATGCACTGAAGGGGTTGGAGAAGAGGAGCTACTTTCTTGTGCGGCGAGTGCCGAACAGAACTGTACTCACCCCTTGGCCAGGGCTATCCTCAAGGCAGCACACTATGCCAAAGTGGTGGTACGCAGTGCTGAAAATGCGTTTCACGAAATAGGACTTGGCGTCAGAGCGATGGTCGATGGTTCTCTAGTAGAAGTTGGGAGTTTCCACGCGGGTGACAGCACTGCAATTTTACCAAAAAATCTTCAAAGATGCCTGGAAGACTCCATGGCTCGGGGAGCGACCCCGCTTGTGGTGTATCGTGATCGTGTCCCTGTCGGCCTGCTAAACGTGTCAGACCAGGTCCGTCCGCTTGCGATCCGAGCGGTCAATAAATTCAAGGAATTGGGAATCGACCAGATGGCCATTTTGTCAGGTGATCATGAGCAGGCCGTAAATCGGGTGGCGGAGTCAGTAGGCATACAAGATGTTTACGCAAAGCTCAAGCCTCATGAAAAGGTAGAAGTCATCAAAAAATATCAATCGCAAGACTTGCCTGTTATGTTCGTCGGGGATGGTATTAACGACGCTCCGGCTTTGGCATCTTCTTATGTCGGTGTCGCAATGGGGGCGGCTGGAACTGATGTGGCTCTGGAGACAGCAGACATTGCCTTAACCCACGATGATATATCCAAACTTCCCTGGTTAGTCCGCTTAACGCAGCGCATGTTAAAGATCATAAAGCTAAATATTATTTTTGGCTTATTTTTTAATGCAGGGGCTGTACTTGCCAGTGGGATGGGATGGCTGACACCGATAACGGCCGCCGTTGTTCATAATGTCGGCAGCGTGCTGGTTGTTATCGCTTCTGCTAGCCTGGCCATTTTTCCTGAGCCATAGATCAACTCAGGCCCAAGAAATCAGATCACAGACTTGATAATTCCTCTTGAAAGATAAAAAACCATGAAAAGAGATTATTTCACTATCCGGCCCATTGGCAAAATCCTCACTCCATTCAAGAGGCACAGCCAGTGCCCGCGACAGGGTGGACCTGCAGGGGTTGAAGGGGAGGTAGTCCTGAATGAAGATCTTCTTCCAGCCCTCAAAGACCTTGAAAGCTGCACCCATATAATCCTGCTCTCCTGGTTTCATCTGGCTGAGCGGGACAGGCTCCAGACGAAGACGCCAGACGGCCCAGAGATTCATGGTACCTTTGCCACTCGAAGTCACAATCGCCCCAATCCCATAGGGTTTCACGTGGTTGAGCTTCTCGGCATAGAAGGTAACCGGCTTCGAGTGAGGGGGTTGGACTGCTTGGACTGAACTCCCCTTATTGACATCAAGCCTTACTTCGTGTGCATTCTGAATTCTGACTTCTGACTTCTCTTGGTCAGTCGTTCCAGACAAAACAAGCAACCTCCAACTTCGCCCAAAAGAGGGTGTTTCCGAGGATGCCATGAACAATATCGGTGAACTTACAATTTGGCTGGGACTCATTGCCATTGGCATCTCATCTGGATGCTACTGGGTCTTGAATTCCAGAGAAGATGACACATTGGCCTGGAATGTAGCTCGCTACAGCTTTACAGGTTTTGTGGCTTTTATGACCCTTGCCTCCATCTTATTGATGTTCGCCATACTCAAACATGAGTTTATCTACAGCTACGTGGCCAACTATTCATCTCGCGACCTCCCCTTGCAGTATCTGATCAGCTCTTTCTGGGCCGGCCAGCAAGGAAGCTTTCTGCTGTGGGTCTTACTCGGAGCCTGGCTTGGTATCTTCGTTATGCATAAATCTGGGGAGATGGAGCCCCAGGTCATGACTATTTACAACCTGAACAATCTGTTTCTGATGATTCTTTTGATTAAACAAAGTCCCTTCAAAATGCTCGCCGCTGCTCCTGCCGATGGTCAGGGGCTGAACATGCTCTTGCAGGACCCATGGATGGTGATTCACCCGCCCGTGGTATTTCTGGGTTATGCAGCATTTACCATTCCTTTTGCCTATGCGATCGCCGCCCTGTGGCGAAGGGAATACGACAACTGGATACGGCCGGCTCTACCGTGGACGGTTTTCGCTTTTTTGAGCTTGGGTGCCGGGATCATCCTTGGCGGCTACTGGTCCTATAAGGTTTTGGGCTGGGGAGGCTACTGGGGTTGGGACCCAGTGGAGAATGCATCCCTTCTACCATGGCTGGCGGGCACCGCCCTGATGCATGGCATGATCTTGCAGCAATCGCGACGCAAATTGCGCAAAACCAATTTTGTCTTGGCCGCTTTTTCATTTCTTCTCATCATTTACTGTACCTTTCTTACCCGCTCTGGAATTCTTGCTGATTTCTCGGTTCATTCTTTTCAGGATCTGGGCATCACCGGCTGGTTGGTCCTTTTCATGTTCGTATTCATTGCCATCACCTTGTGGTTTTTTGTAACTCGGGTCAGGGAGATCCCCGTCTCTGATAAGGGAGCTGCCTTTAGCTATTTTTCCAGGGAATTTGGTTTTATTGGTGCCATGATCATCCTTTCTCTTTCTGCTATCATAACAGGCGTGGGGACATCTGCGCCTCTTATCACCAGAGTGCTCGACAAAGCCTCAAGGGTCTCCACTAAATTTTACGTGGATACCAATATGCCTCTGGCGATTCTTATGGTGGTATTGTTGAGCTTTGTGCCTTTGCTGGCCTGGGGGGAAAACAGTTTTGCAAAACTTTCCCGCAAATTGATCTGGGCCCTGGTAGGGGCAATTGTATCCGGGGTCATTACCCTTTACCACGGCTATCCGGGGATGGCTGTGCTGGTGCTTGCAGTCTTTGCCGGGGCTGCTGTGGGCATGAATCTGCATCTAGCCATAACGCTTATCAGGAAGAAATTTACCATGTCCGCCGGCGCCATCGCCCATCTGGGGGTGGGTTTGATGTTTGTCGGCATCATAGCTTCATCTGTCTATGATCGGTCTGAAAAGGTACTGTTGCCTCAAGGCAAGATGGAACCTGCACTGGGCTATGAGATGAAATTCAATGGCCCCCAGTTTACCAGGGAGCCGAGAGGGGTGCGGTTGGACCTTCCCGTGGATGTCACAAAAGGAGATACTAAATTTATTGCCCAACCCGATATTCGTACTGAAGACAGCCAGGATGCGAGTGGCCATCGTAGACATTTTAGCCGTCCCCATATTCGGCGGGGACTCGTTTCTGATCTTTACATATCGCCTGTGGAATTCAAGCCCAGCGAAGAGGAAAGTCGTTCAGCTGGAAAACAGTTGGAGTTGAAAAAGGAAGAGAAAATCAAGATTGAAGACTTCGAGGTTACCTTTGTTGGCTTCGACATAGCAGGCATGATGGGCCAAAAGGAAGCCCAAGATGTGAGCGTAGGGGCGGATCTTTCGGTTTCCTACAAAGGCGGAAACCCCGTAACCGTTAAAACCATTATCACCAAGGGGCAAGAAGGCTGGTCCGCAAGCCCTGTTAGACTTCCCGGGCCGGTTGAGGCGTACGTCACTCTTATGCAGATACAAGCGAGTGCCGGAAGCATCGTCCTCGATTATAAGGGCCCTGCATCCAGCCCAGGCAAAAGTGTTGAAAAGACTCCTCCTGCCTTCATTGCAGAGGTCAGTATAAAGCCCGGCATGACGGTACTTTGGCTTGGCACCTTCCTGATCCTTTTGGGTGCTACCATTGGTGTCGCTCGCCGCTGGCAGTAATCTAGCTTGAGCTTTTGCTATGGGTGATCCACTAACCCCAACGGTTCTTCGCTTGCCTGCGCCCGCTGAAGGTAAAGAACTTGCTCTCAGAGGACGTTGCTTTGACCTTCACGCAAATGAGGTAGGTGCTTTCTGCCACTTTAGTGGATAGGGCGAACAAGTCAATGGTTACTACTACCGGGCATAAGGCATATTTAAGTATTAGATGGTGGTTTGTAGAAATTTACTCAAGACAAAAACTGATGATAGTTACTCTATTTTGTTTGGTAAAAAGAAAGATAAGAAAGGGAAATCGGTATTGTCTGGCTCAGCAGCAGTCTTATGTAAAGAGGTCTTGAAACAGTTCAAGATTGATACTGATGCAGCCTATTCAACAAAGGTAACTGAGTTTGATGAGAACGAAACGGCATTGTACTTGAAGCTTACAAAAATTGAAAAGTAAGGTGTAGAAGTTATGAAATGTATGAGATGTGGTAGTGTGTATGAACTGAGAGACGAGACTGACGAAATCAAGACGATTAGTGAAAAGACTGGCGATTTGCAGATATGTCCTGAGTGTATTTCTGAAGATGTTGACGAGTTGTTTGATGGATTCGGTCTTGAGGTAGAGGACGAATGAGAAATGAAGTGTCCATTTTGTGGAAATGAGAATTTGATTTGTTGTAAGCAAAGTGATATTGACCGTTCAATGCTGGATTTTGAAGATTAAGTAAACTATAGAAATCAAATATCCCCTACACGATTCAAAGTGTAGGGGATACTTATGCAAGGAGTAATAAAATGTTAGTCAGAAGAGTTAGTATTTTATTGGCATGTTTCCTAATGCTATATGGTTGTTATGACAGCGATCAAGAAAAGGCGACAAGAAAAAAAGGAGACGAAGCAGTCCACAGTTATGTACAGGGTATGGAAAATCAGATTCTATTCAAAATGAATTTGTTGTTTCTAAAACACGAGATATTATCAGAAGGGCTCAAAAAGGAGTTTGTAGAGTATGTTATAAGTAAATATCCAATAATTCAAATGTTGAAGTCAAATACTGAGGATTCAAATAAACGAATTCAGGAAATAATTGACAATAGACAAGATTTGCTTGCTATAGATAAACTCGAAGCACTAAGTATAAAGTACGATGTTCCTTTAAGTAAATTGGCCGCGTTATTGTATGACTATGTGGTTTTGAAGGCAATTGAAGATGGAGAATAAGCTTAGTAATTTGGAGGTACTTTTGTAGTCCGATGAGCATCTGGGTAGTTTTGGCAATAGCCGTGGCACTGGCGATGGACGCATTTGCTGTTGCTTTGGTTACCGGAGTCACCTTAAAGAGAGTCAGTGGCCGCCAGACTTTCCGCCTGGCTTGGCATTTTGGCCTTTTCCAAGCTTTGATGCCGATAGCTGGATGGAGTGTGGGTTTGACCGTTCACTCTTTGATCGAAAAAGTTGACCATTGGGTGGCTTTTGCTCTGTTGGCATTTGTAAGCTTCAGAATGATAATTGAAGCTGTTAAGAAAAATAAAGATGAAGTAGACAAGCCTGACCCAACCAAAGGTGGCACCCTGGTTGTTATGTCTGTGGCAACAAGCATTGATGCTCTCGCCGTAGGTCTCAGTCTATCCCTCATCAGAGTATCTATATGGTGGCCAGCGCTTGTGATTGGGCTAGTTGCCGGATTATTTACAACCATCGGACTTCATTTGGGTCGTCTCTTGAGTACCGGATCTCGACTTGGGCATTTTGCTGAACTCATTGGTGGGATAGTACTGTTAGGAATCGGAGTAAAAATGCTGTATGAACATGGAGTCTTTTCTTGACTTCTCAGGCCACTGCTGGCATTAGCGCGGTGGAGTAAGGTTCTCCTTAGAATTTGTCCCGTGTGCTTCTGCACCGTCTTGACCCCTTTTGCGGCGGTAGCACCGAGGTTAGTGAAGGCGAAAGTCTAAGATACTTAAGCCGCAACAAAGAAAAAGAAGCTTATGAAACGATTTTTCTTCCGTTTAAGAGAGGCGAGACATCTAAGACCGTCGAGGGGACTGGTCTTGGATCGGCCATTGTAAGAGCAATAGCGGACCGCCACAGGGGCAGTGTCTGGGCGGAGTCCGGACTAGAGGAAGGAATAGCGTTCTCTATATCTGAATCTAAACATTTATAAATTTTCCCATAAGGTACAATCCAAGTAAGAGCATGAAACTGATGTCGCTTGAGAAGCCCGCTTCGAGTGCAATGGCGAAGGGCAAAGTGTTACGCTCGTGTTATGTTTTTCTTGGAATTTTCTTAGCACCATTACATGTGCAGTTGACACAAGATTAACAACGGTTTATCATTTAGTGTACTTGGTGGACAAAGGGAGGACAACCTCGCTTGGGCGGGGAGATCAGCCCAGCGTAGGCCAGCAGCAATCGAGCTGTTGGCCTTTTTTTTGGCCTTTTTGCAGAAGCTTCCTATTCCTTCAGAGGGTGTTTGCGGGCTCAGGTTGGAAAGACTGCCCTTTCGAGGTCGGATATTGAAGCAAAGGACATGATTCACTAGGCCATGCAATTCGGATTTTGGGGAGGCGAGACGATGAAGAGCTCATCTGATTTAGAGGGAAAAAAGAGCGCCATAGGGAGTTTAGTTGGTGCCTTTTTTGAAGAGGAGTTTTGTTTTTCGTCCCCACACATCAAAGTGTTGATAGATCAAGATCTGTTGGTGATACGAGCGAATAACTTTCTCGCTCCAGCCGAACTTGAGATTGGAAGAGAAAAGAGAGAGAGGATTCCGATACATGAAATGTATTCAAAACTATACGATAAGGTAAAGTTTTCCTTAATTAACCGAATTAATCAAATTACATGCGAAACAGTCATATCCAGCCAGATAAGCGTCAACCTAGAAACAAGAACATGTTTAATAATACTCTATTTGTCATCAAATTTATCAAACAACGGATGAAACTATCAATGGGTTTTAAATCATGAAGTCCAGCAACGAATTCGGAGAGTGATACATGCTTAATGCTCAAGCGAATTGGCATACGAAAGCAGGTGACGAAGTCTTCACGCTACTTAAATCGTCAGACAATGGTCTTTTTTCCCATGAGGCCGAGATGCGTTTTAAAGAGTTTGTCATCACCGCAGAAGGGAAGGTCTGTATTGGCGCACTCGGCCTTTCACAGCCCGGGAAACATACAAAAAGACAGGCAAAGCGGGGGATAATACCATGTGCTATCTGGAGAAGTGGGACACAGCTGCGAAATTTGTAGAGCAAATGGACCCAGAGGTCCAGGGCGATAGCAAAGAGCCCCAGAAGTCGTTGTTTATAGCTGATTCTCTCAATCTGTATTTCAAGGAGATGGCACGCTGTCCTCTGCTGAACAAAGAAAAAGAGGTCGAGATCGCCAAACGGATCGAAATGAATCAAACGAAGGTCGCCCAGGTGATGCTCCGTTATCATCTCATCATTCTGAAGGTGGCCAAAAACAAAACACAGCGCCAGCTGCACCAGTTTTGTGAGGGGATGGACCGCATTGCCGCGTCCCCCCAAGAGTTGAGAGTCCTGAGGAATGGCGGGCACTGGAACCCTGAACTGGCGGAAGAGGAATATCAGACCCTGAAACAGATGCATGAGATCTTCCGAGAGCTCAATCTAAATGATGGCCAAATCGACAATTTCATTTTAAAGCTTAAAGACTCTGTGGAACGAATCGAGCTTGCGGAGAAAGACATTCAGAATTGTGTAAAAAAAACTGGCCTTTTCCCCAAACAAATCCAAAAGCTTAAGTCCCGCGCCAGAGAGGAGCTTCAACAGGCAGAGAGTATTGTCTGGGAGAGAAGGGTTTCCGTCAAAAAACTCCTGAGCATAGAAGAGACGATGGGGAGTTCCTTGGAAGAAATACGCCGTGTAGAGTCGGAAATTCGCACAAGTAGCTCCCAGCTGAAACAGGACTTGAAAACGATTCTTGCTGCTCATGCAGAGGCCAAGGCCGCCCAAAAAGAATTGGTAGAGGCGAACCTTCGTCTGGTGATCAGCATTGCAAGGAAATACACCAATCGTGGCGTTCAGTTGCTGGACCTTATCCAGGAGGGAAACATTGGCCTCATGAGAGCCGTAGATAAGTTCGACCACCGTCGCGCACATAAGTTCAGCACCTACGCTAGCTGGTGGATTCTCGCGGCCATCACCCGCGCCATTCAAGATCAAGCCCGAACGATCCGGGTGCCTGGTTATCAACTCTTTACATTCGGGAACCTGAGGAAGACTTCACGAGAAATGATCAAAAACATGGGCCGGGAGCCTACGTACGAGGAAATCGCCAAAAAGTTGGAGCTTCCCATCGATAAGGTGAAGAGGGTGATTGAGGTTGGCAAAATGGGTTATCCCATCTCGCTGGATGGCCCTAACGGAGATTTGGACTCCGAGCTGGAAATCTTTGTTGTGGATGAGGATGCGTTCTCGCCGGAAGAGGTGTCGGTCAAAAGAAACATTGGCGAACTGGTCTGGAGACTTCTTGCAACTCTAACTGCTCGTGAGGAAAAAGTCCTGCGGAGACGTTTCGGAATCGGGGAGGCGAGAACACATACCCTGCAAGAGGTCGGCGACGAATTTGGGGTGACGCGTGAGCGCATCCGCCAGATAGGGGCCGAAGTCTTGATGAAGCTGCGGCGCCTGGTGCGAAGAGAGAAGGCCTGGACTTTATGGGACGAATGAGCACTGGCCAGCAGGTTTCCTGTAAGTATCGGTATACTCGGTCTGATTACCTGCCACCTGGTTTAACTAGAAGCAGGCGTCTCTTGGCACGCACCAGTCATGCCGTGAAAGAGTGAGCTAGTTTCGTAAAGCACCCCAAGCTGCGATTCATCCATCGTAGTGGTGTCTGCCAATATCTTAATTCACCTGTATGTGATGTCGTTTCACCGATAGTTCACAATGAAAGACGAATATAAGACCGAAGAGCAACTTATAGACGAATTGACTGAACTGCGCTAACGGACTGCTGTGTTGGAATGATTAATTGGCGAGCGCAGTTTATCCACTAACAAGGTGCTAGATGTATTTTTCTCGGTTGATCCCGGCAGCCTTTGAGAGGAGAAAACTATCATGGCATCAGCTTTAGAATTTCTCTTGGTTCGTCTAGCTGCAAGGGGTATTTCCCTGGAGCAAATACTCAGTCTCATCCGCGATGTGCTTGGGATCATAGCGGAGGGAGGTCTGTTTAGCACACGAATGGTCAATCACTACCTGGAGAGTCTGGGATGGAGTTCCGAGGTGCTCGATGACACCTGCTTTCAACTCATTGTTTACATTCTGGAGTCCGAGTGGGGATATCGCGTTCAATGTTACAAACTCGAAGAATCACACTCTCAATATTATCATTAAATACAGCCATTAATACCTTTTAACCCTATGGAGTTAAATGATCCTGTTTAATCAGAGATAATGATTGAAACAGTCATAAGATGCCAGAAACAGTAATGAAAATGAAGATATAGTACATACGTCTCCAATCCAAACACTAACGGAAACATGTCTTCGGTTCTTAATGGATGGGAGGTACGGATGGCGGCCTAAACCTTGAAACTCTCGTTAAGGAGCATTTACGGACCGGAAGCTGATATGATCCTCCAATCCCTCAGCTTGGCGGGCGGTTGGGACATTTGGTGGCCCAACTGCGTGGCTAAATTAGTCACATTGAGTCAGAAAGGAGGTTAACATGATTCGGTGCAGCCACGTTCTCTATTGTACCGATTTTTCCGAAGAGGCAGACATGGCTTGCCACCACGCCCTGGACTTTGCCCAACGCTATGGAGCCAAACTCCATGTTCTTCACATCCTCCACTCACCCTTCAAATACTGGCGCCACCTGGTGGATGAGTTTGTTGATGCCGCAGAGGTAGTAGAAGAGGTCAGCGAAGCGATAGTCGAAAAGGCCAGAACCTACCTCGAAGAGCACTATGCTTATGTATTGACCAACTTAAAAGGAGCTGTTTATGAAGTGAAGCCTGGAGTACCCTTTATGAAAATAGTGCGCTATGCCCGGGAAAATGCAGTTGATCTTGTCGTTATGGGGGCTTCGGGCAGCTCTGAGTTGGACAAGATGACCTTCGACAGTACGGTGGAGAACGCAGCGTGTCTGGCGCACTGCCATGTCATGGCCATTCGCAACCCGGAAATGGCCTTCACGCTTCCAGGCTGAATTAGAAAGCCAGAGGTGGATTGGGAAAAAGTGGTTGCACAGTAACGGCGTAGAATCAGCACATGTGGTAGTTGCTTCAACAAATCGCAAAATGGGACCTTGCAGACCATTGCAAGGAGAGTTTCCAAGGTGACAGGCGAGAAAGGACTTGGCTATGCAACTCTTTAAAAAAATATTGTTTCCTGTGGATCTGTCCCACATTTCTCCCAAGATAGCTCCCTATGTGAGTGAGCTAGCGAAAAAGTTCGAAGCGAAAGTTCATCTCCTGTTCGTGGCGCGTGTTTTTGAGCACTTGACCAGCACTCATTTGCCTAATCGCACCATCGACAATTTTGAAACTGAAATAGCAGGAGAAGCCGAGAAAAAGTTGCAAGAATTCATGGATACCTACTTTAAATGTGACTCCTGCAAGGCGAAAGTTGTTTCCGGGAACCCCGCTGAGGAAATTTTGATATACGCGGAGTTAGAAAGGATCGATCTAATAATAATGGGCACCCATGGGAGAAAACGAATCGAACCGCTTCGTTTTGGAAGCGTCGCCGACCGTATAGTCAAAAATTCGCCTGTTCCCGTCCTTACTATAGATCCTTACGGTAGGTCTGAGGGCCGGGAGTATCACTATTTCGGAGATCTCTAATTGAAGTGCCATCGAGATTCGAGTCACGAGACGGCGGCCGTCAATAGTTAATTGTTAATTCGTTAATTATGGTTTCATGCCTGAGGGGGTAAACCTTCACTTAAATACCCAGGAGCCAAGGTATTGTATCGAGATTATTGATGATGTGCGAAATGGTGCTTGCGGGGGTGAAGGGCTAATCCTGATTCGCAGGGGAAGAATATGACAGTAGTAATTCACCCGTACACGGCAGGAGTGCTGAGAATCAGGAAGCTCTAGACAATAGAGGTATGAGGCTCTTTCCATGAGGGGTTTAGAGAGCAGTGGAGCCGGAAGCGCATCCACTCCATCCAGGAGGCGCAGGAAAAGGCAGAAGAAGAGATATTCTTGTCATTGTTGTCGTACCGAGCAATTGTTTTGCTGGACGTGTGGCTGCGGATTCCAAATCTGTCTTCACTGCATGCAAGAGAACCAGTGGGGCATCAGTGGCAACTCCGTCACCTGGATCTGCCCTGATTGTGGTGAACTTCGCGGCATTTAGATACCGATCGCACAAGGATCTCGATGGGCTCCAAGTCATTTTCACATGACTCCTACATTCATAAGCATCTTACCCTGTTGGATTAACTGGACGAAAAGCGAGATGGACTAGATTGCCCGTCTCATCGACGGAATCAATGC
>Ga0255055_10001275_pt1 | contig 18747 bp, 12 predicted proteins | sample JV7_2_27_MG_FD_188633 | JGI IMG/M metagenome (GOLD analysis project Ga0255055, IMG submission 188633) | Seawater microbial communities from Jervis Inlet, British Columbia, Canada - JV7_2_27 | ecosystem: Environmental > Aquatic > Marine > Inlet | place: Canada: British Columbia | collected... | reverse complement strand
CGGTCCCGAATCTTCAGGTAAGACCACTCTGGCTCTTTCGGTCGCCGGCCAGGCTCAGAAATATGGTGGCGTGGCTGCCTTTATCGACGCCGAGCACGCACTCGATGCCGAGTATGCCCAGAAGCTAGGTGTCGACATCGACAATCTGTTGGTCTCCCAACCCGATTTTGGCGAGCAGGCCCTCGAGATTGCCGAGATGCTGGTCCGCAGCAATGCGGTGGACATCGTGGTGATCGATTCGGTGGCGGCGCTCGTTCCGCGGGCCGAGCTCGAGGGCGAGATGGGAGACTCCCACGTTGGGCTGCAGGCGCGGCTCATGTCCCAGGCACTGCGCAAGCTGACGGCCATCGTGGCCAAATCCAAGACCTGTCTGGTCTTCATCAACCAGATTCGCGAGAAGATCGGTGTCATGTTCGGCAGCCCCGAAACCACTAGTGGTGGCAGGGCCTTGAAGTTCTACTCCTCAGTGCGCGTCGACATTCGTCGCATCGCCGCCCTCAAAGATGGCGATGAGGTCGTGGGAGCTCGCGCCAAGGTCAAGATCGTCAAGAACAAGGTGGCGGCGCCCTTTCGCCTGGCAGAGTTCGATATCGACTACGGCGAGGGGATCTCCCGGGTCGGCGAGCTGATCGATCTGGGTGTGCAGTACAAAATGGTCGGCAAGAGTGGCGCCTGGTACAACTACGGCGATGTGCGCTTGGGACAGGGACGCGAGAACGCCAAACAATTCCTGCGGGACAATCCCGACCTGGCCGACGAGATCGATGAGGCGCTCCGCCAGGAGATGGGACTGCCAGGCCTCGAACCTGCCAAGCAGCCAGCCAAAGTGGAGGCGTAGCCGGCCCACATCTGCCGCCATGCATCAGTCGCAGGGCAAATCGCCATCACCCAGGCGAGGCCGGGAGCGCAGTCGGCATGCGTCGACATGCCTTCTCTGCTGCCTCGCCGCCGTGGTCTTTCTACCTGCCGGACCCGCTAGGGCGGTCGAGCTCGCGCTCGACACGGGGTCTGCGACCATCAGCGGTCTGCCCTTGAGATTCGAGCTCGAAATCACAGGCCTCGGGCCTGAAGAGACTATCGGGGTGAACCTGGCGGTTGACGGCCAGGGGGTGGCGACACATCGGCTGGCGGTCGGTTCGCATGAGCTGGAGCTCGCTGAGGTCCACTTGTCCGCCGGCAGCCACGAGCTTGTGGCTACCTATGGTGAGTCCTTGGCCAGAACCACTTTGCGGGTGATTCCAGCGTGGCTATCGATCCTGCCGCCCCTGATCGCCATTGCTCTGGCGCTGATCACCAAGGAGGTACTCCTATCGCTCTACTTCGGGGTCTTTGCGGGGGCACTGTTCCTGTTCAATTGGAACCCGTTTACGGCCCTCGCACGCTCCATCGATCGCTTTATCGCGCCCTCGGTGGCCGACCCTGATCAAGCGGCCATTCTGGTGTTTACCACGCTGCTTGGCGGCATGGTCGGGCTGATAAATCGCAGCGGCGGCACGCTGGCCATCGTCGACAGACTGCGAAGATTCGCCACCAATGCGCGCCGCGGCCAGCTCGCGACCTGGGTGCTGGGTGTGCTGATCTTCTTCGATGACTATTCCAACACTCTGATTGTCGGCTCCACGATGCGTCCCATCACCGATCGGTTGAGAATCAGCCGAGAGAAACTCGCCTACATCGTCGATTCCACGGCCGCGCCCGTGGCCAGCGTCTTTCCGATCTCCTCATGGATCGGCTTCGAGGTGGGTCTCATCGCGGCGGCATTCGCAGTGGTGGGGATCCCCTTCAATGCCTACACCACCTTTGTGGCCTCGATCCCTTATCGCTTCTATCCCATTTTCGCTCTGGTCCTAGGCTTCACCATCGCCATATCCGGTCGAGACTTCGGCCCCATGCTGGCTGCGGAACGGCGGGCCCGGCGGACAGGCAAGCTCTTGGCCGATGACGCCGTTCCACTGGCCGATTTCGGCGCCGAGAAAGTGGCCCCCCCGGAAGGGACTCCAAAGCGAGCCGTCAACGCCTTCGTGCCGATCCTGGCGGTAGTGACGGTAACGGTGGGAGGCATGATGATCAGTGGCGGCGAAGGTCTCAGCCGTGCCGACTTTCCCAGCACCGCGGCCTGGCTGAGGGAGGTCTTCGGCAACGCCGACAGCATCGCTGCTCTCTGCTGGGCGAGCCTGGCCGGCGTTGCCCTCGCCCTGATGCTCCCGTTTGTGCAGAGAATCTTCACGCTGCGCGAAGGGCTCGAGGCCATGGTCGACGGTTTCAAGTCCGTGTTTCTCGCCCTCATCGTACTCATCCTTGCCTGGTCCATTGGCGGAGTCTGCGGTGAGCTGCGCACGGCGGACTTTGTCGTGGGTCTTGCCTCAGGTGTTCTGTCGCCTCATCTGCTGCCCCTCATTGTATTTCTGCTCTCGGCCGCAGTGGCGTTCGCGACCGGCTCCTCCTGGGGCACTCTGGGAATCCTCATGCCGCTCGTGGTCCCGGTAGCCCACAGCCTTTCCATCGATGCCGGTCTGACGATGGAATCGCCAGGCTACAGCACCATCCTGGTCGGCACTATCTCCTCCGTGCTCGCAGGCAGTGTGTGGGGAGACCACTGCTCCCCCATATCTGACACCACGATCCTTTCCAGCATGGCTTCCGGCTGCGACCACGTGGCCCATGTGCGGACCCAGATGCCCTATGCCGTGAGCATCGGAGTCTTGGGGATGTTGTTGGGTGACCTGCCGACGGCCTTCGGACTCAGCCCCTGGCTCTCTCTGGCAATGGGATCCGCGGTGATCGTGGCAGGAGTGCTCTGGCTGGGGAAGAAGTCCGCGGTCGAGGCCTGACCCCAGACTAGGCAAGAGGCCGCCTACCGGAATCACAACTTGTACTTGCCACAATTCCGACTCAAAGCATCTCTTGCTTCCCTACTTCGAGTAGCGACGTTATTGCTGCCGCTGCTGAGTGTCGTTGGCGTAGGTCGCGGTGCATTCGCCCAAGCACCGCCGTGCCAGCCCTGTGCCGGGATCCGCGTTCAGAATCCTCTGGCTCTGGAGCCACAGCTGAAAGCAGTGCCCCGCCTCGCCGACCAAGCGCGTCTCTTTGTAGCCTGGGATGAAGATCTGAGAAGCGCGGAGCCGAGTGGAGTCGCTGCCCGGCTCGAACAGGCAGGGGCAGTGCCCTGGCTGCGGCTCCAATTCTCGACTCCGGCACCGATCATGGCCAATCTCGAGGATCTGGAGTCTGAGTTGGAGCGGGCTTCACAACTCGCAGCGTCAGTCGGTGAGAGTGCCCACATCCAGATTCTTTGGCGACCGGCAGGGCAGGAGACCGATGAATTCAACGCTCAGGACTACGCCTATCTCCTGAAACGCGCCGCCGTTGCCGTAACGGGTGCACAGCTGGGTGTAAGGGTAATTACCCAACCCCTGCCTGCCGAGAGTGAGGCTCTGGAGGCGCTGTATCGGGAAGAGGTGGCCGCGTACCTCGAAGGTGTCGCTTTGCGACCGACGACTGATGAAGCCCTGAAGGCGGCGATCGAGCTGCTGGCGGCGCTCGATCCAGGCAAGCCGGTGATCTTCGATGCCCAGCCTTACCCGGAAGTCCCGGCAAAGGCCCTAGCGCTCGCTGCCCGCCTGGCCGCAGCCGGTGTCGCCATTACTCTGTTCGACGCAACGGGGGGATCGTCTCCCCCCTCGATTGCGCCGCTCAAGCTGCTCGCCCAGGAGTTTCAAGGGGATCTTGCTTTCGACCCCTATTCCACTCCCTCTGCGACAGCAGCTGTAGATAGCTGGGCCTTTGTCAGGGGAGAGGATCTGGGGTTGCGAGTGATCGTCGAACACGGAAGGGATACCCAGGAGGTCTCGGTGCGATTCTCGGACCGCAACCTGCGCAATCCATCCCGGGTCGACCCCACCAGCGGCGAGTCCCTGGACATGTACGGTGGGGTCCGCAGCCAGACAGGTTACGAACTGCGGTGGGAGCCCACCGAGGACGTCACGGTGCTCCGTCTCGAGCGTCCCGGTGCGGAGGAGATCGAGGGGATCCAAGGCCTCGAGGAAGAAGTCACCGTGGTTTCGGAGCGATTGCTGCCGGTCGAAGAGATCCTGCGGCGTCTCCAGTCCGTGGAAGATGCTCAGAATCGGCGTCTGGAAACCTACCGGGCCACCAACACCAGCCACCTGCGTTTCCAGTTCGGCACCGAAGGCATCCAAGTGACGTTTCAGGGTGAGCTCTTCTACCGTCGTGATCAGGGGTATGACTGGGCTTGGGAGAAGTTCAATCTCAACGGTCTGCGCTGGAGAGGCAAAGAGTTCCCCAAGGTCCCACTGATCCAGCCGGAGCGGGCAGTGAACATGCCCCTGGAGATTCTCTTCTCGCCCGACTACCAGTATCGGCTCCGAGGAACGGCGGTGATCGAGGGCCGCGATTGCTGGGTCGTCGATTTTCGTCCCCTGAGTCTCGGGGAGGGCGAGAGTCTCTACCGCGGCACGGTTTGGATCGATCGTTCGCTCTACGTCCGGGTGCGCTCGCGGGCGGTGCAGATCGGGCTTGAAGGCGAGGTCCTCTCCAACGAGGAGACCACCTTCTTCGCACCCTTGGACGAGCAAGGACAACCGGCCGAGTGGCACCCGGGCAGTCTCATCCTGCCGCAGAGAGTGGTCAGCAATCAGATCTGGTCGGTTTTCAATTCTTCGCTGGTGGTGGAGAAAGAGACTTTGCTCGCCGAGATGAGGTTCAATGATCCGGACTTCGAGTCCCGCCGCCAGGAGCTTCTGGCATCGGACTACACGATGGTCCGGAATACCGAAGAGGGACTGCGCTATCTGGTTCCGGACAAGAAGACCGGCGAGCGCGTGGTGCAGGAAAAGCTCAGCTCCAACCGAATCTTCTTTGGGGGTGGGATTCTCTACGAGCCGTCCCTTGACTACCCGGTACCGCTGCTGGGTGTGGACTATTTTTCGCTCGATTTCAGGGGCACCGGCTCGCAGGTCAACGCCTTCTTTGCCGGTCCACTGATCCAGGCGAGTCTCTCCAACCCGCACTTTCTGGGCTCTCGCTTCGACGCTGGTGTCAATGTTTTTGCACTCGGGATCCGCGGCTCCAATACCCGGTTCCGGAACGGTGACGAGATCCCGGAAGAAGAGATCGAGCAGCGACAGGCCAACCTCAGCTTGAGCCTCGGACATCTCCTCAACAGCTTTACCAAGATCAACTTCAGTTACCGCCTGCTCTACACCGATTTCGCGAGTTCGGACAGCACCGCCGAAGAGTTCGGCGTGCCGGTCGATCACCTGACCCATACCCTGCGGCTCGGCGGTACCTTTAGCCGATCGGGTTATCGTTTGCGCCTCAACGGCAGCTACAACAAGCGATCCGACTGGCAGCCCTGGGGCCTACCGGACACGGGCGACTACGACCCCAAGCATGAGGATTTTCTGCGCTGGCAAGCCTCCTTTGCCAAGACCTTCTACTTCAAGAAATTCCGCATTGCGGGGATCGATTTGCTGTACGTTGATGGCGAGGATCTCGATCGATTCAGCAAGTACCAGCTCGGATTCTTTAGCGACGTTCGCGTCCGCGGCTACGAGAGCAACCGCATCCGCGCCGAGAGAGCCTTTTCGGCTACCGCCAGCTATGGCATCGATCTGGGAGGTCTGTTCCGAGTGCAGCTGCTTGGCGATAGTGCATGGATCACCGATCAGGACAGCGGATTCGACCAGGAGTTTGCTGCTGGAGTCGGCCTCGCCGGTACCGTCGTCGGACCGTGGCAAACCCTGGTACGTCTCGATCTCGGCAAGGCCGTTGCGGGACCCGATGACGGCTATGGCATATTCTTGGCATTCCTCAAACTTTGGGGATAGACAACGGCGATGCATGACGAGGTGGAACCCGGCAGCGCGGTAGAGCTCGAGATCACCGACATATTGGATCTTCACAGCTTCCCTCCAAAAGAAGTGGCGGCTGTCGTCGAGAGCTACCTCGAGGCGGCGAACGAAGCGGGGTTCCGCTACGTTCGCATCATCCACGGTCGTGGAATCGGCGCTCAACGGCGCACCGTACGAGCACTGCTCGAACGCCATCCTCAGGTTCTGGAGTACTCCGATGCGCCTGCGGAGGCCGGGGGTTGGGGTGCTACCTCGGTGACTCTGAAACCCGGGACATCAAACAGCGACTGACACCGTCCGAGAGGTCTAGGAGCGGTGACACAGGCAAGACCCGAGCATCATTCGGTGAGGTCGTGGAAGCCCTCGACCCTGACTCGTACCTGGAACCGACTTTCGAGTTTCTTGCACTCCGGCAGCACTCCCTTCGTCTACTCGCCTCTCTATCGGGTGGACCTGGGTGCGACACCCCTGGACGTCCAACGCGCCGAGAGGATTCTGACCTTTCTTCTCGCCGGCGGATTGCTGTCCCCGAAATCACTGCGCCGGCCGGAGGTGGCTTCGCTCTGGGACCTGCGGCTGGCCCACGGACGCCGCTATCTGGAGGAGCTGCGTCGACCCGAGTCCCTAGAGGAGATCGTGGGGACCGCGGTTTGGCCTGATCTTCATCGCCAGGCCCTGCTCGCACAACGCGCTGCCGTGGGGGGGACGCTCCTGGCCACGCTCGAAGCACTAGCCAATCGCAGTATCGTCGTCAATCTCGGCGGCGGATTTCACCATGCAGGTCATCTTCAAGGTCGCGGATTCTGCATTTTCAACGATGTCGCGGTGGCCGTGGGTCGAGCCCGGCGCGAAGGCTTTTCCGGCCCGGTCCTAGTTGTCGACCTGGACCTCCACGACGGCAACGGTACCCGCGAGATCTTTGCGCAAGACGAATCGGTCTTCACCTTTTCGATCCACAACCAAGGCTGGGATGACGCGCCGGCGACGGCGTCACTTTCCATCGAGTTGGAAGGTGAGGTCGACGATCAAACCTACCTGGCAGCGATCCGTGAGCATCTACCCCGACTTATCGATCAGGTCGAGCCTGGGATTGTGTTCTTTCTGGCTGGCACCGACCCGGCCATCGATGATCGCATCGGCAACTGGAGAATCAGCGCCGCCGGAATGCTGGAGCGTGATCGCTATGTCATCGCTGAAACCCAACACCGACGAGGTCCTCTGCCGCTCGTAATGCTGCTGGCCGGGGGTTACGGCAACGAAGCTTGGCGGTACAGCGCTCGCACCTTTGGCTGGCTGCTGACCGGTCGTCGCCGGATCGAACCGCCGACCACGACCGCGATCACCCTCGCTCGTCTCCGGCATCTGACCCGTGAGCTTCGCTATCACGATCGGGACCAGCATGAACAAGACGACAACTGGGGCCTTACCGAGGCCGATATTCTGGGCGGATTCGGGCCGGAAGCTCGGCGATCGCTCTTCCTTGGGCATTACTCGCATCACGCTGTCGAGCTGACCCTGGAGTGGACAGGGATCCTGGATCGACTTCGGCAGATGGGCATTGCCCACCCCACCCTCGAGCTCGATCTGGACAACCCCAGCGGGCACACCGCGCGGTTGTTCACCGATTCACAGAGGCGCGAAACGCTGATGGAGCTGCGTCTGCGTCTGGACCGGCGATCGATTCCCGGCATGGCCCTTCTGAGTCTCGAATGGCTACTACTCCAGAATCCTCGCGCTACCTTTACCAATGCTCATCCGCCCCTACCCGGCCAGCAACATCCAGGACTCGGCTTGGTACCGGACATCATGTCGCTGCTGATTCTCATGTGCGATCAGCTCCAACTGGACGGCATCAGATTCGTGCCCTCGCAATACCATCTCGCCGTCAAGGCTCGTCGGTTCCTGAGCTTTCTGGAAGCCCGGGACGAGAGTTGGTTCCGCGCGGTCCAGGATGCGGTGGCGAACCTGCCGTTGGCCCAGGCGACACGTCTTGTGGCCGAGGGTGAGCTCGTGGACCACAATACTGGCGAAGCCGTGGAGTGGCGGCCGATGCCCATGGTGCTGCCTATCAGTGACCATCTCCACGAGCTCGTGGAAGGCGACGACTACCAACATCTCGCCGCCAAATCAGCAGGCGTGTTCAAGGTTTCTAGTGGACTGTAACGCCCAAGCGGTTAGTGGATGAGCGAGTCATCGTGTTCGAGCTCAAGGCGTGCCGACTCGAGGCTAGCGGGTCTATGTCGAGGAGGTGCAACGCCGAGATCGGGCGCGAGGGCCGCTCAGGCGCTAGGCGTTTGGGCGTTACAGTCCACTAGTGCCGCCCCAGCAGGTCCAATAGGGACAAACTGAGGGCAGGGACATAGGTGATCAGCAACACGCCGACCCCCAGGATAATGAGCATCGGAATGGCCGCCCGCCAGATCTGCAGCAATGGACGCTCGAACCGGTAGGCGGCCAGAAACAGATTGAGTCCCACCGGCGGAGTCAGGTACCCGAGCTCGAGATTCGCGATAAAGATAATTCCGAGATGCACCGGGTCGATCCCATATGCCGCTCCGAGCGGCACGATCAGTGGCACCACCACGATGATGGCTGAAAAGATATCCATCAGGCAGCCCACCAACAGCAAGAGCAGGTTGAGACAAAGTAGAAATGTCAGCGGCGACTGGATGTAACTCTGCACCCAGTCGACGATCTTCATCGGGACTTGGGCATCGACGAGATAGTTGGTGAAACCCAAGGCCACCGCCAAAATGATCAGCACTCCGCCGATGAGCACCAGACACTCCGTAAGTACCGGTAGCAGGTCGCGTCGGACGGAGACATCTCTGACGATCAGGAACTGGACGACAAAGGCATAGAGCACGGTCAGCGCTGCTGCCTCGACGAGGGTGGCAAAGCCACCAAAGATGGCTCCCAGGACGACTGGAGGCAAGAGCATCTCCCATCTTGCCGCCCAGATGGCCACCCCGAGCTCCCGCAAGGAAAATCGCTGGCGCGCCGCCCCCGAGATCACTCCTTCCCGGATCCCCCACGCCCCCACCAGGGCCAGCAGTAGCAGGCCGGGCAGTAGCCCCCCAACGAAAAGATCCGGCACCGCCACCTGGGCAACGATCCCGTAGAGGATCAGCGGCAAGGCCGGCGGAAACAATAGACCCAGCGAGCCCGAGGCGGTGAGCAGCCCAAGAGAGAACCGTTCGCGATAGCGATCGGCTTTCAAGGCTTGGAAGAGCAGACCACCCAGGGCCAGAATCGTCACCCCTGAGCCGCCGGTGAGAACGGTAAAGAACGCGCACGAAGCGGCCACCACCAGGGCCGTGCCCCCCGGCATCCAGCCGAGGAAAGCACGAAACAATCGCAACAGACGCTGCGAAGAGCTGCCTTGAGCCAGGAGGAATCCTGCCAACGTGAACAGCGGGATCGCGGGCAGCGTCGGCGAAACCACCAGCCGATAGGTATCGACCGGCACCGCGGCCGCCGGGACCCCGTCAACGAGGAAGAAAAGGATGGCAACCCCACCCAGGACTGCAAAGATCGGCCCGCCCAGTACCGTCGCGATCAACAGGACGGCGAGTCCGGGCCACCTGGAGGCGCCTTCGAGCCACAAGGGAAACTGACCCAACACCCCGCCTGCCAGGATCCCCAGGAAAGCGAGTCCCTTCGCCCACCAATGGGGACCCGCCCTCCAGGCCAGTCGCACGGCGATCAATCCGAAGCCGATGGGCATCGCCAACTGGGCGATCCAGGTTGGTAGCCCCGCGGCCACTACCGTACCGGCCTGACGCTCGAGCCAGACCAGATCGATGGAGGCGCGGCAAAGCAGGGTCGAGACCAGAGCGCCGACGCCAGCGGCAAAGATCTGAGCCGACTCTCGCCAAGCACCTTCAGGGAGAAAATCGGCCGTCGCCAGCGCCAGCAGTTTACCTTCGCGGGCCGCCAGCGCCGCACCGAGAAACGTCACCCAGAGCGTCAGATGTTGGACAAAAGGAAACGAGCCTGGGATGCCGATACCAAAGAGAGCCCGCAGACCGGCCTCCGCCAGTGGCAAGCAGGCCATGACCACCAGGGCCAAGCTCGCGATCCCGTTCTCCACGTGGCGGAGCGGTGTCTTTAGCGACAGGCCCATCGACTACCCCGGATCCGGGTCGTAGTCCAAGAAGTAGTGATCGATCCGGTCCAGCAGCCAGCGAGCTCGCTGTTGATCGATGATATTGGCCAGGCGCAAGGATGGGGCGGCGTCGGGATCGATGGCCAGGGCAGACTCCAGCAGATCCTGGAATTCCTGCCAGTCCTGCTCGGCCACCACCACGGTGGACGCCAACGTCACGTACGGACCGACGCTCAGGCCCTGCGACAGCTCGACAGCTCGCTGAAAGTGATGGCGAGCCCGTTTCGAGGACCCACCCATCGCCTCGGGCAGGGCTTCCAGGGCAATCAGCACGCCATGGATTGCCCCGCGGTCGTAGGTCTCATCCAGAGCGAGGGCCCGGTCCATCAGCGCCCGAACAGCCGGTACATCGGCTACCAGATCGGGCCGATCCTGACCGATGGCTATGGCACCACCCCACGACGCTCCTGTCCAAAAGAGCAACGGCACGTCGCTCGCGTTGAAGGACCGCATGGACTCTTCCGGACTCTGCATGAGGCGCTCGCCAACCCCAGCCGACCGCAGCTCCATGGCGTGTAGACAGTAGTCAAATCCGCGCAAATAGAGACTCAGCGCACGCTGGTACTGGTGCTCAGAAGCGTCGAAATCCAACTCCTCGAGGCGTTCGGCCTCGGTTTCGACAAAAGCATACGAGTACTGAGTGAACCCACGGCAGGCTGCCAGCAGGAGATCGGAATGATCGGGTTTCTCTTGCAGCAGCGCTTCGATAGTCTTGAGAGCGAAAGGGATCGCATCGCGGACCAGCTCCGGGTCGTCATCCGACGCAAAGACGTCGCCGCTGGCCACCAGCGAGTCGGCTAACGCGTTGACCGCCAGGGAGCGAATCGAGCAGCCCGTGGCCGCTAGTAGGAGAACGACCAAGAGGCCCACTTGGCGAATCGCAGGGCTTGCCCCTGTGCGTTGATGTCTTGAGTCCACGATAGTGCCCAATGTACAGACGCGGCCCAAGGGGGTCAAGACAGGGCTTCGCGCGCAACCTGGCGCCAACGGTGACGTAGTAGCTGGTGGGGCCTGTTTGACTGATCTCCCAGGCCCCTAAAGAACAGGATCTTCACCAAGTGCGAAAGCAAGCTCAGCAGTACGTGACGCAAGCCCAGGATTTCCTGCGCGAGTACACCCAAGGACTCAATGTCCGCGACCTGAGGCGCCTCTTCGACCAGGATGCTGCCCATGCCTACAAGGTTCTGACCCGCGATCAAGACACCGATTTGGAGCCACAAGAAGCGGCGCGAAAGTTCTTTCACCGCGCCAAGGTCGTCTTTCTTGGACTCTCCTACAAGCTCAGCCCAGCCCGGCGAATTCTCTTTGTTCTCTGCCTCGTCTTTGCGATTCTGGGTCTCGTCAGCCCAACCTCGTTCGAATTCTCTGCCGATGGGGCCGACGTCTATCTCGACTTCTCCCCGTTATGGTTTCTGGTGGCGATCGGCGGTCTGCTTTGGCTGCTTGCCATGGAGCTGGTAGATCGGGTTCGGGTGCGGGATGAGCTGGAAGTGGCGCGCAAGCTTCAGAGCGACCTGCTCCCCGATACCGCCCCCCAGCTCGAGGGCTGGGATTTCGCGCATTCGTACCGAACGGCAAACGAGGTAGGCGGTGACTACTACGATTTTCAGCCGCTTCCCGGTGGTCGCGTGGCGATACTCATGGGCGACGCCAGTGGCCATGGCATCGCGGCCGGTCTGCTGATGGCCATCTCCAACGCTACCCTGAAAACGGCCATCGATCTTGACCCCGAACCGCAGGCAGTGGCCGAGCTACTCAACAGCGCGCTCTGTCGCACAGGAGATCGGCGAGCCTTTATGACTCTCTTCTATGGCTTGCTGGAGCCCGCCACCGGCAGGCTGGACTACGTCTGCGCTGGCCACCCCTTCCCTTTCCTGCGACGAGCCGGCGGCGAGATCCTCGAGCTGGGCAGCGGCACCCTACCCCTGGGGATGCGCAGTCAACTGAAGCTACCTCAAAACCAGGTCACCATCGAGCCTGGCGATTTGATTGTCCTCTTCACCGACGGGCTACCGGAGGCGATCAGCGGTGAGGCCGGCGAGGCCTTTGGCTTTCAACGGATCAGGCACCTACTGGGCACGGTCGGTTCACCGGCGGCGGTTCACGATCGAATTCTTCTCGCCTTCGATCAGCATGTCGGCCACGATCCGCTGACCGACGACCTGACGCTGGTCGTGGCGGCCCGAAGCTGACTCGCACTCTCCTCCGAGCTCGCACGACACTTCGACCTGTCAGCTCTTTGTCGTTACTCGCGCTCGACGACCATGGCCAAGCCCACACCACCGGCCGCACAGACGGTTAACAGGCCGAGATTCAGACCGCGCCGGACCAGCTCCTCCAGGAGCTGAACGGTGACCCGTGCCCCAGTCGCGCCAAAGGGGTGTCCGATCGCGATCGATCCGCCGTTGACATTGAACCGCTCGAAGTCGACCTCGCCGAGCGGCTGACTGCGCCCGAGCTCGTCGGCGGCGAACTTGCGGGATGCAAACGCCTTCATATTGGAGAGAACCTGGGCGGCAAACGCCTCGTGCATCTCCACGAGATCGATGTCAGCGAGTCGCAGTCCTGCCTGATCCAGCGCTACTGGAGCCGCGTATGCCGGACCCTGCAGAAGCTGGCTGCCAGGATCGACCGCGGCATAGGAAAAGGAACGAATAAAGCCAAGAGGCTCGTAGCCCAACGCTTTGGCCCGGTCCTCGCTCATCAACAGAACTGCGGAGGCACCATCGGTGATTGGACTGGAATTGCCCGCAGTCAGTGTCCCGTATCGACCGTCGAATGCGGGCTTGAGCGCCGCCAAAGCCTCCATGGTCGAATCTGAGCGGACACCGTTGTCGGTGGTCACGGCCTCCTTGTAGCCCGGCAAAGGATAGGTGGGCACGATCTGACGGGCAAACCAACCTGCCGCTGTGGCAGCTGCGGCCCGCTGATGGGAGAGGAGAGCGATCTCGTCCTGCGACTGCCGCGAGATCTCGTTCTCCTGGGCCATCTTCTCGCAGGCCTGTCCCATCGTCATGCCGGTGGTGTGCTCGGCGATTGCTGGGGGTACCGGGACCAGGTCACGAGGCCGGAACTGGGCGAGGATCGCCATCTTTTGCCCCATCGTCTTGGCCTTGCTGAAATCCATCAATCGGCGTGCGGCACCCTTTGAAAACTGGATAGGCACATTGCTGAGTGATTCCGCGCCTCCCGCCAGCACCACATCACACTCTCCACCCAGAATCGCCTCCGCCCCTGAGGTTATCGCCCGATTCGACGATGCACAGGCCAGATTCACGGTGGTGCCGGGGATGTCCATGGGAAGGGAGGTGCGAAAGACGACCTCTCGACCCAGGTTGGGTGCATGGAGCGCTGCCACCACGACCCCGAAGATGGAGCAATCGATCTCCTCTGGAGCCAGCGCAGATCGGGTCACCAACTCACCGGCGGGCACAGCAGCAAGATCGACCACATCCATGTCGCGCAAGACCGTCCCTGCCTTGGCGAACGGCGTACGGCAACCATCGACGATCGCCACCCGGCCCCGGGGACCCCGCAGGGCGTGACTCACCACCTTGGCGATGGCTGGGGCCGAGCCCGGCCCTCGAGTCCACACCGAATCGGCCCGATCGGCCACCTCTTCTTGCGCCGAGGCGCACAGCTCGGCAGGCAATGGAGTCGAGATTGGGTCCCCACTTTCCTGGTTGTTCCCCTTGTGCATGGTCAATGCCTCCCGAATCGGATCTCGGCTCGTCACTCTACTCTATCGACTCGCCGACGGAATCCTGGATGATAACGACCTTGATACGCTATTCGAGTGCAAGATCCCAAGTCGATTCACATGCCGAGTCAGGATCCCCAGCACCGCCGACCAAAGATGCGAACTCGGCTGCGCCGCATGCTCATCACGGGGCTGGTCATTTTGGTCCCGGTAACGCTCACGATCTACATCCTCAAACTGATCTTCGACTTCATGGATGGGATGTTCAGCCCGGTGGTGGACCGGGCCCTGTCACCCTATCTACCCGGAGTCCATATTCCCGGGCTCGGCTTTCTACTTACCGTGCTGGTCGTTCTTCTCCTTGGCTGGTTGTCGACCAACGTAGTCGGCAGGCGTCTGATTCACGCCAGTGAGAAGCTGATCGCGAGGATACCCATTGCCAAGTCCATTTACTCCGCCACCAAGGGAGTGCTCGAGGCCGTCTCATTCGAAACCTCCGATGCCTTCAAACGGGTTGTTCTGATCGAGTACCCCAAGGCCAACATCTTCGTCGTCGCCTTTGTCACTCGCTGGGCCAAGTGGCCTGCCGTCGACTCACGAATCGCCGACATGCTGTTGGTCTTTGTGCCGACGACCCCCAACCCGACCAGTGGATTCCTGCTTCTGGTACCCCGAACCGAGGCCATCGACCTGCCCATCTCGGTGGAAGAGGGGGTCAAAATGGTGATCTCGGGTGGCATCGTGCTACCCAGCATTCCCGATCTTCCTGAAGGCACCTCGGTACAGATTCCCGCGTCCCAGGCCTGATTCCTCTGTGCAATCTGGTGTTGATGTGCCACGGTGAGGCGGCACGGTTCCTGCTAGACTTTTGACCCGAGCCATGAGGCAGCTTGCTGTATTTTTCGTTGCGATCTCCCTATTGCTTACAGGTGTTTCGCGTCCTGTGGCCGGGCAAACGGTCAGCGATCCGGACCTGTTCCGCAAAAGCCAACTCGCCGCCATGCAGGCGGTCGCATACTACGGCCTCTACGACAATCCCCAGGAGAGACAGCGAGTGGTCGACATCGGCTATCGCCTGGCCCAGGAGTCGAGATTCCAGGACTTCCCCTTCACCTTCTATCTCGTCGACATGCCGGAGCCCAACGCCTTTGCACTGCCAGGCGGGCAGGTCTTCATCACCCGGGGCATGCTGAACATGGGGCTCAACGATGACATGCTGGCGGGCCTTCTGGGACACGAGATCGGCCATGTCATCCTCAAGCACGGCACCCGGATGCAGCGTCGAGCCACACTGCTCAATATTCTCAGCCAAGCGCTCCTGGTCGGGGTGATGATCGGTGCGAGTCAAAGCGACGACAGACCCAGCACCCCTTACGACCCTTACGGCGGGGGCAGCAACACCGGCGACCTGATTCAGGGCACCGCCGCGGCAGGCGCCGTGGTCAGCGAGCTCTTGCTGCGCAGTTACAGCCGCAACTTCGAAGACGAGTCCGACGACGAGGGTCAGAGATTGGCGGCGGCGGCGGGTTTCGATCCCGACGGCACTCGCCAGCTCATGGACAAGATGCGCACACACATGCCCCAGTCCAAAGAGTACGGCTACTGGCGGACCCATCCCTTTTTCGAAGAGCGGGTACAGGCCGCTTCGGTCCGCGAGGACCTGCTCAAGATTCAGGAACCAAAGTCCGCAGCCGAGTATCGAATGCGCACCCAGGCGGCGCTACTCGATTACCTCCAGGAGCCCAAGCTCGATCCCGACTTCGTATCGCTGCTCAAGAAGGAGGCTTTGCTCGCTTGGCCGCAAGGCCCTGCGGCTGACCAGATCCGCCTGGAGGATCTGCACGCACTTCGTGATCATGTCCTGGAGGAGAGGCCCATGTCGCAGGAATGGCGAGATGTCATCTCGGTCTACGACGCCAACCTGGAGGAGGTTCGCGAGCTCACTCCGGACAGCCCACTTCTTGAAACGATCGCGGCTGAGATCGAGGAGTTCGAAGGGCGACTGGAATCGAGCTACCCCAAGGCCACTGAGATCCTGGAGCAGGGGATCTACGAGACCGACTTCCTCGAGACTTTTGCCAGCAACTACCCTGAGGCATCCGAGATGCCACAGGTCTGCCTGGCTCTCGGCAACGCATTCGCCCGGCTGGGTCGACAGGAGGAAGCCGTGGCGCACTTTCTCCAGACCTGGGAGCTGGCACCGTCCAGCCCTGATGGTCAAAAGGCACTCGAGGGCTTGCGAAATCTGGCCCCGACCCTCAGCAGTCTGGGCGCTCTCGAACAGCTTGCAAGACAAGCGGACGACCCCGAGCTCCAGCAGGTCGCCTCGCAACGGCTGAACAAGCTGGCCGAGGAATACGACGATCTCGCCAACGGCGCCGAGTATCTGAAGCGATACCCGGACGGACAGGAGGCCGAGATCGTCGCCGCGCGTCTCAACCAGCTGGCCGATGAGCTCTACGGCGAGCTCATCTTGTACCAGAGTGTCGGTGACCACGTCAAAGGCATAGAACGGATCCAGCAAATTCTGACCTACGCCCCCCACTCTCCAGCCGCCGAGCGGCTACGGGAGAGGATCGTTTTGGAAGGATGAATGGCGCGAGCAAAATCCAAGCCAACCACCTCTGTCGAGGCGTTCATCCGGCAAGCGTCCCCTGCCGTCCGGCCGGTGTTGCGCGATCTGCGGAAGCTGATTCGAGAAGCGCTCCCGGAGGCCAGGGAGGAGATCAAGTGGGGTCGGCCCGTCTACTCTCTGAACCGTATCGTCTGCTATCTTGCCACCGCCGAGGGTCACGCCAATCTCGGGTTCTACCGCGGTGTCGAGCTCAAAGATCCAAATCACCTTCTGCAAGGCGACGGTAAGAAGCTGCGTCACATCAAGGTTTACCGCCGCGAGGATATTCGCCGTCGCCCCTACGGTGCTCTGGTGCGGCAGGCTGCAAGATTGGACAAGAACTAGCTCGACGATGACCACGGATCAGACCAATCTCCAGTCGGCCGCGCAGCGCGGTATCGACCTCTGCCGCCAAGGCAGGTGGCGCGCGGGTCTGGAGATTCTTGGACAGATCGCGGAGGCCGATCGGCAGGGAACCGAGCTGCCGGGCCTGTTCTATGCCTATCTAGGCTACGGCATTGCCCGCCATGAACGTCGTGGGAAAGAAGGTCTCGCGCTCTGCAAGCACGCCATCAAGGTGCAATTCTACGAGCCTGAGAACTACGTCATTCTGTCCAGGGTCTATCTGCTCCGCGAGCGCCGGGGCAAGGCCGTGAAGGCACTCCATCAGGCACTGAAACTCAATGCCCGCCACCCAGAAGCTCTGAAGCTGGCCAAAGAGATCGGACTTCGACGGCGACCGGTGATTCCCTTTCTATCGCGCGACAACCCCGTCAACAGATACCTCGGAATGCTCAGGCACCGCTTCAGCCAGCGTAAGTGACCGCACTCGGGTGATACTGGCTAGGTGATCCCGATCCCCAACAGAATCTGATAAGTCGCCAACGCCATCACGTAGGCCAGGACCGTCATATAGCCAAGCTGGAAGAGGGGCCAGCGCCAGGTTCCTGTCTCGCGGCGGGTCACGGCTTGGGTCGATAGACACTGCATGGCCAGCACATAGAAAACGAGCAGGCTCACACTGGTCGCAGCGGTGAAGACTGGGGTCCCGTCGGAGCGGACGGCGGCTCGTAGGGTGTCGTAAAGCGAACCAGGATTTTCATCCACCGCGGCCTCGCCGACCCCGTAGACTACGGCCAGTGTCGAGACGATCACCTCTCTGGCCGCAAACGAGCTCAGAATACCGACACCGATCTGCCAGTCAAATCCCAAAGGAGCGATCGCAGGCTCGATCCACCGGCCAAGACGACCGGCGTAGGAGTACGCCAGACCGCTCTGCGCCGCGAGGCGATCGGCCTGATCTCGCACTTGACCGGCACGCTCCGGTTCTCCGGCCATCGCGAGCTCTTCTGCCTGGGCTCGCAGGCTGACGGCCTCCTCCGGGGGGGCACTCTTAGGGTAGGTTGCCAGGGCCCAAAGAACGATCGACACCGCCAGGATGATGGTTCCTGCTCGTCTGACGAAGATTCGAACTCGATCGAGAGTCGCCAGCAATGCCGTTCGCAGACTCGGCAACTTGTAACTCGGTAGCTCCAGGACCAGCGGCTTGGTGTCGCCGGGGAGAACGCTCTTCTTGAAGACAAAAGCCATGACCAACGCGGCGACGATTCCCAGAGTGTATGCACCGGTAAAAACCAGGCCGGCGAGCACCGGCTGGTGAGGAAACAGCAGAGCCGTGATCATGGCGTAAATCGGGATGCGCGCTGAACAGGAGAGGAGGGGCAGGACCATGATGGTGACGAGACGATCCCGTCTCGACTCGATGACCCGGGCGGACATGATCGCAGGCACCGCACAAGCATGTGCCGAAAGCATGGGAACAAACGACTTCCCCGGCAGCCCGACTCGCCGCATCAGCCGATCCATGACAAAGGCGGCCCGCGCCAGGTAACCGGTGTCTTCGAGCAGTGACAGAAAGAAAAACAGAATCCCGATCTGGGGGAGAAAGACCAACACTCCACCGACCCCACCAATCACGCCGTCTACCAGCAGGCTCCGCAGATCCCCTTCCGGCAGCCAGGTACCGAGGGTCGATCCGACGATTCCGAAGCCTGCCTCGATCCAGTCCATCGGGTATTGGGCCACCCAGAAGATGAGGGCAAAAACCGTGAACATGACCCCGAGAAAAAGGCCGACGCCCACCCAAGGATGAGTCAGAATGGCATCGAGGCGGTCGGTCTCTTGCCCCACAGCGACGCGGCGCCCGTTGACGCAGCGGGCACCGACCTCCTCGGCCCAGTCGTAGCGAGCCTTGTAGGGACAACCCGTACAGTCACACAGCCCCTCCCCGGTGTCGGGCAGCGACGGTTGATAGTGGGGACTGATCAGATGCTCGAGCTGCTGTCGTAGCGTCTCAGTGCCTCGCCCCGACCTCGCCACCACCGGTACCACC
>Ga0255055_10001272_pt1 | contig 18775 bp, 9 predicted proteins | sample JV7_2_27_MG_FD_188633 | JGI IMG/M metagenome (GOLD analysis project Ga0255055, IMG submission 188633) | Seawater microbial communities from Jervis Inlet, British Columbia, Canada - JV7_2_27 | ecosystem: Environmental > Aquatic > Marine > Inlet | place: Canada: British Columbia | collected... | reverse complement strand
GCGCAGGAAGGCCTGTCGGGCACCCAGCTCGTCCCGCATCCCGACGGCAAAGTCGTGATAGCCGCTTTCCATCACGAGCTCGAGACTGTAGGTATAGGTGCGCCCCTCGGTTTCGCTGATGCGATCGCTCGGGATGCGGATATCCACGGGGATCTCGTGGGCCTCGGTGGAGCGATCCCTCTCGTCCTTGGCGGCAAACCAGACGCGTAGCTGACCATAGTAGTTGCCGTCCTGCTCGAGAAGCGTCAGTTGATCGAAGGGCACCTGCAGGTGGATCGGGATGTCGAAGTTGCCGTCGCTGCGCCGCTTCGGCAGCCCAAAACGAACTTCTGCCCGCAAAGGGTTGTCCTGGAGGTCGAGGTTCAGAGCCGAGAGGGTCCCTTCGATCATCTGTGACTCGGTCGATTTGTGCCGGTACCCCGAGCGGTGGCGGATCTTCTTGCCCTTGGGGCTTTTCAGCTTGACTTCGATGTCGTGGTATTGGCCGTCTCCGGCCGTCTGCGGACTGAAACCGAGCGAGTAGTAGTTCTCGAAGTCACTGCCCATCTCCAGCAGGTCCGGCAGGAAGCGATTGGTGTTGATAATGGCTTTGCCACCGGTCTCCTCGGCCATCAACTGCAGCGGTTGTTGCAGATTATTGACCCATACGGAGTCGAGGAAGGCTTGCTGACCGGCTTCGCCGGGGTTGGCCTGATCGATGGTGCCCGAGGAGCCGACCGTCAACCCGCGGGCGTCGATGGTGTAGAAGCTGACCCGGTTGGCGTTGGCCTTCGCGGCCAGCTCTTGGAAGCGTCGGGAGAGGTTGAACTCGGTCAGCGACAAGAGCGACACCGAGCGTTCAAATCGCTGGTTGACGAAGTAGAAGATGTCTTCGCCAGCGATCATGGGGATGCCGTCGCTGACATAGACAAGCGCCTTGCGACCGGGCGAGCCCGCCAGGCTCTCGACAACTTTGGAGAGGGAGTCGATGGTGTAGTGCATGTCGTTGCGCACCGATCCCGCATAGGCCTGGAGCTGGTTCAGAGCCACGCCCTCGGAGTAGCCGACCCCTTCATCGTCGCGTTTGTGTTGGAAGTCGACGTCGTTGACCATCGCGATCAGGTCCTGGCGCTCCCGGTCGCGGTGGACCCTGTGCGCTGAGATGTCCTCGAGCTCGAGCAGCGCTCGCGAGATCTGCTGGTGATTGCTGGTGAAGGGGTGACGCAGGTGCAGTGAGCGGTCATAGCTGGCGAGCATGACCTGATCGTCGGGGTTGAGCTCGCGGTTCAAGAACAGTCGGAGCTCGCGCAGCACGCGATTGCGGTTCCCCGGTGTGAGGTTGAAGTTGTCGATGTAGACCACGACGTAGAGTCGCTGATCGGACGGCCTCTCCGGGCGGGTCGTCGTTCCTTCATCCGCTGGGCTCGCGATCGGGTCCGCCTCCGGTGCCAGGGGATCTCTGCGCTCCGTTGGTTCTTCCGCCGCGGAGGCGATGGCGTAGAAGTTGCTGATTGGGGCGGCCTTGCCATCGACGAAGAGAAGAAAATCGTCCTTGGTCAGCCCGTGAATCGGCGCGCCGTGCTTGTCGGTGACATAGACATCGATGTTGATGATCTCGACGTGAACGAGTTCGCCAAAGACCTGGGTCGCTGTGGGTTGCGCAGGGGCCTCTTGGGAGCGAGCCGCAAGGGGTGACAGCGCGGCCAATAGCGCCAAGGACACGAATCGAAGCAGCGGCTTCTTCATCACTGCAAGAAACTCTAGCATGGGGGGGCGAGCCGCCGACCGATCTGGAGTTGGAGTAGGCTACGACCATGCATGCCGATACCCGAGCACGAGGGGTGGATTACTCGCGGTTCGTCGCAGTAGGGCTTCTCCTCGCTGGGGTCGGATCCGGATTTTCAGCAGCGACCGAGATCCGATTCAAGGATGCGGCACAGAGGTGGGGGCTCACCTTTCGTCACACCATTGGCGGACGAGGGGACTTCTTTATGCCCGAGAGCATGGGCTCTGGCCTCGCCCTTCTCGATTACGACCTCGACGGGGACGAGGACGTCCTTTTTGTCGACAGCGGGATCCCTGGACCCTATGAGGGTGAGCCAGCGCGTCCGGGTCTTTACCGCAACGACGGTGGCCGTTTCGTCGATGTCACCGAGCGGTCGGGGGTACGAATCGAGGCCTACGGGATGGGGATCACGGCTGGCGATGTGGACGGCGACGGCGATCCCGACCTCTACCTCACCGCGTACGGGCCGAACCAGCTGTTGCTGAACAACGGCGATGGCACCTTTCGCGACGCGACCGAGTGGGCGGGGGTGGGTGATGCCAGCTGGGGCATGTCCGCCGCATTCGCCGATGTGGATCTCGATGCGGATCTCGATCTCTACGTCACCAATTACGTCGACTTCTCCTATGACAACAACATCATTTGTGGTCTCGAGGACAGGCAGCTGCGCTCGTACTGCCACCCCAATGTCTACGGCGGGCTGGCCGACCGCTTCTACCGCAACCGGGGCGACGGTACCTTTGACGACGCCACCGAGGAAGCGGGCTTTGGCAAAGCTGACGGCAACGGTCTGGGAGTGGTGTTCGGCGATCTGAATGGCGACGGCTGGCCGGACCTCTATGTCGCCAACGACATGACGCCCAACTACTACTTCAGCAACCGCGGTGACGGCAACTTCGACGAGGTCGCGCTGATGATGGGTACGGCCCTGAGCGATCGCGGCGAGCCGGAGGCGGGGATGGGCGTGGCGATGGGGGACCTCGACGGCGACGGCTGGCCCGATCTGATGATGACCCACCTCGATCAGCAGACCAACGCTGTCTATGGCAACCTCGGTTCCGGGATCTTTCTCGACCGTCGTTTCGCCTGGCGGCTGGCAGAGCCCTCGCTCCTCAACGTCGGGTTTGGCGTCAATTTCGCCGATTTCGACCTCGACGGCGACCTCGACGTGGTGGTGGCCAACGGCCACATCATCCACAACATCGAGGCCTGGAATCGTGGCACCACCTTTGCGCAGCGCAATCAGATCTTTGCCAACCTGGGCGACGGCCACTTCGAGGAGGTTGAGCAGAGCGGGGTGGACGGGGTGCGGGTGAGCCGAGGGCTGGCGGTGGGAGACCTGGACGGTGATGGCGACATCGATTTCGTGATCAACAACAACGACGATGTGGCCGAGACCTACGAGAATCGCAGCCCCGACCTCGGGGGCTGGCTCAAGGTCGATCTGCACGACCTGGGAGGGGGGAACCGCTCCGGCATCGGAGCTCTCCTCGAGCTCGAAGCGGCAGGCAAACGCCAGGTGCGCGAGGTGCGGACCGCATCGTCCTACATGTCGCAAGGCGCCTCATCGGTGGTTTTTGGCCTTGGAGAGGCGCCGCGGGTGGAGGCTTTGCTCGTCCGGTGGCCCGGTGGCGGGCGCCAGGTCCACCGAGCGCTGCCGGCGAACCGACGCGTACGAGTGGTGAGGGAGTAAAGAGATGTCTGGCCGGCTCTGGTGGCCCGTCGTCGGGATCTTGCTTCTGCCCTCTTCGATGCTGTCGCAGGAGCCCTGCGCTCGCTTTCCCTTTCGTGACGTCGCCGAGCCGTCCGGGGTCCTGTTTCAGCATCTGAACGGTGCGGCCGGTCACAAGCACCTGACCGAGACGATGGGTGCCGGGGTGGCCTGGCTCGACTACGACGGGGACGGTTGGCTCGATCTCTACCTAGTGCAATCGGGAGCCTATCCCCCGGCGGGGAGCGCCGAGGCCGCCAACCGACTTTTCCGCAACCTGGGAGACGGACGCTTCGAGGTGGCGGCAGGGTCCGGGGCCGAGGAGCAGGGCTATGGGCAAGGGGTGCTGGCGGCGGACTTCGACGGCGATGGTGACACGGATCTCTATCTCGCCAACGTCGGCCCGGATACTCAGCTGCACAATCGAGGGGACGGAACTTTTGGCCCCGCTCCACTGCCGCTGCCAACCGGGGCGGCCAATTGGGCCTCCTCGACGGCGGCGGCCGACGGCGACGGGGATGGCGATCTCGATCTTTACATCGTTCGGTACGTAGATTACGACCATCAGGCCGACCTCTTCTGCGGCGACGTCGAGACGGGGGAGCGCGACTATTGCGATCCTTCGATCTTTCTCGGCCAGGCGGATCGCTACCTTCGCAACCGTGGCGATGGCACCTTCGAGGAAGCAACGGTTGCGGCGAGGCTCGATTCCAGCCGCGGTCGCGGTTTGGGCGTGCTCTTCGTCGACCTCGATGACGATGGCGCCGCCGATCTCTACGTGTCCAACGATCTGAACCTCAACCTGCTTTACCGCAACCGTGGCGACGGGACCTTCGAAGATCTGACGTTGCTTTCAGGCGCCGGTGCGAGTAGCGATGGCCAGGTGGAGGCCGGGATGGGTGTCGCGATAGGTGACTTCGATGGGGACGGCGATCCTGATCTCGCGGTGAGCAACTTCGATGTCGAGACCAACACCTTCTACCTCAACCACGGCGAGCTGGTCTTCGAAGATGCATCCGCGTCCAGCGGTTTTGGCATCCCCTCCTTCAACCGTTTGGGCTTTGGTCTGGCGGTTGCGGACTTCGACCGCGACGGGTACCTCGACGCCTACATCGCCAACGGTCATATCTACGAGCGACCGAAGCGGGAAAATGTCGCCTACCGTCAGCCCGACCTCCTGCTGGCCGGTGACGGTCGGGGTGGTTTTGCCGTTCAGCTCTGTCCCTGGCTGGAGGTGCAGCCCCGGGTGTCGCGGGGTGCTGCGGCGGCGGATTTCGACAACGATGGCGATGTCGACTTGGCGATCACCAATAACAACGACGAGCCGTCGCTGCTGCTTAACGAGACGGGCGCGACTGGCTGGCTCGGGGTCGAGCTCGTAGGCAAGCCTCCCAACACCGGAGCGGTGGGAGCAAAGGTCGAGCTGCAGACGACTAGCGGGCGCCAGGTGCGCTGGGTGGTGGCAGGACAAAGCTACCAGTCATCCGCCGACCGACGCCTGCACTTCGGCCTCGCAGACGGCAAGGCCGACAGGCTCGAAATCCGTTGGCCGAGCGGTGCACGCCAGCGTGTCCTCGTGCCACCCGCCGGTAGGTACCTGAGGATTGCAGAGGCCGGGGAGAGATAAGGTGAGAGTTTTCCTTACGGTTCCACGATCTCGACAGTGGTGTTGATCTGGATCCCGTCGGTCACCTTCTGCACGGTTCCGGACGGCCATTGGACTTCGATCTGTTCCACACTCGAGCTCGAGCCGAGGCCGAAGTAGAGCGGATACGAGCTCTGAGCCAGATAGCCCGATTTGCCGTCGTGGTAGCGGATGTAGGTCTTGCCGCCGGCGCTCAACTTGACGAGAGCTCCCAGTCCGTCGCGGTTGGATCGCGTTCCAGTCAAGCGAATCTGCACGAAGTGAACCGCGGTGCGCTCACTGAGGTTGCTAATCAGAACCTGCGGCTCGGCATTGAATTCACCGGTGATGATGTCGAGGTCTCCGTCTTCATCGAAGTCGAAGATGACCGATGCTCGAGTACCCAGTGTCCCTAAAACCGTATGGATACCGCGACGCCGTCGACAGCGCTCATAGAGGTCGGCAATGGCGGAAAGCGCTGGCGGTTCGACGTCATCGGACGTGGGGCATTCAATTTCGAACCACGGGATCTTGGTGCGGCGATCTCGGCGCGGCTCGACACCGAGGATGAATTCACTGTGCCGAAAAGTCTCGCCGAGATCGTTGAGCAGCACCGAGTTGACTCCGTACCGGAAGGGGTAGCTCATGCTGGCGGCAATGAATACATCGCGATACCCATCGGCGTTTAGATCCCCGACACTGATCCCCCAGGGCCAGTAGTTCTCCGCGCCGATGCGGTCAGACACCTCTTCGAATCCGGCCTCGGCTCGGTTCTGGTAGAAGGCGTTGCCAAAGATGTTGTTGTCTCCCCCCTGCAGATGTTTGTCGTCCCAGGTCATGAAGGATTTCTGGCCCTCCATATCGGGGAGCACCTCCATACTCATGTCGGAGTGCATGTCGGTCAGGAACAGGTCCCGATCACCGTCATTGTCGTAGTCGAAGAACGCCACTCCCATTGTTCCCCAGGGAGTTTTGGGAAAAAGCTCGGGCGTCCTCTCGACGAACTGCTGCCCACCACGATTCTCGTAGTAGTGATCGTCGCCTTGCATGTTGAGCACATAGAGATCTGGGAAGCGATCCCCGTTGAGGTCGACAGCGCTGGCGTCACCAGCCCAGCCCAGATCGATCAACCCGACTGCGTCTGCGACCTCTGCGAATCGGAGGTCACCCAGATTGCGGTAAAGGAGGCTGCGCTCGGTCCGATCGGGATAGAGATGGCCATGAAACGCATCGGGGAAGCCGATGTAGTAGCCACCCGGGCCGCGCTCGTTGGCGGTGTAGACCCCGACGTTGGTGACGAATAGATCGAGTAGACCGTCGAGATCGTAGTCGAAGAACACCGCTCCCGAGGAGTGCCCGACGTGGCCGAGCCCGGAGTTTTCCGTTGCGTCGGTGAAGCGGCCACCTCCATCATTGCGCAGGAGGACGTTGCCCATCTTGACGGTCGACACGAAGAGGTCGGGATCACCGTCGTTATCGGCGTCGGCAAATGCCGGCGCCATGCTCACTCGGTCTGCGAGAGCGATGGCCGGCGAGCGATCTGTGATGTTCTCGAAACGTCCATCCCCGATGTTGCGCCAGAGCTCGTTGCCTCCGATCTGCGTGACGAAATAAACGTCGAGCCGCTGGTCGCCGTCGACATCTGCGATCGCGACACCATTACCGTGGTCGTAATGAACCATCTTGTACCGTGAGGTCCCGTCCTCGCTCGGAATGTGGCGAAAGCTGATCCCCGACTCTGGCTGACGGTCACTGAAGGTGAAATCGTGGAACACCCTGATCTGGCCTCTGTTCCGCAGCTGCTCGTCTCGTCTGTGGTCTAGCTGGACGATACCGACGTCGACCGACGGGACCTCGAGAACTTGTGCCGCGGGCTCAGCCTGACTGTGGAGAGAAGCAGCTCCCGTGAGTATCACCGCGGCGATGATCGTGGATAGGGCTCTAGCGTGGTGTCGGCGTGGAGAGCCGCCCCGTAGGCAGGAAGCTGCGGGAGTGTTCATCGCCCAAGCATAACTCAGTCGCGAGACTCGAGCCGCTCCAGGTTCTGCCGTACAACGGAGTCGTTGGGGCGCAGCTCCAGAACCCGCTCGAGCAGGCTCCGTGCCTCGTCGACTCGGTTGGAGTTGGCGAGCAGGACGGCAAGGTCACTCAAGGCGGCCGTGTGATCGGGAGCTAGCTTCAAGGCTTCCCGGAGCTCGACCTCGGCCTGTTCCAAACGCTGGAGACTCATCAGGACGACGCCCCTTTGGTAGTGAGCGTCCGGGTTCTGCGGTGCCAGAGAGGCCGCCAGGTCGGCGGCAGCCAGGGCCTGTTCCGGTTCCTCGGCCACCAGCAGGAAGCGCGACGCCAGCATGGGAGGGCGGGGATCCTCCGATGCGAGCCGCGCCTCGCGGCCGACGATTTCGAGCGCCTCCTCGATCTCACCCTCTTGAAACCGCTCCTTCGCCCTCCGCAGCGCCGCGCCGGTGGGGTCTGCGAGATCGCGCTCCATCTGGTTGACGGACTCAGGCGGCTGTTGCTGGCTCAGCTCCTGGAAACGTGCCAAGGCGACTTGCGCCTCCTCTATTTGCCCCGCAGCGGCGAGGGCCTGGCCTAAGGATTGCCACGCTTGCGCCCTTTCTGGCGAATGGCGCGTGGCAAAGCGCAAGAAGGGGATCGACTCCTCCCGGCGGCCGACCAGGACCATGAGGCGACCGTACTCGAGAGCCACCTCGATGAGGAGGCGTGGTGCTGTCTCGGCGTCGCTGTCGAGCACGGTTTCGGCGAAAGGCTCGAGGGTGGCGAGAGCAGCCTCGAGCTCACCACTCTGATAGTAAGCAAGACTGAGCTGAAGGGCTGTGGACGGGTCGTCTCCCACGCGACCTTCGAGCATCTCGATCGCCGAGCTCGCTTCTCCGACCGCGATGTAAGCCTTGGCGACGGAGCGTCGAAGATCGGTCTCCATAGCGGCTGGAGAATCATCGAGAAGCGGTTTGAGATAGCTCAGGGCTCCCCACGGGTCGCCCTTGATCAGCAGTACTTGGCCCCAAAGCAGGCGAACTCCAGGGTCGTCCTGCGGCAGGTCGGAGAGGAGCTGCTCGGCGTCGGGGGCTCGCTCGAGACGTACCGCAATCAACGCAGCGGCCAGACGGGCTTCGGTGTCGTCAGGGTTCTGGAGCGCCCAGGGTCGCAGGAAGGCGTAGGCATCCTCGTCAAAGCCCTGTCTCGCAATGAGCAGTCCGAACTCCCGGCCTGCAGGCGAGTTCGGCATCATTTTCGACGAGCGGTGGAGGTACCGGGCTGCCAGTTCGAGGTCGCCGAGAGCGGCAGCAGCGCGGCCCGCGTTGTAAAGCACCGCCGGTTGGGCGTTGTCCGCCTCGGCGAGAGGAGCCAGGACCTCGAGAGCCTCCTGAGGGCGCCCGGTTTCCACGTAGAGCGCGCCGAGCGTGGCCAGGGCAGGGAGCGGTGCGTCGCCGCTGGCCCGCAGTTCCTCGAGCTTGGCGATGGCCGCCGGAATATCGTCGTCGCGGATCAGCTCCAGAGCTTCGCGAAACGTCTCCGGGATCGTCTCTTCCTGAGCCCAGAGACTGACAGGCAGGAGAAGGAGAATGGCAACGAGTAGGCAAGTGGTTGGTTGCTGCATCATTCGCCGGTTCATCATCTCAGATTCTGGGCGGATGCGTGCGTTATGCTGGCCGCGATGGCGCAGACAAGGCAGCGAAACGGGGAGCGAGGGTGCTGCCGTGCCCTGAAGCTATTTTTCTGCGTTCTCCTCTCCCTCGTGTCGACTCATAGCTTACTCCCAGCGTCCCAGGAGTTAAAAGACGGTGCCCTTGCCGAGGCGCTCGCAGCCCTGGATTCGGGTGACAATGCGACAGCAGAAAGAGCGTTTCGCCGTCTTCTCCTCGAGGACCCGGACCGGTTCGAGGCGCTCGTCGGTTGGGCGCGCTCCCTCGCCGCCCAGGGCCGGGGAAATGAAGCTCTTCCCTCCCTTCTCCGGGCGGGCGAGCGGCGCATGGCGGCAGGTGGCTACGGCGAAGCCGTGGAACTCTTTGAGCTCGCCACGGTCCTCGATCCCGACTCCGCCGAGAACCAGGCTCGGCTCGGGCGTGCACTGATCCTCGACCGCCGCTACCTGAGCGCTGAGCAACCGCTGCGGCAGGCGTTGAACGAGGGGGAGCGCCGGCCTGAGTGGGTTCTCCAGCTGGCCGGGGTGCTGTGGGAAAAGGGGGACCTCGACGAAGCCGAGGACCTTTATCGGGAGGCGCTCGAGCGGGTTCCGACCGCCAGCGTGACCTGGTACCAGCTCGGACGATTCCTGCTCTGGCGGGGTCGCTACGAGGAGGCGGCAGCGACTCTGACACGAGCGCAGGAGTTGGGAGCGACAGGCTTCGCGATCGAGCTGGATCGTGGACGAGCGCTGGAGGCCTGGGCGAGGGAGCTGGGATCGGAGGAGGGCAGCGGGGGCGAACAAAGGGAGGTCCTCGAAAGAGCGCTCGCGGCTTTCTGGCTGGCGGTGGAGCAGGCACCGGAGCATTCAGGTATCCGCTATGGTCTGGCCCGGGCTCTGGAGAGGCTCGGGGATCGGGAAGAGGCGCAGAGACAGCTCGAAATTTACCAGCGCCTCCACCGCGAGGATCAAGCCCGGACCCGAGAGAAGGGGCTTACCCAGGCGCGCCTCGATCAGGCCTACGATTTGCTGCGACACAACCAGGCTCGGGAGGCGATCGAAATCCTCGAGTCTCTGCCCCAATCGGTGGAAGTGCTGCAAGCTCTCGCGATCGCCCACCGCGAAGACGGTGACCCACAGGCGGCGCTACTGGCGATCGAACGCGCCCTTGCTCTGGCTCCTGACCGCCCTGATCTCAGGGCGCTGCATACCGAGTACGCGCTCGCAACAGGGAAAGGGAAGTAAATGAGACCAAGAGAGCAGATGGCGGCCGGCCTTCTGGCGCTGACGGCGGTGCTGCCCGCCGCTGATGCGCAGGCTCAGAGAAGCCATCCCACCGCCGCGGAGACACGCCAGGAGTTCGAGCATATCTGCCGACGTCTCCGGGAGGGCGACAACGCATTCTTCGGCACCCGGATCGTCCACGATCTGCGCCAACGACTCCAACAGGGTCGAGATGATCCTGCGACCCAGATCCTCATTCGCGCCCGCCTCGGCTACGAGCTCCTCCGCATTGATCGAGTGGAGGAGGCAATTGCCGAGCTGACGAGTGCCCTGGAGAGTCTCGACCACGCCGGAGGCGTGTCGCCAGAGGCGGAGCGGGAGCTCATCAGCTGGCTGGCGCTTGCCCATTTCCAGCTGGGTGAGGACCAAAACTGCGTCGCCGACCATTCTGCAGAGAGCTGCATCCTGCCGCTAGCCCCGGGGGCGATTCACTCTCGACAAGAGCACGCACGCAAGGCCGGAGATCTTTTTCTCGTCCTTCTCGAGCGCTACCCGGATGATCTCCAGACCCGCTGGCTGTTGAGCCTCGCTCGCATGGTCACCGGGGAGTACCCCGACGGGGTTCCGCCACAGCTGCGGCTGCCCGCGGACGTTTTCGAGCCGGAAGCGGACTTCCTCGCTTTTCGCAACATCGCTCCGCGGCTCGGCATCGCCGTCCTCGACCTTTCGGGGGGCGCCATCATGGACGACTTCGACGGTGACGGCCTGCTCGATCTCGTCTCTTCCTCCTGGGATCCCTGCGAGCCTCTCAAGGCCTTCCGCAACGACGGCATCGGAGGCTTCGAAGAGGTGAGTCGGGTCTGGGGTCTCGACGGTCAGCTCGGGGGGCTCAATCTGGTTCACGCCGACTATGACAACGACGGTGACCTCGACGTGCTGGTGCTCCGGGGTGCCTGGCTGGGGAGCGAAGGCCGGCTGCGCAATTCCTTGCTGCGTAACGACCTGCAGGGGGATGCGGGACGTTTCGTCGACGAGACTGCAGTCGCCGGGCTCGCCCACCCCGCCTACCCGACTCAGACTGCGGGCTGGGCCGACTACGACGGCGACGGCGATCTGGACCTCTACGTGGGCAGCGAGGCCGAGGCTTCTTCACCTGACCGTCAGACTCTTCATTCTTGGAGCGGGGCGGCCTATCCCTCACAGCTCTTCGACAACGACGGTGACGGTGCCTTTACCGACGTCTCCCGAAGTGCCGGGGTGGCCAATCTCGGATTCGCCAAGGGGGTGGCCTGGGGCGACTATGACGACGACGGCGACCCGGATCTCTTTGTCTCGAACATCGGCTTCAACCGCCTTTACCGCAATCGGGGCGACGGCACCTTCCACGATGTCGCTGCGGAGCTCGGCCTCGCAGGGGACGATGCGCGCACCTTTGGCACCTGGTTCTTCGACTATGACAACGACGGTGACCTCGATCTGTGGGTCAACGACTACACCGCTCCTATCGAAGAAGTCACCGCCTCCTATCTCGGGTTCGAGGTGGCAGGGGGCAACCCGATCCTCTACCGCAACGAGGGGGGTCGGTTTACGGACGTCTCGCGAGCGCTGGGGCTCACCCGGCCTCTCCTCCCTATGGGCGCGAACTACGGCGATGCGGACGGTGACGGGTGGCTCGACGTCTATCTGGGCACCGGTGTGCCGGGCTTCGACGCTCTCATGCCCAACGTGCTCTACCGCAACGTCCGGGGCCGCCACTTTGCCGACGTCACTTTCTCGAGCCGCCTCGGTCATCTGCAAAAAGGCCATGGCATCGCCTTTGGCGACTATGACCGCGACGGCGACCAGGACCTCTTCCAACAGCTCGGTGGCGCCTATCCCAGGGAACGCTACCTCAATGCCCTCTACCTCAATCCGCAGCAGGGATATCGATGGATCGTTCTGCGCCTCGAGGGCCGTCGAGCCAACCGTTTCGCGCTCGGAGCTCGGATCCGGGTCGATGTCGTTGAGAGAGGAGAGACCCGTTCGGTACACGCCCTGGTAGGGAGCGGCGGCTCCTTCGGCGGCTCGAGTCTGCAGCAGGAGATCGGTCTCGGGGAGGCGGAGAGCATCGTGTCCGTAGACGTTACCTGGCCCGGGAGCGGATGGCGCCAGAGATTCACCGGGGTCGAGCTCGATCGCTACTACCTGCTGGTCGAAGGGCAGGAAGACTGATTTCGGTTCGCTTGACAGGCCGCCGCCTCCTCCCTAGCCTCTACCGTTGCTGAGCGCCGAGAGCAAGACGGGACGCATCGCAATTGGGTGATTGATGAGTCGTACAGGCGCAACTGCCGCGATACCGGTATCGATAGGGTTGGGCCTCGCTGTCGCCGCGGGAGTGGCCTTTGGGGCGGCGGCAGAGCCCGCTTTTCGCGATGTGGCCGCACAGGTAGGTCTCGACTTTCAGCACTTTACTGGCATGTCGGGCAAGCTCTACTTCGTCGAGCACATGGGAGGCTCTGTCGCTGTCTTCGACTATGACCAGGACGGCGATCTCGACATCTACCTGGGTCAGGGACATCCGCTCGACGATATCCCGCCCGAGGAGACGACGTTCCCTCCCCGCCACCCCCAGCCTCTCAGTGATCGCCTTTTTCGCAACGACTTGGTGGTCGGCGAGGATGGGCAGCCCAGACTGCAGTTCATCGACGTCACGGAAAGCAGTGGCCTGCAGGCGTATGGCTACAGTATGGGTGTGGCGGTGGCCGATTACGACAATGACGGTCTGCCGGACCTCTACATCACCAACCACCTCTCCAATCAGCTCTGGCGCAATCGGGGCGACGGCACCTTCGAGGACGTCACGGCGCAGACGGGCGTCGACGATCGGCGCTGGAGCGTCCCCGCCTCGTTCTTTGACTACGATGGAGACGGCCATCTCGACCTGTATGTGGGCAACTATGTCGAGTTCCGAGTGGCGACCCACAAGTACTGCGCGGCGCCCACAGGCCAACACGACTACTGTGGACCGCGGGCCTATCCCCCGGCGCCCAATCGCCTGTTCCACAACCGGGGCGACGGCACCTTCGAGAACGTCTCGGAGCAGTCGGGAATCCTGGGAAAGCCGCGCAACACCCTTGGCACGGTAGCCGCCGATATGAACGGCGACGGCCTCCTCGATCTTTATGTGGCCAACGATCAGGTGGAGAACGAGATGTTGGTCAACCAGGGCGATGGGACCTTCATCGATGACGCCATCCTTTCCGGCACCGCCGTCGATGCCATGGGGCAACCGCAGGCCAGCATGGGAGTGATGGCCGCCGACCTCAACGGCGATGGCTACGTCGACCTGTTCATGTCCCACCTTCTGCGCGAGATGAACACGCTTTATCTCAACGATGGCTTCGGGCTGTTTACCGATGCGACTCGCGGCAGCGGTCTCGGCCGAGCGAGCTGGAACTTCACCGGTTTTGGCATGGCGATCTTCGACTATGACGGGGACGGAGTGCTCGATCTCTATGTGGCCAATGGGGCCGTCAAGCGCATCGAGGCCCAGCTGCGTGAGGGCGACCCGCATCCGATGCGAGAGTCCAACCTGCTCTTTCGTGGACTCGGTGGTGGCCGTTTCGAAGAGGTGCCGGACGATGCCCGGGAAGATCCGGTCTACTTTGATGTCAGTCGGGGTGTGGCGGTGGGCGACCTCGACAACGACGGCGATCCCGACCTGGTGATCGCCAACAATGCGGGTCCGGTGCGGCTGCTCTTGAACCAGCGCCGCCCTGGGGCCGATTGGTTGGGATTGCAGTTTGTGAATCCCGACGGTAGGCGTGATCAGCCTGGCACGCGCGTGGTCCACTTCGCCGCCGACGGCACGGAGAATTGGCGGATCGTCCACACCGATGGCAGCTATGCAGCCGCGATCGATCCGCGTGTACGCTTCGCCGTGATTCAGGCCGAGGGTAGCGCTGAGGGAGAGAGCCCCGCACCGGCGCGGATCCGCGTCATCTGGCCTGATGGCTTCACTCAGGAGGTCTCCGTGGCCTCCAGCGGCCGGTACGTGACCGTCTGGAGGAGGAGCGGATCGCCATAATGAGCGGAGCGCGAGAGCGGGACAGCGTGAGTCGAGGCAGGGCGATGTCGGTCCTGCTGATTCTGGTCTTGAGTCTTCCACTCGGCGCCCAGGAGCAGCCGGAAGCATCGGCCGAGGTCGCGGTCGACATGGGTCGCATACCCTTGCCGACCCTCGAGAACCTCGAAGAGGGCGTGCGGATCCAACTGGAAGGGCTGCGTCAGGCCGTCGAGGCGAGAGTGGCGAAGGGTGAGGCGAGCGACCAGGAGCTGGGGGGCTCGTTGGGTCGATTGGGTAGCCTCTACCTCCTCTACGACTACATCCCATCGGCCGAAGCCTGTTTGGTGTTGGCGCGGCGACTGGATCCAGAGAACTTCCGGTGGCTCTACTACCTTGGGGCTCTGTACACCCTCGAAGGAGAGGTGGAGAAGGCCCAGGAAGCCCTGGCAAGCGCCCTGGCCATCGATCCCGAGGACGTGCCCGCCCTGATTCGCCAGGGCAATCTCCTCCTCGAGGGGGACGATATCGATGCCGCTGAGAGCAGCTTCGAGGCGGCCTTGGAGCTCGAACCCGAGAGTTCCGCTGCCCGCTTTGGGCTCGGCCAGGTCGCCTTCGCCCGCGCAGAGTACGCAGCGGCGACGCCACTCCTCGAGGCGGCCCTCGAAGGGCAACCGGAGGGCAGCGTCGTGCACTACTTTCTGGGGATGGCGTTGCGGAATCAGGGGGACATGGACGGAGCTCGTCAGCATCTCAGGCTCAACAAGCACGAGCGGATAGAGTTCCACGACCCGCTCCTTCAGGAGCTCAGTGCTGCCAACGTCAGCCGCGAGGCGTTCTTCAACATGGGGGTCGAGGCGCTGCGGCGCGACGAGCCGGAGCGGGCCCTGAGAGCCTTTGAGATGGCTCTGGAGGCAGAGCCGGGCGACCCCGAGACCAACTACAACGTGGGCATGGCACTCTTGGGGATGGGTAAGGCGGAGGAGGCCGAAGCACACATCCGCCGGGCTACCGAGCTGCGACCCGATTATCGGAACGCCCACTTCAATCTGGGTGTGTTGCTGGCTCGGCGGGGAGAGGACTCAGAGGCTGTCCGTCACTTCGAGCGCGCGGCCGAGATCGACCCGGATGATCCACGCGCTCAAGTGCGATGGGCCGAGGCCCTGGCGCGGATCGGGGATGAGGAGCTTGCCATCGACAAGCTCGAGGCCGTTCTCGAGATCGACCCGGCCATGGTTCTGGCCCGTCTCAGCCTGGCCTCCGTGCAAGCAGATGTCGGGGAGCTCGGGGCCGCGGAGGGGAATTTTCGCGAAATCCTGGCCCTGGCGCCGGGAGCGGTGAAGGAGAGAAGTGAGGCGCACTTTCGTCTGGCGCTCCTGGACCCGGGGCAGCCTGCAGCGGAGGTGATCGACCACCTTAGGGCAGCTGTCGAGCTCGACCCCGACTTCTTCGAGGCCCAACACGCTTTGGCGGGCGAGTTCGCCCGCCAGGGAAACTACGCCGCAGCGGCGCACTCCTTTGCCCGCGCGATAGAGCTCGAACCCAACGATCTCAGTGCTCACTTTGGTCAGGCCATGGCCCTGATTCTCGGTGGCTCCTACCAGCAGGCACGGGCAGAACTCGAGCGCAGTCTCGGGGTCTTACCGGACAGTCTTCCCCTGGCCCACGCTCTCGCCCGTCTGCTCGCCACCTGCCCCGATCCGCAAGTGCGGGACGGGCAGCGCGCTCTCGAGCTCTCTCAACGCATCATGCAAGCGGAGCGCACGCTCGATCACGCCGAGACGCTGGCTATGGCCTTCGCCGAGATGGGCCGATTCGAGGAGGCGATACGTTGGCAGAGGGAGGTACTGAGTCAGGAGGAAAAGATCCGAGGCACGGTCTCGAGACAGCGCCAGGAAAGACTCGAGCTCTACGAGCGGGGCGAGCCGGTCCGAGCCCCGTGGCAGGACGGGCGCAGCCCATGACGGGAGCTGACCCAACGGCCGGCACACGCGGTCGGGTTCGGCCCGTTAAGCGGCCTGGATGGGAGCACAAGAGGCTCTGTTTGGTCTCCGCATTGGGAGCTTTCTTCACATTGCTGGGACTGGGGTCGATCTCCGCCGCCGAGATCCGCTTGCAAGAAGTCACGACCGAGTGGGGTCTCGAGTTTCGTCACCACCACGGCGGTTCCGGGGAGCGCTACATGCTGGAGACCATGGTGGGAGGCGTGGTCCTCTTCGACTACGACGGCGACGGTGACGTCGATGTCTTCTTCGTCGATGGGGGGCACCTGCCGGGTTATCAGGGCGAGGAGCCAATCTCGCGCCTCTTCCGCAACGACGGACCGAAACGCTTCGTCGACGTCACGGACGAGGCAGCGATCGAGTTCGGTGGTTATGGCTGCGGCGCTGCGGCAGGTGATGTCGACGGCGACGGCGACCTCGACCTGTACCTCACCGCCTACGGTGAGAATGCACTCTTTCGCAACCAGGGAGATGGAACCTTCCGCGAGGTCGGCAAAGAGTCGGGTGTCGCCGACCCTCTGTGGAGCGCCTCGGCAGCGTTCTCCGACGTCGACCACGACGGGGATCTCGACCTCTATGTGGCCAACTACGTCGACTGGGCCGTCGACAATAACAAGTTCTGTGGCAACCGGGCGACCGGAGTTCGCGGCTACTGCCAACCAGGGATCTTCAACGGACATCCTGACCGTCTCTATCGCAACCGGGGGGATGGTCGATTCACCGACGAGGCCGCAGCGGCCGGCTTCTCGGAGGCTCGCAACGCCGGTCTCGGGGTGGCCTTCGGCGATCTCGACGGCGACGGCTGGGACGATCTCTACGTCGCCAACGATCTCGATCCCAATTTCCTGTTTCGCAATCGCGGTGACGGCACCTTCGAGGACGTCTCGCTGTTGTCGGGCACGGCCTACAGCGATGGCGGGGTGCCGGAGGCGGGCATGGGAGTTGCCCTGGGAGATCTCGACGGCGATGGCCTCATCGACATCGTGGTCACCAACTTTGCGCTGGAGACCAACGCCTTCTACCGCAATGCCGGATCCGGCATCTTCATCGACCACCGATTCCTGTCGAGAATTGCCGAGCCGTCGCTGCGCTATCTCACCTTCGGTGTGGCTGCTCTCGACCTGGATCATGACCGCGACCTGGATCTGGTCTTCGCCAACGGACACATCCTGGACAACGCCGAGACCCTGAGCGCGGTCGGCGAGTACGCGCAGCGGAACCAGATCATGGAGAACCTCGGTAGGGGCCGCTTTCAGGAGCGTCAGGATGCGGGCGTTGACAAAGTGGGGGTGAGTCGGGGGTTGGCCTTCGGGGATCTCGACGGCGATGGCGATCTCGACCTGGTGATCAACAACTCCAACCAGGTGTCGGAGGTTTACGAGAACCTGGGCGGTGCGCAAAGCGGCGGCTGGCTGCAGGTGGATCTCGTCGGCAGTGGGGGGAACACCTTCGCAGTCGGCACCCGGCTCGTTGCGGTCACGGCGGGTGAAGAGCAGGTACGGGAAGTGCAGGCCGGCTCTTCCTACCTCTCCCAACACGATCTTACGATCCACTTCGGTCTGGGAGATGCGGCGGCGGTGACCGAGCTGCATCTTCATTGGCCCAATGGTCGAAGGCAGATTCTGCGCGACGTCTCCGTCAACCGGCGGCTGCGTGTCGTGGAATCGGGAAGCCAGCGCTAAGCCACCCAGGGTCCCGCCAGTGAAACCTCCAGGCTTCGAGCCGCGCATGTGGACGTCGTGCCCAGCTATTGCGAATCGCGTCGCGGTGCTCGCTGGCCTGCTCGTCCTCTGCGGGCTCAGCCCCACGGTGAGTCGGGCTGCTCGCCTTTCTCCGCGCGAAGGCTACAACCTGGTTGCGGATCTGATGGACAGTGATGCCAAGATCCGGCGTCAGGCTGCCGCCCGCTTGACGGAGGCCCGCGACGAGACCCTGGTACCGGCATTGGTGGACGCCATCTTCTTCACTCCCGGCCAGTCGCGTCGAGAGCTCTTGGAGGTGCTCCAGGTGCTGACCGGCGAGAACCACGGCAGCCGCTACCTCGACTGGGTGGAGTATGTCGGGAGCCGCACCGACCTCGAACCGAAGGAGCGCTATGCGGAGTGGAAGCAGAAGCTGCTCTCGCGGATCGATCCGGAGTTCGCCAAGGTCTTCTACCCCGGGGCGCCGAACCGCATCCGCCTCGAGGAGATCGTCTGGGGTGGCGTCAAGCTGGACGGCATTCCGTCGCTCGAGCACCCTGCTCACGTGAGCGCAGACCAGGCCGATTTCATGCGCGACGACGAGTTGGTCTTCGGAGTCAGTCTGGACGGCGAGCAGCGGGCGTATCCCCGCCGGATTTTGAGCTGGCACGAGATGCTCAATGACACCGTGGGGGATGAGCCGGTCACCCTCACCTATTGCACCCTTTGCGGGTCGGCCATTCTCTATTCAACTCGGACCCCGGCAGGCGGCGGGCGCTCTTTTGGCACCTCCGGGCTGCTCTACCGCAGCAACAAGCTGATGTACGACCGGACGAGCTATTCCCTGTGGAGCAATCTCACCGGGGAGCCGGTGGTGGGCCGGTTGGCCGCCAGCCCGATCCGTCTGGAAGTCTTGCCGATGACCCTGACGACCTGGGGGGAGTGGCGGTCGCGTCATCCCGGCACGGGGGTGCTCGACCTGAAAGCGATCAAGCGGGAGTACGGGCGGCGATTCGGCTTCGACTATCGTGCCGGCGCCGCCGACCGCGCCCGCCGGGGCGTCTCGTTCCCGGTC
>Ga0255055_10001270_pt1 | contig 18814 bp, 12 predicted proteins | sample JV7_2_27_MG_FD_188633 | JGI IMG/M metagenome (GOLD analysis project Ga0255055, IMG submission 188633) | Seawater microbial communities from Jervis Inlet, British Columbia, Canada - JV7_2_27 | ecosystem: Environmental > Aquatic > Marine > Inlet | place: Canada: British Columbia | collected... | reverse complement strand
ACCGGGACTTCATCATAGATGAGCTTTAAAGCCTTTTTGTAGATCTCGGCCCGCTTGGCCTGATCGGTAGTTTGTTTTCCTTGTGTCATCAGATCATGATATTCTTTGTTGTGCCATTGAGTTCTGATGGATGACGATGCCAAACCATCGAAGAGGACCGCCAGGAAATTATCCGGATCGCCGTTGTCGCCGGTCCAGCCCAGCTGAAACAGATCCATGTCTTCCGGTTGTTCGCGCTGGCGCTTCAGATAGGTGCCCCACTCGTAGCTGACCACCCTGGATTGGATGCCGATTTTGGCCAGATCACCCGACATGGCCACACCAATTTTCAGTCCATCCGGATTATAAGGTCTGGGAACCGGCATGGACCACAGGGTAATTTCCCCCAACCCCTTGCCTTCCGGGAATCCGGCTTTGGCCAGTTCGGCCTTGGCCAGTTCCGGATCGTATTTAAATCCGGGCACTTCCTTGTTGTAGCCCCACATGGTGGGCGGAATGGGATTTTTGGCGACCTGTCCCAGGCCCCGGTAGAGGTTGTCCACGATGGCCTTGCTGTTGATGGCGTGTGCGATCGCTTTGCGCAGATGCAGGTTGCTCTTCCAGGGCTCCTTGGTGTGGTTGAAAGAAAGGTAGCCGATATTCATGCCCGGTTGAGAGACAAGTTTGATGTTTTTATCCTTCTCTGCGAGGCCGACATCATCCGGATTGGGAAACTGGCACATATCAATGCTGCCGGCTTTCAATTCCAGAAAGCGCACTGAATTTTCCGGGATAGAACGAAAGACGATTTTGTCCAGATAGGGTCCGGCGGCTTTATCCCAGTAGGCCTTGTTTTTTTCCAGGATAACCTGATCGTCTTTGACCCATTTGACGAACTTAAACGGACCCGTTCCCACCGGATTGCGCAAAAACTCTTTGGGATTTTTCATAAAAGCCGTCGGGCTGATGATGTCGGCAAAATCCATACCCATATTGGCCAGAAACGGGGCCTCGACTCTTTTGAGCTTGAAGACAACCGTATACTCTCCGGTGGCTTCGATAGCGCCGATGGTCTCATCCATCTCCATGGAAACCCAGTACTCGGGCACACGATCCTGAGCCGGAATATCCAAGCCCTTGCCGAAAAATTTGACATTGCGCTCTTTCATCATGCGGCCGATGGAAAAAACCACCGCGTCGGCATTGAAGGCCGTTCCGTCGTGGAACTTGACACCCTTGCGCAGCTGAAAGGTATAGGTTTTGCCGTCCGCAGCGATCTTCCAGGATTCGGCCAAACCGGGTTCCAGAGCGGTGGATTCATCCTTATAGGCAACCAGCGCTTCATATATGTTGTCACATACCAAAAACGAATTGCCGTCGGTTTCATAGGCCGGGTCCAGCCCGACGCTGTCACCGCCACGACCAAAAATCAGGGTTCCCCCAGATTTGGGCGCAGCCAGCACCATGCCTGAACAAATAAAAACAAACAGGGTTGATAGTAAAATGATTTTTTTTAACATACGTGCCCCCTTCTTTTTGTTGATTAACATGTTTCTGAAACCACGCCTCTTACCAAAAAACGGTTTTCTACGATTATCAGACCCAATTTGAATGTAAACAGGCCAACAGACAGATTTCACCTCCTCCTTTATAGAACCGATAAGCTTTTGAGGTCAAGTGTAAAAAGCGATTTGATAGTTTACTATAAGTATGGGTTTCTGCTTGGTGTGAAATTTTATTTAAGTGGATTGTATTCCGGTTTCTTATATAGAAGATCTTTATTCTCCACGATATCCGGTTTGTAAACCTTCTCAACCCAATCCTGCGGTTCTACTTCCTCAAAAGCCACCGAAACCGATTTTTGCTCACACTTTGCAATTGCGGCAACATCTTTAACGATTTCACTTGTGAGCTGTTTTTTTTGCTCCTCTGATCTTCCGGGATAGAGTTTTATAACGACATGTGGCTTTCGACTACTCCTATTGAAATTTATCAATTGCTGATAATATGCGATTAGTGCAAAATTTTCTTTTTGTGCCCTGCCTATTTGTTTGATGCCAGTGCATTTGATCTATTAAAAAACTCGTCAAGCAAATCATAGAGTTTGTAAAGGCTGTCAATATTGACGTGCTCATTGGCGGAGTGTTGGCTCATATCGCCATCGGCGCCCCAGACAATGCCTTTGATGCCATGGGCGGATAAAAAGCGGGCGTCACTGGCGCCGTGTTCAGAGCCGACGACGGTATCTTTTGAAATATCCAAGAGCAGGTTCAGGTAGGGTGAGTCTCCGCCCTGAAAAAGAGGCTCTTTTCTCTCGACGATAAGCTGGCCCTTAATTTCATCCTGGATATTTTGGAAGATCGCTTGCATGTCGTCGTTTTCGGTATAGCGGATATCGAACAGGGCCACGGCATAATCCGGTACCTGGTTAGTTGCCTTGCCGCCCTTAATACAGCTAAAATTGAGCGTGCGGTGCCAGTGATCCGGTGCTGAAAGTTCAAATTTTGTCTTCAGCAAGCGAAAGTCGTCGATCAGGTTTTCAATGGCATTTTCGCCCAGCCACGGACGGGCGCCGTGGGCGGTTTTACCTCTGGCAACCAGTTTCAGTTTTACGATACCTTTTTCTTTAGTGACAATTTTTTGTAAACCACCGCCGTCTAGAGCAATGCAAAATTCGGCCTCAATTTCCGGCAGCGCTTTGCGGGCCCCGTGGGCGCCGCCGATTTCCTCATCCGTGGTGATCAACACACCGAAGGGCAGGTCGTTTTGACTTTTACCCGCTTTTTTTAATCGTTGCAGATATTCTTTTAACAAGACCAGAGACAGTGCGACCGCATATTTATCGTCGATGCTGCCGCGTCCATAAAGGGCATTATCTTTAATGTGCGGTATAAACAGGTCAGCGGGTGCGTCCACCACATCGATGTGGGACATCAAAAGAATGGGAGCAAAGTTATTTGGCGGCATAACGACGATAGAAGGGATGCGGTTATAATCCAATCGTCTATATTTGGCCCCGCATTTGTTTAAATACGCCTCAATAAACGATATGCAGCGCTGAATTTCATCAGGTTCGGATTGTGTGGTTTTAAAGCGAATGAGGTCTTGGGTAAGTGTTACGATTTCTTGCATCGATGCTTTCCTGGTTAAGGGGTTGACGGTTAAGGAAAATGAACAAATATTTCTTATTAATCGTGGAAATATAGAGAAAGATGAAAAGTGTCAAGATGTAAGAAAATAATGCGCGTGATGAGTTGATTATTTCTCATTTATTTGGTTTAAAAAAATGGCATAGTCGACTGCGCGACGGTATAAGAGAAAATTGCCTATTGGCGTTAGATAACGAGAACGAGGACGACGACGAGTACGATGCGACGCGGAGGAAACACTGCCTAACCTCGTACTCGTCCTCGTGCTCCTCCTCGTCCTCGATAATAGTAGTTTTGAAATCGGTTCTATTTTGATCTTCTTTTAGCTATAATTAACACTTATCCAATATCGTGTTGCTGACATATACTTCAGGCAGGAGTGGTGCAGATGACTCTGGCAGCAGTTGTTTCGGTTTTTATTTTGGCTCTGGCGGCACCGGGGCTGCATCGGTGGATGCCGCGTCGCTCGGGCTGGATTCTGGGCCTTTTACCGCTGGCCCTGACGGTTTTTTTCGCTTCTAAAATTCCACTGATCACTGCCGGTGAAGTGATCACTGAATTTTATGACTGGGTCCCCGGACTGGGCGCCAACCTATCATTTTATCTGGACGGGCTCAGCCTGGTCTTTGCCCTGCTGATATGCGGTGTGGGCACCCTGATTGTGATTTACTCCGGGGGGTATCTGGCCGGCGATCCCCATCTCGGCAGATTCTATACCTTCCTGCTTTTCTTTATGGCTTCCATGCTCGGCCTGGTTTTAGCCGGCAATCTCATTAGCCTGTTTGTCTTCTGGGAATTGACCAGCATCAGTTCCTATTTCCTGATCGGATTTGATCTCTGGCTGGGACCAATTGTGCCGGCCCTGCTCGGTTTAATCCTCGGTTTGTTTCCGAATCTGTTGACGCATTCCCCGGTATCCAGTGCCGTATCCGTCGTTCTGGTCCGTCCTTTGAACATGCATCTGGCGCTTTGGCATGGATTTGCCCCCATGTTTGCGTTGAGTGCCTTAGAGCGTTTGGACCCAGCAATATTAGACGTTAGTAATAACCCAAAAAAGATTCAAAAAACCACTGCTATCGGAACGTTATTCTGACAAACGCTCTAGGGGACAGTCGGACATATCTTACAAAGGTCGGTCGATTCGATTGATAATTTCCAACCGATAGAGACCAAATGGTATCGGTTTTGAGGTTATTTACCGGCAGTGCTTTCCATAAAATGATCAAATAGCTTCTGCTCGTCGAGCGCAGTAATTTCTTCTGGCAACCGTTTTTCTGCCAGCGCTATGGCGGATTCAATCAGCTCTGATCGTATTAAATTTCGGGCTTCAACGATCTGGTATTCGATCTTCTGTTTGGTCCCATCCAGCCAGATCCTGCTTTCCTGCTGAGCATCTGTAATGATTTGTTGTTTTTTCTTTTCGCCGTCTTCAACGATTCTCTTTTTTATTTTTTCAAAGCGGTTCAGGCTGTCTTTTATCGTTTTTGTTGCTTCTTCAATTTTTTCTTCAGCCGCTTCTTTTTGCTGCTTACATTTTTTAATCTGGTGATCGATCTTTTCTCTGCGGTTCGAAAAAAAGTCTTTTATCGGTTTTCTGCCAAACTTTACCAGGACAAAATCGATTCTTTGCTGTTAAGCGCGCTCTCCACAGCACCCAAAACCTGATCCACCGTATAAAAGTCACCTTTAAAGATTGCCTTGCCGTCTGGTGCGAAAACAACAATCAGAGGTACGGTCAGACTGCCAACCTCTTTGAGTTTTGCCTTTCCGGCCGGGTTGTCTCCGGTGATGTCGACTTTCATCGGTATGATATCTTCATTTGCAAGCAGATCGGTAATTTTGTGATTGTGAAGAACACTCTCTTCAAGCGCTTTGCAGTTTAAGCACCACTCGGCGGTAAAATCCATTACCACGATTTTTCTTTGCTCTACGGCTGCGTCAAAGCGCTCGGGTGTGTAATAAACCCAGTCGATCGGCCCTTCCCCTGACAGCCGCACGGCCCCCCAGATCGGTAAGGCAATCAGAATTATACCCAGACTGACAAAAACTGTTTTGATTATTTTATGGGTGGCAAGGCGCATGGTGCGGTAGGCCAGCCAGAAACCACCGCTTGCAACGAAACTCATTACGGGCCACCAGTAAAATTTGCTCGAGGGAGCGGGTGGCGTGTTCAAGAGGGCACTGATGCCGACGCCCAAAAAATAGGCAGACGCCGCCAGCATAAAAAGGCCCATCACCTGCTTGATCAACTCACTGGAGGGCCCTGCTTTCGGCATCCGACTGACCAGATTGGGAGCAGCCGCAAGAATCAGATACGGCAGGGCCATACCCCCACCGATGGCGCTAAAAGTGATCAGGGTGGTCAGCGGGGTTTGAGTAGCGGCCCAGGCGGCTGCAGCCCCCATAAAAGGCGCCGTACAGGGCGTCGATAATACGGCTGCCAGGATGCCCAGTCCGAAAGATCCCTGAGTGCTATTTTGCTGGGGGTTGATCAGGTAGATGAATTGGGGCAGGCGCACCGAAAAGAAACCAAACATTCCCAGTGCCATGATTCCAATGATGGCGCCGACCAGGATCGTAAAAAGCGGATATTGGAACAATTGATTGGTAGCGGTAAAATCACTGGCCAGAGCGATCAGGATGCCAAGGCCGGTCCAAAACGCCAGCACACCCATGGCCATCGCTGATCCCAGCAAGAAACATTTTTTTCGGTCCTGGGCCACATGCGATAAACTGATGATCTTAATCGGAATCAGCGGCAGGACACAGGGGGTCAGGTTCAACAGAAAACCCCCCAAAGCCGCGGTGAGCAGCAGCGCCAGCCATCCAAATCCCGATGATGTATTGATGGAAAAAGCCCAGCCAAAGAGGTTAAAGTGAACCGTTTCTGAGGAAGGTACCAAGGCTCCGGAGTCGAGATCCGCAAACAGCTCCTGATTTATTTTTGATGTGGCTGTCCCGGATTCGACCACGGAAAGCGTTTCTTTCAATAATTTTTTTTCTGGAAACAGGCAGTATCTGTCCGAGCATGCCTGATATTCTACCTTTATTTCCAATCCTATCGAGCCCGGCTTTATCTGTTCATCCAGTTTCATCAGCAGGTAGATGATGGCACGGCCTTCAAATGACATCAGCGCTCCACTGGAATAGTCTACTTTGATCGGCTTAGCCGTCGGGAATCTTGCGGTCTCTATAGTGACGCCTTCGGTGGCAGCCATAACCTGGACTCGGGTGGGATAGGGCTTGAAGTCTACAAACGGTCTGACCTGGCTTGCATCGGCATTGATGTGAAAACCGTCTTTAATATCGACCATGATAGCGAGTGCGGCCTGTTCTCCGGGTCGCGCGCGGTCAACCGACCAGACTGTCCGGACGCGAACCGGATCGTCTGTTGATGGAGCGGGTTGGGCCGAACTGCTTTGCTGGATAATTAATACAAAAAGCAGAGGGATTGCTAAAAGTGTATATCCAGGCAAGATTTTGTTTGGTCTAAAATTCACAGTCAGTAGACACCGTATGAATTTCCAATCCCCAGATGGATCGAACCCATTTTGTTGGCTGTTTTAGAGATGATGGTGAAGGATTTTTCTTGTTACTTTATACTAAAACAGTTCTGCAGTATTTTCAAATTCAATAACCACTTAATCGGGTTTTCCAAACCGGGTGGTTGTTGGTATATAGACCGGGTGCTGCGCACCCGATCACAAACGCAATGATTGCGAACTGACGTTCGCTTGGCTCATGCTGGATGTGAATCAACCTTCGCACTCGATTCCGTCAGCACTTTAAATTCATCGAATCTAGCCGCCCGCCGGCTGCCTTGACATTTTAGGGCAGTTGTTTTAAGAACTCCAGAATTTAAATAATTTTTTGCTTTGCTTATCTTTCGGATTTCGGTTAAACTAAACATTTTAATATTTTATCAAGGATTTTACTGTAACGATTAAATGTCCTCTGGAAATCCAATTAAGGAGATAAATATGGATAAGTATTTATTTACGTCCGAATCGGTTACCGAAGGACATCCGGATAAAGTCGCCGATGCTATTTCAGATTCCATTCTGGATGCGATCATCGGTCAGGATAAAAGCTGCCGGGTGGCTTGCGAAACACTGGTAACGACGGGGCTCGCTTTTATATCCGGTGAAATTACGACCGAATGTTATGTCGATATACCTCAGATTGTCCGTGATACGATACGCGACATCGGGTATTGCTCATCGCAGATGGGATTTGATTGCCAGACATGCTCGGTGATTACCAGCATTGACCGCCAATCTCCGGACATTGCCCAGGGCGTTAACACCGGTGAAGGATTATTTAAAGATCAGGGAGCCGGAGATCAGGGCCTGATGTTCGGATTTGCTACCAATGAAACTCCGGAACTGATGCCCATGCCGATTTTGTATGCTCATAAACTCTGTAACCGGCTGGCCACGGTTCGCAAAAATGGCGCCCTGGATTTTTTAAGACCCGACGGTAAATCGCAGGTGACCATCGAATATGAAAACGGCACACCCAAACGGGTGGATACGGTGGTTGTATCCGCTCAGCATAAACCGGATGTCAGTTATGATGATCTCAAAGATGCGATCATTGCAGAAGTGATTAGAAAAGTCATTCCGCAGGAGATGACCGATGGTGATACGCGCTATTTCATCAATCCTACGGGTCGGTTTGTGATCGGCGGGCCCATGGGAGACTGCGGTCTGACCGGTCGGAAAATTATTGTGGATACCTATGGAGGGCAGGGGAGTCATGGCGGCGGCTGCTTTTCAGGCAAAGATCCATCCAAGGTCGATCGCAGCGCTTCTTATATGGGACGCTATATTGCCAAAAATATTGTTGCTGCAGGTCTTGCGAAAAAATGTGAAATCCAGGTTGCCTACGCCATCGGGGTGGCTGAACCCGTATCGGTGATGGTTGATTTGATGGGTACCGGTGCGATACCCAAAACAAAAGTGGAGGAAATTGTCACCGAAGTGTTTGATTTAAGACCGGCGGCAATTATCGAACATCTGGATCTGTTGCGTCCCATATATCGCAAGACGGCCGCCTATGGCCATTTTGGCCGCAACGAATCGGAATTCTCATGGGAAAATACCAATATTGCCGAGGTTTTGAAAGAAAAAGCAGGTCTTTAGATTTATGAAGGAGAAATATTGCTGATGAAATATGATGTCAAGGATATCAAGCTTGCCAAAGGCGGTGCCCTGCGGATTGAGTGGGCCAATCAGAACATGCCGGTTTTAAACCGCATCCGGAAACGTTTTGAAAAAGAAAAACCATTTAAAGGCGTACGCCTGGCAGCTTGCCTGCACGTCACCACCGAAACCGCCTCCCTGATGCAGACGCTGAAGTCCGGTGGTGCCAGAGTCGCATTGTGTGCTTCGAATCCGCTCAGCACCCAGGATGATGTGGCTGCAGCCCTTGTTAAACATGATAAAATACCTGTTTTTGCCATCAAGGGCGAAAACAACCGGACCTATTACAAGCACATTAATGCCGTGCTGGACACCAAGCCTCGCTTCACCATGGATGATGGTGCCGATCTGGTATCTATCCTGCATTCCGAGCGCACCGAACTCCTATCCGTGGTTCAGGGGGGGACTGAAGAGACAACAACCGGTATCATCCGGCTTAGAAGTATGGCCGCCGACGGCGTTTTAAAGTATCCGATCATCGCGGTAAATGACGCTCAAACAAAGCATTTTTTTGATAATCGCTATGGCACCGGGCAAAGTACGATCGACGGCATTGTCCGTGCAACCAACCGCCTGCTGGCCGGGTCAAATTTTGTGGTTTGCGGTTACGGGTGGTGCGGCCGCGGTGTCGCCATGCGGGCCCGCGGAATGGGAGCCAAAGTGATTGTCACTGAAGTCGATGCGTTGCCGGCCCTTGAGGCGGTTATGGACGGATTTACGGTCATGCCGATGAGCAAAGCCGCTCGCAGTGGTGATTTTTTCTGCACGCTTACCGGCAATATTAACGTCATCCGCAAAGACCACTTTTTAGGCATGAAAGATGGGGCGATTGTAGCCAACTCCGGTCATTTTAACGTTGAATTGGACCTGGCCGGTCTGGAACGCATCGCCAAATCACGCCGCATCATCCGGGAATTTGTAGAAGAATTTACTCTAGGAAATGGGCACCGCATCAACGTTCTGGGTGAGGGCCGCCTGATCAATCTGGCGGCTGCAGAAGGCCATCCCTCCAGCGTCATGGACATGAGTTTTGCCAACCAGGCCCTGAGCATCGAATTTATGATGAAGAATAAAAAACCTTTGGCCATGCAGGTTTATCCGGTTCCTAAAAAAATAGACAACCAAATTGCCAAAGAAAAACTGGCCGCCATGGGTACGAAAATCGATCGCCTGACCCCCGAGCAGAAGAAGTATCTGGCGTCCTGGGATATCGGAACATAAAAGGCGCCAGGCACAAGGCATAAGGCTCAAGGCAAAAGGATTTCATTCCTGAATCGAAAACAAAAAGAAATATTGTTATAAAAAGGCTTTCTGCAGGCTAATAACTTTAGCCTGCAGAAAGCCTTTTTTGTTCAAAATTATTACCGTTAGTTTCCGTTTATAAATGAGGCATTTTTTTGGTGAGCCCCGCCAAGCGGCGGGATTTCACGTCTTGATTATTTATATGAATGTGTTCAACAAGCCGCACAAGGGTTTTTATCTGAGGCGTACTTTGAGTACGTCGAAGGTAAAAACCCGCGGAGAACGCAGCTCACCGGAAAAAGGGCCATTTATTAATGGGAACTGGGGGAGAGGAGGATGACGACGCGGGCCTCCTTGAGAAACAGCAGGTGGTGTGAAGCACTTTTTAGTTTTGCAGCATCAGTTTTGCTGATAATAATGTCGCACCGACTTGGCCAGTCGGTCCTGAGGGCTTTGACGACCAGGGGGTGATGCGCCACTCTTGGATTTGCCTTGGCTGCCTGAATATCCGCGTAATAGGCCGCCATCCCATTTTGTACTACAAATTCTCGACTGACAAAGGCCGGCCCGAAAACTTCTTCCAGGTTTTCATCAAGGATTTTAAAGACTAAAGCCGGCTGAACCTCGATGCTTCTGGCATCGACCAGCAAGCCGGTATAAGCTTCTGATACCGAGGCTGTATCGGCAGCGCTGGAATTTGCTCCCGGTTTGATCTGTTTGATGCCTTCGATCTGACGAATTTTTTCAGGCAGAACCAGCTGAATAAGTCCGCCGTGCAAATTCATCTGCAGAATCACCTCAACGGACCCATCAGACATATATTTTCGAAATTTTTCAATTTCCGTCGCATCATAGACCATATCTTTGATTTGGGTCATGATCGTCTTGTTTTTAGCGGCCATGTCGCCGATACTGCGTTTTGAATCAATTTTGATTCGCTTCACCGTTTCAAGCAGTTTTAACCTGGCATCATTTTTCGCTTCAGCCCGTGCTTTCGGGCTGTTCCGGGATGCTTTTTCGGCTGCTTTTTTAATAGGCTCACTGATCCCTTTGGCCTGAACAACACCTCTGGCCCAGTCAATGGTACCGGTTTCTTTTTTTTCAACCAGCCCTGTCGATTCCGCACAAAATCCCGAAATATATGCAAAGAACAACAGAGTAAAGATAAAGACAAATATGGCTTTGGGTTTATTCATATGTTCGATGAGTGATGAGGTCCAAATAAATTTGAACAATTTTAGAAATTAGGTAGTTTTTGATTTATAAATGAGAGATTTTTTCGATAAGCAAGGCCGCACAAGGGTTTTTATCTGAGGCGTACTTTGAGTACGTCGAAGGCAAAAACCCGCGGAGAACGCTGCTTATTGGAAAAAGATCCATTTATAAACAACAACTAAGCGCGGCCACCGCTCCACTTCAGTTTATTTTTTAAAATATCAAAATATTGCCGCTCCGGCAGCGTGATCAAATTAATCGGATGGGGTCCTTTTTGAATTAAAATTTCATCCTGGTCATTTATTTCAAGTCCCTTTTGTCCGTCGAAAGTTAGGATGATATCGCAAGAACCTTTCGTAAGCCTTATTTTGATGTTTGCTGATTCCGGCACGATCAAGGGTCGATTTGTCAGGGTGAAAGGGCAGATCGGAGTTAAAACGATGCCCGGTACGGCAGGGTGGATGACCGGACCACCAGCAGCCAGTGAATAGGCGGTGGAGCCTGTGGGAGTTGCCACGATTAGCCCGTCGGCGCTGTAGGTTGTCAGATAATGGTCGTTGATATAGGTTTCAATATGGGCCAGCCTTGCCAGTGCACCTCTGTTGATGACCACATCATTCAGCACGGTATCCTGGGCCCGTGTTTCGTTTTGGCGGTTCACCACAACGGAAAGACGCATTCGGGATCTCAGAATGAAATCGCCTTTTAATACTTTTTCAGCGCTTGCATACAGGCTTTCCTCTGCAATTTCCGCCAGAAATCCAACTTCTCCGAATTTGATGCCCAGAATGGGAATATCCTGATCACCAATCCAACGGACCGCACTTAAGAAGGTGCCGTCTCCGCCCAGCACAAAAATGCAAAACAAATCCGAAGGCGCTCCCGGCAGGTTGGTATCCGCATTTTTTTGACCGGGAGCGGTGGTTTTTTTTCGAACAACCTCAATCTTTTTGGATCGCAACCATTTATCAAGCTCATCGGCCTTGCGCTTGGCCTTGGCATCTGATTTTACGACCAGTCCGATTTTTTTCAAAACACCGAATGACCTCCTTTAAATCCGTTTCACTGCGCTATTCATACAAACTCCGTTCTAAAACAGCAAGATGTTTTTCGATCTCTGCACAACCACCATTTTGTCCATTCTTCATTTTACTTGACAGACTGAAAATCGATCGCATACATAAATGACACGACATTGATCCGAATTAAGAAAGGGGAAACGGGACTTGAAGAACTCTAAGATTTTTCAATCAGCAATTCCAGTGATATTGTTTTTCGCAATACTAGGCGCGTTAATTCTTTGGATGTTCGCTAAATCTGATATTTTCGCTGGCAACTCAATCAAAATAGGTGAAATCCAGACCTATAGCAAATTGACCAGTTTTACATTTCCGTATCGAAATGGTTGGCAGCTTGCTCTGGAAGAAATCAACACTGCCGGTGGTGTGATGGGCAAGAAACTCGAAGTCATTTCTCGCGATGATGCGGGTGAACCAGGAACCGCTATGAAAATTGCAGAAGAATTGATCCTAAAAGATAAAGTCGTCTTGCTGATGGGTTCTTTTCTGTCCAATGTCGGACTGGCATTGACTGATTTTGCCAAGCGCAACAAGGTACTGTATTTTGCTACTGAACCGTTGTCCGATGCTCTGGTTTGGAGTAAAGGGAATCGCTACACATTCCGGCTGCGCCCATCAAATTCTATGCAAAATGCAATGCTGGCTGAAGAGGCTGCCAAGAATAAAGCAAAGCGTTGGGCCACCATCGCACCGAATTACGCTTACGGCAAAGATGCAGTGGCATCCTTTAAAAAGCTACTGAAAGCCAAAAGACCGGATGTTGAATTTGTGGCTGAACAATGGCCGGCTCTGTTTAAGATCAATGCGGGTGCAGAAATTCAGGCGCTTAGCGCTGCAAATCCTGAGGCAATATATAACGCCACATTTGCCAGCGATTTGGCCAAATTCGTCAGAGAAGGTAAATTAAGAGATGCTTTTAAAAACGTCTTCGTGGTTAGTTTATTAACCGGCGAACCGGAATACCTTGACCCCTTAAAAGATGAGGTACCGGAAGGCTGGCTGGTGACCGGGTATCCCTGGTACGGCATTAATACGCCAGCGCATAATAAATTTGTTAAGACCTATCAGGAAAAATTTAATACCTATCCACGCAACGGTTCGGTCGTTGGTTATAATGCGATGTACGCCGTTTACCATCTGTTAAAAAAAGCCGGAACAACAGATACCGAAAAGATGGTCGCCGCCATGCAAGGATTGGAGTTTGACTCGATTGTTGGACCGATTACCTTTCGCAAAATTGACCATCAGTCTACCATGGGTGCCTATGTGGGCTACACTGCGGTCAAAGACGGCAAAGGAATAATGGTCAATTGGAATTATGCAGATGGCAAAGACTACCTGCCCAATAACGCCGAAGTTAAGAAAATGCGACCGCAATAATCCACTGTTGCCGGTATGGCCAAACAGGCCATATCGGCAACGAAACTCGAATCCCAAAATTCGAAGTTCGAAACAAATCCGAAACTCGAATTACAAAAATTCAAAACCTGTTTTGAGCATTCGAATTTAGGACTTTGAATTTGTTTCGCATTTCGTATTTAATCTTCCAGCATGCCGTAACATTAAAGTCATAAGATCAGTCCAATAATTATTAAATTTAATGCTGTAAAGGTATTATTGTGGGTTTTTATATTGTTCAGTTTTTAACCGGACTATCGGATGCATCTGCCCTGTTTCTGGTTGCCTGTGGTTTATCTTTAATTTTCGGTGTTTCACGAATTGTCAACCTGGCGCATGGCTCTTTTTACATGATCGGCGCCTATATTGCCTATTATCTGATTGAACATTTTCCCCAGGGTGCATTTCCCTTTTGGGCAGGGATACTACTGGGGGCTCTGGCAGTGGGGGTCATCGGTGTTATCGTCGAAACATTGTTATTAAGACGATTGTATCATGCACCGGAATTGCTTATCCTGTTTGCAACCTTCGGCGTCGTTTTAATGATCCAGGATCTATCCAGGTGGCTTTTTGGAGCCGAAGATATACTGGGACCGCAAGCACCCGGGTTAGACAGCAGCATTGATATTATGGGGGCCTTGATACCCCAATATGATATCGCCCTTATTGTCGTAGCACCGCTGATTCTGACCGGTTTATGGTTGTTGTTGAATCATACCCGCTGGGGGATATTGGTGCGTGCGGTTACTGAAGACCGGGAAATATCAGGTGCGTTAGGAGTTAATCAAACCCGGCTTTTCACCAGCGTGTTTTTTCTAGGTTCCTGTCTTGCCGGGCTGGGGGGGGCGATTCAACTTCCCAAAGGAGGAGCCAACCTCCTGATGGATTTGAATATCATAGCATCTGCCTTTGTTATCGTTGTTGTCGGAGGGATGGGCAGTATTCCCGGCGCATATCTGGCGGCTGTGATTATCGGTGAACTACGCTCATTTGGTGTGCTGGTATTTCCACAAAGCACTTTAGTCATGATGTTTTTGGTAATGGCCGTGGTGCTGGTCATGCGCCCCCGCGGACTTTTGGGCAATGCCGCGGTCGAGGAACATCGCGGGTCGGAGATATCCGAGTCGACGCTGAAACCCGCATCCAAGAGATTAAGATTAGCGGGACTGGCGCTTCTCATCTTCGTGCTTATTATGCCGGCGTTTATGGGCTCGTTTGGCTTGGTGTTGATGACCGAAATTGCGCTTTTTTCCCTGGCCAGTATGAGTCTGTATTTTATGATGGGACCCGGCGGCATGGTATCTTTCGGGCATGCGGCCTTCTTTGGCGGTGGCGCTTACGCGGCCGCGTTGATGGTACATTACATGCAATCTCCGATGGAGCTTGCGATTTTGTTTGCTCCTCTGTTGGTGGGGCTTTTGGCACTCATCATCGGATGGTTTTGTGTACGTTTATCGGGCGTTTATCTGGCCATGCTCACCCTGGCCTTTGCTCAAATCTGCTGGTCGATTGTATTCCAGTGGGGAGAACTTACCGGTGGTGATGACGGTATTTTAAGCATTTGGCCGGCAGAATGGGCCAGCGAGAAAATCGTATTTTATTATCTGACGATGGTTCTTTGCATCGGTGGTATTCTGGCACTGCGCCATTTTATTTTTACCCCTTTTGGCTATACCATGCGCGCCTGCCGGGATTCAGCATTGAGGGTGGATTCCATCGGAATCAACCTGCGCCGGCATCAATGGCTGGCCTTCGCCCTGTCAGGTGGATTCGCCGGACTTGCCGGAAGCATTTACGTGTTTTCAAAGGGGAATGTGTTCCCTGATGAAATGGCCATACCGCGGTCTTTTGATTTTTTGTTTATGGTCCTGCTGGGAGGTGTTAAGACACTGTTTGGACCCATTGCCGGAGCGACCGCATTTACCTGGCTGCATGACAAAATTGCGCGCATTGATTATTGGCAGCTGATTTTAGGCTGTATTTTTATCATTCTGGTCATCGTCTTTCCGAATGGGATCGCCGGGTCCATCTATAATCGATTGGGAAGATATTTTGAGGATTAGCCGGATGCGGGTTCATCAAATATTCTAATTTTCCACAGACCCGCGTCGCTGAACACAATGACCTCTTATGATAAAATGTGAAGTCCTGCATTTGCGGGGCCTCGCCATGCTCGCATGGCGGGCAGGTCTGCGACTCTGTGGTGAAGCATTTCCAAAAACGTAGGACTGAAGCAAAAAGAAAATCATGGCAATAATACTAAAGGTCCAAAATCTGTATAAGTCCTTTGGCGGCGTTAAAGCCGTACGCAATGTGAGTTTTGAGCTGCCAGAAGGACAGTTGCTGGCCATTATCGGACCCAATGGGGCCGGAAAATCAACCTGTTTCAATTTAATTAACGGCCAATTAAGTCCCGATCAAGGCCTTATCTTTATTATGGGGCACAAGGTTAACGGGAAAAAACCCAGGGATGTCTGGAATCTTGGAGTGGGGCGAACCTTTCAGATAACATCCACTTTTCCGTCGATGACGGTTTTAGAAAATGTCCAAATGACCCTGCTATCCTATAACCGAAGAACAAAATCTCTTATGAGAAAAGCCAGCCAGCTCTATGTGGATGAATCCTTGGAGTTGCTCAATCTGGTGGGCATTGCAGATCAAGCCGAGCGCCCCTGCGGTGTGCTTGCATACGGTGACCTCAAACGCGTGGAATTGGCCGTTGCCCTGGCCAATCAACCCAAACTGTTGCTGATGGACGAACCTACCGCCGGGATGGGACCGGCAGAACGTCAAGGCTTAATGAAGCTGACCAAATCGATCGTCCGGAATCGAAAAATAGGAGTCTTATTTACCGAGCATGATATGAAGGTGGTTTTTAATTATGCAGAGCGCATCATTGTTTTGAATCGCGGCGAAATGATATGTGAAGGAACACCGGACGAAGTTCAAAAAAGTAATGAAGTACAAGAAATTTATTTCGGGGCCACAACCCCATAAAGTCTTAAAAGGAAGCCTTCTTAAAATTTGAAACGCTCAATTTAAGTCCTAATTAGGATCCGCAATGGACCATAACACTCAGGACAACATGCTTCATATCGAGTCTCTCAACACCTTTTACGGAAAGGCTCAGATTCTTTTTGATTTATCACTCGATGTTTACCACGCGGAAGGGGTCGTTTTGCTCGGCCGCAATGGCGCAGGCAAAACGACCGCATTAAAAAGTATTATGGGGATCGTTGCATTGAAAAGCGGGGCGATTTATTTCAAAGACAAGGCCATCCAGGGTTTAGCATCATTTAAAACCTGCGCCTGTGGATTGGGCTATGTTCCGCAAGACAGGCGGATTTTTGAGGGCCTTACCGTTAAAGAAAATCTGGAAGTCGGTCGGCAGCCGCCGCGTAAGGGATTTAAACCCTGGACACCTGAACGGCTATTTCAACTCTTTCCAAATTTAGCTGAAAGACGCTACCACTTGGGCGGAATGCTCAGTGGTGGTGAGCAACAAATGTTAACCATTGCCCGAACCTTGATGGGCAATCCTGAGCTGATAATCCTCGATGAACCCTCAGAGGGTTTGGCGCCGGTTATTTTAAATCAACTGACAAAAACCATTCAAAAAATAAAATCTGAAGGCATGTCTGTTTTAATGGCGGAACAGAATCTGAATTTTGCAAGATCTGTCTGTGACCGCGCCTATATCGTTTATCGGGGTAGTGTTCGGCACCAGAGTGCGATGGATGAACTGTCGCAGGAGATGTATGAGGAGTACTGTGCGCTCTAGTGGCATAGGGCATGGTGCTTAGGGCATGGCGTACAGACACCGAGTACGAGTACGAGAACGAGGACGAGAACGAGGACGATTGCGATAAGGAGAATAAAATTTCGTCCTCCTCCTCGTGCTCGTACTCGTCATCGAGAACCAAAAGCCACCTGAAACCTCGTGTGAAACTATGTATCCATAAAAAAACCGAAGTAGGGCAGCCCTCTGCGGCTGCCATTTCCTGGCCGGCACGGAGGCCGGCCCTACAATATTTAAGAGATCAGCAACCAGAGACCAGCGACTAGAAACCAGCAGCCCTCTTATTCCTGTTCCAGAGCCCGTTCACCAAGATTCCCATAGCGGTGATAGGTATGACAGATGCTCTGCTGCCGGTAGTAATGTAAAAGCTCGATGCGGCCTTCCATCATGACCGGGCTGCGGGCGATATAAAACCCGGTTTTGGCGGCCGCTTTAAAGAGTTCAGATGGCACCCGATCCGGTGCCGCAAATCGGATGCGATCAATTTCGGGAATTTTAGCGATCAGATCTTCAACCGTTTCTCTCAAGATCGGGCGCTGACCGACCACCCGGCGACCTTCCTCTGTAAATAGAAATTGCGTAACCGCGTTGTCTAAACTTTTAGGTACACTGATAATCAATCGGCATCCGGCTATTTGGGCCGCCGCAACACGGGCCAGAGTTTCAAAAAGGCTGTCTTTTTCGTGTAAGCGGGCCACTATTTTTCCAACCGGCAGGTACCGCAGGATATTATCCTGTCCCCGCAGATGGAAGTAATCTATTTCCCGGGAGAACTCCTGCTCTGCCTGATACAGATAGCTTTTTATGGCGCAGACGGTTTTGCCGATATCGGACTCGAGGCCCTCAAATTCTCCGTATTCGAGTTTTTGCTGCCACTGCTGTGCCAGAATCATTATGGGATGCGGGTTTTGGAATGGGCCGATCGTCGGCATTGCGATTTCTTGGTAGTGCATAAATTGCGCTACGTATTTCGGTCCTGCGGCCTTGAAACCGGCTCCCAGAGCCGATTTTCCCGTGCCGCCGAAGGGCTGACGCAGGGTAATCGCACCGGTCGTACTCCGGTTGATGTACAGGTTGCCCGCCTTTAGGCGTTCTTTCCATTGGGCCTGCTCCCGAGGATCCAGGCTTTCCAAGCCGGAAGTGAGACCGTAGCCGGTTCGGTTGACTATTTCTATGGCCTGATTCAGATCTGCCGCCTGAATCACTCCCAGGAGCGGACCAAAAAATTCGGTCGTGTGGGTGACACTCTGCTGTTTAACATCCCACTTAATTCCGGGCGCCCACATATGCGGATTGTTGTCAGCATTTTCAGGCTTCAAGGCCCAGGTCTCGCTGGTTTCCAGGCCGGTTAACGCCTTTTTTAAATCACTTCGAGGGGGTCGTATCAGCGGCCCCATTTTGTTTTCAAAATTCCAGGCGGATCCGGTGCGCAAACTTCGGGCGGCATCGACCAGGTGTTTTTTAAACTGCGCATCCTCATAAACTTCCTTTTCAAGGATCAGCAGGGATGTGGCCGAACATTTTTGGCCGCTGTTTCCAAAGGCCGAGTAAATGACATTGCCGATAGCTTGATCGCGATCTGCCATGGCGGTGACAATGGTGGCATTTTTACCGCCGGTTTCGGCGGCCAGAAAAACGTCCGGTCGCTGTCTTAAAATATTCAAGCCGGTCGCTGTACCGCCGGTTAGAATAATGAAATCCACATCCGGGTGACCAATTAAGCGGCCGCGCGTGGTCGCACCGGCGCAG